>VOFG01001443.1_pt1 | contig 12000 bp, 16 predicted proteins | sample 5384171 | NCBI WGS metagenome assembly VOFG01 (sample SAMN12384726, study PRJNA508395) | human gut metagenome | isolation source: healthy gut F | host: Homo sapiens | reverse complement strand
GGAGGTTGATCTCGTGGAGACCGCAACGGGGACCAGAGGCCATGAGGCGGAGGTCGTTGCAGATCTTGGACAGCTTCACGGCCAGACGCTTCAGCGCGCCGCTATAGCTCACGTAGTCGCCCGTGTCGGGAGTAGCCTCGACGAGATCCTTGCCGAGGGTGAAGTTCTCGCCCGTCAGCTCGGCCAGTTTCTTCGTGCAGAGCTCAGCGTAGCCCGGGACGGCGTTGAGACCCGTACCGATGGCCGTGGCGCCCATGTTGATCTCGAGCATCAGCTCCACATTGCGATTGAGGTTGCCGATCTCCTCCTCAAGGGTATTGGCGAAGGCCGTAAACTCCTGTCCGCTCGTCATGGGGACGGCGTCCTGCAGTTGTGTGCGGCCCATCTTGATGTTGTTCTTGAACTCCTCGCCCTTCTTGCGGAAAGAGGCTACGAGACGCTCCAGAGCGGCTACGAGCTGCTTGTTCATCTCGATGAAGGTGAGGCGGATGGTGGTGGGATAGACGTCGTTGGTGGACTGACCGCAGTTGCAGTGGTCGTTGGGCGCGCTCACCGAGTGCGGCGAGGCGTACATCGCCTGCACGGAGAAGATCTTCGCCATGGAGCGGGACTTTACGGAGTATGTGAACGACTGGGAGGGGCTTCGCCGCGGAAGGCTCGCGGTCGGGGGAGCAGCCTTTTTCCTCGCTGCTGCTGCCGCCGATGATGGCGTCGTTCCGGGAGCGCTACCCCCGGCATCACGCTCACACTGGCGGAGGAGACAACGCCCCGGCTCGAGGAAATGCTGCGGCAGGGAACGGTCGATCTCGTGGTGGACTATACGATCCCGAACATGGAGCTTTATGATTCCGCTACCGTCCGGGAGGACGCGCTCATTCTCGCCGTGCCGCGCGCGGCGGCGGTCAACGCGCGTCTCGCGCCGTACCGCATTGCACCGGAGCAGATCGGCGCTGCGGCGCGGAGCGCTGCGCCGGGCGTACCGATGGAGCTTTTGAAGGACGAGAGCTTTGTGCTTTTAAAGCCCGAAAACGACACCCGCGCCCGGGCGGACGCGCTCTGCCGTCTCGGCGGCTTTGAGCCGAAAACGGCGATGGAATTCGACCAGCAGATGACGGCGTACCTTGCCGGATGCTCCGGCGCGGGGATCACGTTCGTGAGCAGCGTACTCGTATCGCGCCTCTCGCCGAACCCCGGTATCTGCTATTACCGCCTGCCGGAGCCGGAGAGCCGCCGGGATATCCGGCTCTTCTGGAAGCGCGGCCGGTATAAGACCCGCGCCATGGAAGCGTTTCTCGCCATGCCGCCGGAGAACGGCGGGGGAGGGATAATAAGAAAGCCACCGGCTCTGTGCCGGTGGCTTTGAGCTGTCAAAAAGTATTTTTGACAAGCTCTCAAACGAGACCCACTTTGTTGGGCTCTCGTTTGAAAAAGGCTGCGGCTCGCCGCAGCGCACTCGCTTACGCTCGCACGTTTGCGAGCCGAGAAGTATTTTCTCCGACGTACACGCCGCCGGAGAAAATGGTTAAAACTTTATTTGCGCCTGCGGGCGCAAACTCTGCAGGCTTTTTCGACAGACGGAAAGCCACCGGCTCTGTGCCGGTGGCTTTAACTTTATTTTGCGGCTTTGGCCTTTTCGTACAGATCCATCAAAACCTTGCCGATCTTCATGGAATACTCCACGACCAGATGCTTCTGGTCGTTGGGGAGATAGCGGCCGAATTCCTGGATCTCATAGCTCAGATCGCAGTCATAGCCGATATCCGCCACCCCGGCCATAGCCTCGGCCCAGTCAATGTTGCCGTGGAAGGGCATCAGGTGCTCGTCGGCCACGCCGTGGTTATCCTGCACATGGATGGCGTGGAGCCGGGAACCGATGATGTTCAGATTCTGCCGGTGGAAGTCATGTCCGCCCAGATTGGCGTGGCCGAAGTCATAGCACACGGCTACGTGCTCCGGGTCGCCGAAGGCGTCCACAAGATCGACCAGCTCGTAAATGCTGGCGCAGTAGATGCGCTGCATGGGCTGGCGGGGACGGTATTCAAAGTCGTTTTCCAGACAGATGCCGATGCCGTTTTCCCGGGCGGTGGCTACGTGCCGGCTGTAGTATTCCAGATTCTTTTCTTTGGAGACCGAAACGTCCGGTCCGGCGGAATACACGGTGCCGGGGTGCGTTACCGTCCACTCCACGCCCAGCTCAGCCGAGGCGATGATGGAGCGGCGGATCAGCTCCTCCATGGTTTTGACTTTTTTCTTCGTCATTTTCGGCGAAGATGTCGTAATAGGGCAGATGGGACTGGCGGAACACGACGCCCCAGCGGCGTCCCATTTCCGCGATGTCCTTCACATAGTCCTGCCAGTCGTCGTTTCGCATGCGGGAGTGCGGATTCATGGATTCACAGAAGTTGATGTCCAAAACCTTATAACCGCCCTGGGCGCACTGGGCAATGCAGAAATCAAAGCCGTTACGCTCCCGTCCGGGGGTAAAGGCACAGATGTTGGTAGAGGTAGAAATCTCCATATTGGCGCTCCTTTGCTTTTTTGTTCAGGGGCAGCGCCGCCAGGCGCCGGTGACGGTGCTGTGCGGCGCTGCCCTAAAATCAAATGGAGAAGAGGGCCGCGAAAGCGGCCTTTGAGCGTGTCAAAAAAGTTTTTTGACACGCTCTCAAACGAGACCCACTTCGTTGGGCTCTCGTTTGAAGGGGCTGCGGCTCGCCGCAGCGCACTCGCTGTGCGCCGAAGGCGCACAACTCGCATGTTTGCGAGCCGAGTTTGCCATCGACAGGCGGGAAAACATGCGGTTCTGCCGGGCGGAAATGCCCTCATACTGCGTCAAAGCCCTTGAGAATACACAAAGTATTCTCTGCGGCCTTTTCCTTGTCTGCGAGCATTTCTGCTCCGGCAGAACTGCTTCGCATCGGACAGCCTTGGATTTTCGAGGGATTTTTGTTCTTTTGGACGCAGGCGGGCTGTCGCCCGCCAAGGACAAAGGGCAAAAAGCACCGAAAAGACTGGCTGTCCGACGCATGGGTTTCCTGCCCGTCGATGGCTGATTTTCTCCGACGCACATGTCATCGGAGAAAATGATTGACACTCTATTTGCGCCTGCGGGCGCAAACTCTGCGAGGCTTTTTCGACAGGCTGAGAGGGCCGCGAAAGCGGCCCTTTCTTAGAAAAATCGGGATCAGGCGACCGCGTTGTTCCGGGCGTACTCGGTCAGCAGGTTCTGCATCTCGTCGGACATGATCTCTACCGTTTCCTCGACGGTCTGATCGTTTTCGAGCATGTCGGACACGCCCTGCATGATCGCATAGTAGAAATCCTTGGACGGGCCGACGGTAACGCTGCGCGTATCCGCCGGGGTGGAGATGAGCTGATCGTACGCCACCAGATACTGCGGATACTCCGCCGTCACGGTCTTATAAATATCCTCGTCCATAGCCGCCGTGTTGGAGGAATGTAGCCGGTGTTGGCGGCGAAGTCGGCCTGCACCGCCGCGGAAGCAAGATACTGCATGAAGACCCAGGAGGCTTCCTTGCGAAGATCGTCGCCGGAATCGAACATGGACAGGCAGGAGCCGGCCACGGTGGCGCCGTCGGAAGCGTCGGCGGAAACGCGCAGATACTTGCCGACGCCGACTTCAAAGGCGCCGTTGACCTTTTCGAGGACCGGGGCCACGTTGGAAGAAGAGTTGGTCATCATCACGAGATCGCCGGCGATGAACATATCGGCCGAGCCGCTCTCGTTGATGAGCGCACCGGCGTCATACATGGCCTTCCACTGCGTCAGGAAGGCGGCCAGCGCGCCGTTGTCGATGCAGGCGAGCTCCGTGGCGGTGCCTTCCGAGCCGTTCTTTTTTCATTGACGACGTAGCTGCCGAGCTGACCCAGCCAGTTGGCGAGCGTCGGGGGTGTTCGGCACGGTCTGCAGCACCTTCTGGGTGAGACCCTTGGCCTGCATGTCCTGATAAAGCCGGATAACATCGTCAAACGTCTCGGGGACCTTGTCCCAGCCGGCTTCCTTCAGCAGGTCCATGTTGTAGTAGGAAACGGTGGTAGAGGTCGCAAACGGCAGACCAAGCTGGCTGCCGGCAAACTGCCAGTTGGCCAGAGCGGCGGAGAGATAGGTGTCCAGACAGCCGGGCTCCGCGTAGGCGGCCACGGCCTGGTCCACGGTGAAGGCTTTGCCGGAGCTGTAGTAGGTCATTTTGCCCGTGGCGTCCAGCTGCATCAGGTCGGGCAGCTCCTCAAAGTTGCCGCCGGAGATGATGGCCTTGAGCAGGGTGCTGGCGTCGGAGTACTGGCCCTGATACACGGCGTTCACGGTGATGCCGTATTCGTTGGTGCTGTTGAATTCCTCAATGTACTTGTCCATCAGCACGCCGGCCTCGTCCGAGGCGCAGTGCCAGAACGTGATGGTCACCGGCTGCGTGCCGAGCAGGCTCTCGACCGGCGCGGCTTCCTCCTCGGCCGGGGCCGCGGTGGGCTCAGCCGGCGTGGCCTCTCCCGTGCTGCCGCAGGCGGCCAGAGAAAACAAGCGCCAGAGCCAGAAGCAATGACAGCATCTTTTTCATGTGTAAATCCTCCTAAAATGATTTTTATTCCAGAAAAGCAGGGCACTGCTGCCCCTGCCGGGGAATACGGATCAGCCGACGAGACTCCCTTCGGTGCCGCCCTTTGCCATGTTCCGCCGCATGATGACGAAAAGGATGAAGGACGGGATCAGGGAGATCGTCACGCCGGCCAGCACGAGCTGATAGTTGGTGTCCTCCCAGGAATTCAGCTTGGTAATGCCTACCATGATGGTGCGCATATCGGGCGCGCTGGCGGTGATGATCAGCGGCCAGAGATAGGCGTTCCAGATCGTGATGAAGCTCTGCACGAAAAGCGTCGTGATGATCGGCTTGCAGATGGGCATCAGGATCGTAAGAATATACCGCAGATCGCCGCAGCCGTCGATCATGGCAGCATAGCGCAGATCCTTCGGAACGGAAAGGAATTTCTGCCGGAGCATGAACATCTGGCTGGCGCTGACAAAGCCGGTGATGCACATGCCGAGATAGGTGTTGAGCAGCCCCAGCCGGGACACGGTCACATAGTTGGTGATGAGGAGCGTGTCGCCGGGCATCATCATTGTGCCGAGAATGAGGAAAAGCAGAAGTTCTTCCCCCGGAACTCATAGTGCGTCAGCGCAAAGGCCGCGCAGATGGAAAACACCAGACGGACCACCGTTCCGAGCGTCGCCATGATGAGAGAGTTGAGCATATAGCGCAGCATAGGCGCCTGATGCATGGCGTCCTTGAAGTTCTGCGTATAGGCAAAGCTGCTCGGCAGCAGCCGCGGCGAGAGAAATTCCGCCGGAGTTTTGAAGGCGCCCAGAACACAGTAGATCACCGGGAAGATCAGCACCAGGCCCAGAGCGATGGCCACGACGGATACGACGATGTCCGTCGTGCGCTTTCTGGCTGTATATTTCACTGATAAAACACCTTCTTCCGCTCATAAACAAACGACACCAGCGTAAACCCGAAGGTCAAAACGAAGGCCACCATGCTCACGACCGCCGCCAGACCGTAGTTGGAGCTGCCGTAGCCGGAGGAGAACATCATGTACATCAGCGTTGTTGTCGCGCGGGACGGGCCTCCCTGCGTAATAATGATCATCGGGCCGGATGTCATCATCGCCAGGACCGTGTTGGTGCACATCACATAAAAAATGGTAGAGGAGATCATGGGGAGCTGGATCTTGAACACGCGGGTGAAAAATCCTGCCCCATCCAGCTCGGCCGCCTCCATAATGTGCCTGGGGATCCCCGGAACGCCGATTGGAACAGAAGAAAATCGAAGCCGATGCCCATCCACACCGTAAGGATAATGCAGGTGTACAGCGCCGTATCCCGGCTTTCAAACCATCCCAGATTCGTCCCGAAGAACGCGTTGACCCAACCCAGCGTCGGGCTGAACATGGATTTGAAGATCATGCAGGCCGCCGACATGGATACGGCCATGGGCAGGGGTGAACATGGTCTCGTATACCGGGCTGAGCTTGCGCTTTTTCGTAGCCAGCAGCGCCAGAGAGATCGTCAGCACCAGCGTTATGGGCACGTTGATCAGCGTGATGACAATGGAGTTTCGCAGCGCTTTTTAAAGTCGTTCCGCCCGAAGACATATTTGAAATTCTCCAGTCCCACAAAGCGCAGGATCTCGCCCTTGTCGTTGACCGCGCAAAGGCTGTTGACCAGCGTTTTCAAAAACGGATAATAGACAAACAGCAGCGCAAAGATCAGAATCGGCGCCATAAAGGCCGCGACTTTCAGATTCTTACGGGCGTTGGGACGGAGGCCGCCTTCGCGCAGCCTTCCGTATGCGGCGTCTTTCGTTGTTGTGCTCAAACCTGCATCCTCCCGTTTTTCCGAAACCCGGCGGCCACCGGAACGCGCGTCCGCGCGCTGCGGCCTTTTGTCTGCTTATTGCGGCGCTTTATGTGTATTTTGTAACATAGCGTTGACAACAGTTCAATTCTTTTTGCGTAAAGTCCGCAAATCATGAAATTGCCCAATTTTTTCCGACCGCGTTCTGCCGTATTCGGGAAATGTTTAACGCGGCATTTTCCGCGTTTCCCGGACAAATTGGATTGTATCGCACGCACGGTAAAGAGAGAAACACCTTTTTTGTAAGGTTTCCGTAAAATCTTCTTTACCGCCTTCGGTTTTTTTCACCGGCTTGCTTGACAGCCCAATACCGCTATGATATGATTCGGTGCGACAAATGACCAAAGCAGGTTACAAATGTAATTCCGATATATAGAAAGCGAGGCTGCAACGATATGGCACAGACCGCAAGCAGAATGAACCATATTTTCGGCACCGACGGGAAAACCTTCATTCTCGCCATGGATCACGGCTCCAATTTCAACGTGCTGCCCGCCATGAAGGACGCGAAAACGTTGATCCGCGAGCTGGCCGCGGCGGGCGCGGACGCCTTTTTGTCCACCATCGGCATGGCGGAAAACTTTGCCGGCAGCTTTCTGGGCAAGGGCATCATTCTTCGCATCGACGGCGGCGTTTCCTTCCTGGGCGATCACAGAGCGCCGATGCAGATCGTTGCCACGGCGGAGGACGCGCTCCGTCTGGGCGCCGACTCCGTTATCACGATGAGCTTTCCCGGCTCCGTACACGAGGCGGAGGTTTTGAGCAATCTGGCGCGGGTGTGTCTGGACTGCCACAAATGGGGTATGCCCGTCACGGCCGAAGCGCTCCCCCGCGGCTTTGAAAAAGGCCGAGGATTCCCGCACGCCGGAAAACATAACGTTTGCCTGCCGTCAGGCCGCGGAGCTCGGCGCGGACATCGTGAAGACCGTCTATACCGGCGATCCGGAGAGCTTCCGGACGCTGACGGAAAGCGTTTATGCCCCGGTCGTCATCCTCGGCGGCGCAAAAAGGTCCCCGAACGGGAGCTATTGCAGGAGATCCGCGATGCGCTCGATGCCGGAGCCTCCGGCGTCGCCATGGGGCGGAACATCTGGGGAACGAAGACCCGGTACGCTATGCCGCGGCGATCGCAAAGCTGATCCACGAGGATTGCAGCGTGGACGCGGCGCTGAAGGAAATGAACCGGCTTTACTGAAAAGGGGATAGACGGAAATGGAAACATATAAAGTAAGCATTCATTCCGGCGTCCGCGAAATGGAAACGCGGATTCTGCAAAAAGAGAGAGCCTGCCGGCGACGAGGTGCTGCTGAGGGTAACGAGCTGCGCCATATGCACGCTTGAGCAGCGCATCTGGAAGGGCGTCATCGCCCGGTATCCGTATGCCGGAGGCCACGAGGCGGCCGGGATCGTAGAGGCCGTCGGCCCGGACGTGAAAGGCGTAAAGCCCGGCGACAAAGCGGCTGTCCGGCTGCTGAACTCCTGCGGCGAGTGCTACTACTGCCGCAGCGGTCACGAAAACCTGTGCGTAGAGTCCTTCGTGGCGCATACGCATTCCGGCGTTATGGGAGCGGGCGGCTTTGCCGAGTATATGACCGTCAGCGCCAAGGCGGTGTATAAGCTCGCCGACGATGTGGATCTGGATCACGCGGCGCTGGCCGAGCCGCTCGCCTGCTGCGTTCACAGCATCCGCAACGCCAAGATCCAGCTGGGCGACGATGTGGTAGTCATCGGCGCCGGCATCATGGGCGCGCTGCACATCCGGCTGGCAAAAATGAGCGGGGCGCGCGTCATTGTCAGCGAGCTCGATCCCGTCCGCATGGACGTTGCGCGCAAAATGGGCGCGGACATCGTCATCAACGCCAGCGAAGCGGATCCCATCGTGCAGGTCAAGGAGCTTACCGAGGGCCGCGGCGCCGACGCGGTGTTCTGTACCGTGGCCACGTCCGCCGTGGCGAAGCAGGCGGTGGATATGGCCGGAAAATTGGGACGGGTCGTGATGTATACCTCGTTCTTCCCCGATCTTCCGATCGAGATCAGCCCCACAAAGCTCCATTCGGGCGAGCAGATCCTCACCGGCTCCGTGAATCCGAATCCGGTGGATTTCCTGACGGCGACGCGCCTGCTCAGCCGGAAGCTCATCGACGTTTCCTCTCTGATCTCCGACCGGGTCCCCATGGCCGAGATCGACCGCGCTTTCCGGGAGGCCGTGGAGCCCAACACCTACCGTATTATCGTAAAGCCCTAAAAAGGGATTGAAAAAAGCCGGGGGCCATGTAAAATGGAGGTATCAAAAAGGATGGTATCGGCCATGAATCTGCATCCCCTGACGCCGGAACAGAAAAACGAATATACCCGGATCGCCTATTACTACTACGAAGCCGGCCAGACGCAGGACCAGATCGCACAGCGGCTGGGGATCTCGCGCCAGCGGGTGAACCGATCCTGGCGGAGTGCATTGAGCGGGGCATCGTTCGCATCACGGTCGACCGGAGCCCGGAGGAGTATTTCGCGAGCGAATCGGCGCTGGAGGATAAATACCGTTTGAAGGCCGTTCGGCTGGCGCACAGCCTCGGGGCGGACCAGCTGTATGGGAATCTGGGCGTTGTGGCCGGACAGTATCTCAAGTCCATCGTCAAGCGGGGAGATATCATCGGCTGCGCTCCCGGCCGCGGCGTGGCCGGGCTGGTGGATAACATGCCGCAGATGGAGCGGACCGGCCTTACGGTAACGCAGCTCATGGGCAGCGAGAGCCGGAGAGAGTATAATCTGGAGGTCGACAGCATCCTCCACCGGTTTGCGCGAAAGCTCTCCGCCCTGCCGCAGCCGCTGTATGCGCCCGTGCTGGTCAGCAATGCCGAGCTGCGCGAATCCATTGTCCGCGAGCCCTATTATCAGGACGCCTACGCCGTTATGAAGCGCTGCACCGTTGCGGTCGTCGGCATCGGCACGGCCACCACCTATGAGCAGTATATCACCGGCGCAAACCGGCAGCCCGGCACTGCGGCCGCCGGCGCGGCGGCTCCGGTGGGGAGATATGTACCCACTGCTTCGATGCGGACGGACAGCCGGTGGAGTTTCCCTTTTCCAACCGTATTCTGGCCATCTCCCGCGAGGATTACAAGAACATCCCGACGCGCATCGGCATCGCCGGCGGGCCGGAAAAAGCTCGCCGCGATCCGCGCGGGCGCTGCGCGGAGGCTATGTCAACGTCCTGATAACCGATCTGGATATGGCAGCCGCCCTGCTCGACGAGACCTGACCGGCTGCGCACCCTGCCCATTGTAATAAGAGACGGATACGCCTGACATTGCGTCAGAGGTATCCGTCTCTTTTTTCATATCCGCCCGCGGCGGATGCGGCGCCGGCGCTCCTTTTGCCGGACGGCCTCCTCGCGGCTGACAGCGGCGCCGGCCGCGGTCATGCGCTGCTGATGGCGCGCGGCGTAGCAGATCGCCGCGGCCATGACGAGATCGTCGTGCTTTCCGGCGAGCGCTTCCGGGCGGTGATCCTCGTTGTAGCAGAACGTCAGCATCCGCCGAGAAGCTCGCGGTCGGAAAACCACTCCGGGTGCAGGGAGAACACCTCCACAAGATTGGCGATCGCGCGCGGGCGCGTCTGCCGGTCGGTGCGGAAGCCGCAGCTCTCGCGCAGCCGGTGTGTGAACGTGTCCTCCTGCTCGCGGCGGTACTGGTTCGGATAGCCGAGCTCCAGAAGCTTCATCACGGGATACGTTGAGAAATTCGTTTCGAGCGCGACGAGCGCGTCGTTATAATGCCTCCCGAGCGCGTACACCTGCCGGACATACCCGGCTCGGAAAACCGCCGCCGGAGGCACGCCGCCTGTTCGCCGGTGCTGTTGTCGATGACGTGCGCGGTGAACCAGTCCGAGCCATCGCCCGCGGTGTCGCCGCCGAGCACATACGGATGGCCCGGCTCGCATTCGCGGTAAATGCAGATCTCGCCCGCGTCGTCATCCTGCCAGACGCTCCGCCGTCTTTATTGCCGGGGACGAACCGCCCGCGGCGCACGGGCGGCGCGGCCTCCTCGCGGCGGCGGATAACGAGGGCAAAGTATCGAAAACGCCCGAGCCGCTGTAGAGAAACGCCTCGTCCGGATTCGCGGGGTACTCCTGCCGGAACATATCCCGGCTGCCGCCGCAGTTGTTCGCAATGCACCAGCGCCGCCAGCGCAGCTGTCCCACGAGAGGGAATACCGCTCACGCGTCTCGCGCTCCTCCGCCGTCCATTCGATGCCCGGCTCGACCGGCATTGCATAATCCGGGTTTTCAAACCAGGCGAAGAACACCGGCTCAAAATCGTTCTCCCGGCCACGGCGGCGTCCCACCGGTCCTGAAATCCTCGCAGCCGTTGGCGGTGCTCTCGATGATGACCATCGTCCCCGGCCGGCTCGGCACGGCCTGCAATATGCCCGCGAGCGTCGCGGCTTTTGCTCTCGCTGCCCTCCGGCCAGAAGGCGTATTCCGAAATATGCACGCACTGGAGCGTGTCGCTCCGCCCAATGCCCCGGCCGCCCGCCGTGGCGCAGCGAAAGCGCGACCGGAGCCCCGGCAGCGCGCCGCGCGATGCGCGCGACGGGTTTTCAAACACCAGCTCCTGCGCGTTTGAGGTGCGCAGCATCGGCTTGACCGGCGCGGGCAGCTCGTCATAAAAAGAGCTTGCTCATGCGAAAAAGATTGGCCGTGGCGTCCTCTCGGTGCGCCACGACGAGCGCGTTCACGTTTGCGCGCGTGGCGCACGCGTGGAAGAGCAGCGCCTCCGTGAGCGTGGAAAGCCGAGCTGACGCGCCTTTAAAATGATGATGCGCACGGGCTTGCCCTCGTCCTGCTGGCGCTTGGCCACGGCGTAAAGCTTTTTGCTGCGCGGCGTTCAGGCGAAACGGCACGACCGCGCCGCTCTTCGTGCGTATTTTGAGGCACGATTCGATGTATTCTCTCGCAACGCACGGATTCACAGCGCGCTCGCCCCCTCCTGCCGCGCGAGCCATTCCTCAAGCGAGAGCGCGCCGTCCTCCGTTTCCTCCTCGCGCAGGGCGCGGAGATGCTCGTCAAGCTCGTGCAGCGCGCGCATCGCGCCCGCGGGGTCAAATTCCCAGATGCCGTCCGGCTCGCGCTGCTTTGTTTCGGGGTTGCGCGTGAGATGGGGCGTCGTCTGCATGCACCGGTCAACGATCTCCACGAGCCGCCGTCCGATCCACGCGCTCGAAACGCCCATCGCGTCAAAAGCCGCTGCTCGCTCGCGGCGGCAGCGCTGTACCGCCGGGTCGCGCAGAAGCTCCCTGGCACGCTCTTCCGCTGTGGTGGGGCTGTATCCGGCGGCAATGGCGGCCTGGGACCGTCGCCGCAGGCGAGATATTCCTCCACAAAGCGCCTCTGCCGCGCCGTGAGCGCCGTTTTGTCCTTCATTCGGACCCTCCTTTCGTATTCACAGGGGCATCTGCTCGAGAAATTTCTTCCGCAGGCGGGAGAGCTTCCGGGGCGAGACGCCCGCCGCCCCGGCTGCCGCCTCGAGCGTTTTCTGCTGCACGAGCACGCCGAAAAGCGCCCGGCCCTCCTCCG
>VOFG01001061.1_pt1 | contig 12000 bp, 17 predicted proteins | sample 5384171 | NCBI WGS metagenome assembly VOFG01 (sample SAMN12384726, study PRJNA508395) | human gut metagenome | isolation source: healthy gut F | host: Homo sapiens | reverse complement strand
TGAGAAGATGAGTATTGAAGAGAATTACAGGTTGAGGTGATGAAATGTAAGAATTTTAAAAAATGTTACGAAAGCGATATAATGCAAGAAAATTATCAAGGATTTACAAGAATTATTGATGGAATTTGAGAAGGAAAATTACTTAATGAATGATGCCGGGTAAAGGAATGTTTACATTAATGCTCAAAATTATCAGCAAGTGGTTCAGAGCATCAGGTGATTATTCATATAAAAATCGAGTATGATAAAAAACTACTATAAATCTGAAATTGAGTGGAGAAAAGATTCTGGGAAAAAACTATGAGTTGGATTTGAAATTTTTATCATGAAGAGATAAAATTGGGACGATTATTAGATGCGAAATAAGAAAAAAGAGTTTTTTGACGGAGAAGACAAAATAATTTTAATACTACACCTATTTATGGATATTATGAATTGAATGGAGAGATAAAATTGCTTTAAGAATCTAAATACAATACCAAAAGATGAGCCAATGACAGAGCATATAGTATGTTTGATAAATAGAACTTCCGAAACAACATTTCGAAAGAAAAAGTGCTCTTTAACCAAACAATACGGTGTCATGAGTTTTGTAATTTCTTATCTGTCTTGTTGGACATTGGTTTTTGCGAACCAACATCTAAATTTATGAGTTTTATGAATAACTAAATATATAGGTACTAAAAAATGTTTATTTGGTGAACGTTTTAGAACTGATTTTATGATCCAGAATTGAAATTGATTATAAAAAAGATAACATGAACGGGTTATGTCCGGAAATTGGAAGAAAAAAAAAAACTTTATGAATGGTTACTTTCTATTAATCCAAATAATGGATCTCAATTGGTTCAGATGAAAACCGGAAATGTATCATCAATAGAGGAAACTTTTAGCAGCCATCGGATTTATAAAATTAAGGTTGTCTTCTATGATAAAATAATTATCATTAGGAGGGCCTTTTATTATGGAAAGACAAAAGAAACCTGTACACAGAGTACAAATGACCGATGGTAAAAAGAAACATCATTCGGCAGCTTCTCGAAGAATACGATATCGAGACTGCAGAAGACATCCAGGATGCTCTCAAAGATCTCTTAGGTGGCACCATTAAAGAAATGATGGAGGCCGAAATGGATGATCACCTTGGATACGAAAAGTCCGAGCGTTCTGACAACGATGATTATCGTAACGGCTATAAACATAAGCAGGTAAACAGTCGGTATGGTTCTATGGAAATCGAAGTCGCACAGGATCGAAAATCGACCTTTGAACCACAGATTGTGAAAAAGCGTCAGAAAGATATTTCTGATATCGATCAGAAGATCATTTCTATGTATGCAAAGGGAATGACCACTCGCCAGACCTCGAAACAATCGAAGATATCTATGGTTTTGAAGCATCAGAAAGTTTCATATCTGACGTGATAGATAAAATACTTCCTCAGATTGAAGACTGGCAGAACCGTCCACTGGATGAGGTATATCCGATTCTTTACATCGATGCAATCCATTATTCTGTGCGGGATAATGGAGTGATTCGTAAACTTGCAGCCTATGTAATTCTGGGCGTTAACACAGAGGGCAAAAAGGAAGTATTGACCATCACGATTGGTGACAATGAAAGTGCGAAATACTGGCTTTCTGTCTTAAATGAACTAAAAAATCGAGGGGTTAAAGATATCCTGATTATCTGTGCAGACGGCCTTACAGGAATTAAAGGAAGCGATTGCAACAGCGTTTCCCAAAACAGAATACCAGAGGTGTATTGTTCATCAGGTAAGAAACACTCTGAAATACGTTCCGGATAAGGATAGAAAAGCCTTTGCTACAGATTTAAAAACCATCTATCAGGCTGCTGACGAGCAGAAAGCTCTGGCTGCCTTAGACCGTGTAACTGAAAAATGGACTCCCAAATACCCGAATTCCATGAAGCGTTGGAAGGACAACTGGGATGCTGTTTCCCCTATTTTTAAGTTCTCAACCACTGTCAGAAAGGTCATTTACACGACAAATGCGATAGAATCACTGAATTCCACCTACCGGAAGCTGAATCGCCAAAGGAGCGTATTCTTCCGGTTTGAATCTTGCAATGAAGCTTATTGATATTTCGTCCCATCGCCAAAAGGATGCTCTCTGCCAGTGCATTTGCTTTTCCACGATACAGATATCTTCGAAAATTCATGTCTTCCTTTACATCAGCAAATGAACCTTCGGCCTGAATACTGCGATTCATACGGAGCATCGTTCCATACTCACTTGTGATCCGTTCCAGATCTTCTGCGCGTTTCTGGCTCATTGTTTTTGAAACCATCAGCACTTTATTGCGCTTTTCCATAGGTGTTTTGCAGTTGTTTCCCTTGATACATTCCGTTTTATAAGGACAGCCGGTACAGTCTGGACTTCTGTAATAAGTTTTTACACTGACATATCCGCTGGCTGTTTTACTTCTGCGTTCATTTGTAACAGTCAGTTCCCTTCCATTCCGACAAATATAGCTGTCTCTGTCTGCGTGATACTCCATGTTTTCTCTTCTGCTGATGTCTTTTTTGTATTTTCGGGTCTTCGAAATCTCATAGTTCTGCGGCTTTATATAGGCGGTCTGTCCGTTTTCCTCAATGAAAAGATAGTTTTCTTCACTTTCATATCCGGCATCTGCAACGACTTCTGAATACTTAAATCCCAGGTGATTCTCCATGTCTTTCAAAAAAAGGGATCAGGGTGCATGTATCGGTTGGACGCAGGCTAATATCAATCCATGTGATGTATTCAGAGTCCACTCTGTGCTGGATGTTATAAGCAGGCTTTTACTGTCCATTCCGCATCGCATCCTCTTTCATTCTCATGAAGGTCGCATCCGGGTCTGTTTTGGAATAGCTGTTTCTATCTCCAAGCGTATACAGCTTTTTTGTATATTCCTTTCGTTTCTCCAGATATTGATCCAGCTGTTCCAGGGATTTCTGCAACTGTGTTTTTCTACGTCCAATTCCATGCACGAACACAATTCCCTCCTGTACTTTGACGCGGCACAACTGCTTTTTAACCGTTTTAATGTGTGGATGGATATCCGGTCTTGGTATACGGTCCTGATTCCATAGAGTTCTTCACATTCAGCCACAAAAGAAGATAGTTTTGTGTATAACCGGACCTGATTTTTCGTAATAGCCCGTTTCCATACAAAGGTATATTTATTGGCTGCAGACTCGATCTTGGTGCCATCAATAAAAATGGTCTTTCCTGAGATCTCACCAAGAAGATAGAGCAGATCTGACATTTGGGCAAGCAGTACCTTTGCACAAGCCGAAAAATGCAGGGAGATAAAACGCGCGATCGTTGCATGGTCAGGAGCCGGCATTCCTTCCAGGAGGTACATAAAGTTGATATCCCGTTTGCATGCCTTTTGGATATCCCTGCTTGAGTAGATTCGATTCATTACTGCATAGATGACGAGTTTCAGCATCTGACGCGGCGTTGCCTGATTTTTTCTGATCCTACCATAAGTTTTATACAGTTCAGAAAGGTCCATTTCCTCCACAAAGGCACTTACCAGACGAACTGGATCATCAGATGGAATAGAAATCTCTAAATCCAGTGGAAGTTTGATTTGATAATACAGCGAAAATGAGGTATAATCCCTCTGTATTATTTTGTTTAGTCGCATAAACTCATCCCCTCGCATACACCTTGATTTTCTCAAGGCTTAGCTTGATTGACTGCCATCGTTTACGGAAGATAACTCTTTCAGTCTAGACTTGAACTTCTTCCATGACTTCAGATGAACTCGGACATAAATGCCTTTTTTCCGTTCCTTCCCAATGCAAAGCCAAGGTATTTAAAATTTTGGATTGCAAATACGCTGACAGTACGACTCTTTTCTCGGTTGACTGTAAGTTTCAGCCTCTCCTCAAGATATTTTGTACTGCTTTCTAAGAGTCTCTCTGATGCTCGCTTGCTCTTTGCAAGAAGCACAATGTCATCTGCATATCTTATGCATGGGACGCCTCTTTTTCAAGAATTCTTGGTCGAACTCATTGAGGTAGACATTTGCCAGCAATGGCGATAGATTGCCACCTTGGTGAGCCTTCCTCTGTGTCAATGACTACTCCATTTTCCATTACGCCGCTTTTCGAGATAGCGCTTTATCAGTTGCACTACACGTTCATCCTTATATTCTTTCGGAGAAGATTGATTTTCGTGATTAAGAGTATCATACTTTGACAAGTCAAGGACTACAGCAAATGTATAGCCCTAGTTCGGCATACTCCTTAATCTTTTTGCACTTCTGTTCGGACGATAGCCATAGCTCCCATCTGCAAACAACGGTTCATAGATTGGCACTAACTGTTGGGTTATTGCCTGTTGAAGTGTACGGTCTACCACTGTTGGTATGCCAAGCTTTCGCACACCACCATCTGGTTTGGGAATCTCAACTCGTCTTACTGGAGATGGAGTATACTTTCCACGATAAATGCGGTCGGTTATCTCTTGTTGATGTTCCTTTAGATATGGAAGAGCCTCCTCAATGGTCATGCCATCAATTCCCCGGCGCTCCCTTGTTTGCCTTAACTCTCTTATACGCTCTGTTAAAGTTGTCTTTATACAGTATCGTTTCCAAAAGTCTCGGCTGTGCACTGTCTCTTTCTTTCCATATCCGATTGAATGACCTAGACGCTTTCACATACCCTTCATGTTCCGCATTATCTCTTTGCGAACAGCCATTGTTTTCAACGTTTTCTGCCATAGACGGTCATTCCTCCTTTCTCGGTCATACTCAAGACTCCTACTGATTCGGTCCTTCACCTCCTCGGCTACTATGACCTCTGCTGACTTCTGTTCGCTCAGCATTGCTTTATGCAATGGTTACCTCTTTCAAGGCATACCGCACAGACCTCCCCGGGACCACACGTTTCTTCCTCTCCATCCATCTGCCTCATTTATCATACTTGATTCCGTGTAGTTATTGGGCTTCAACTTGCATAGCAGCCTTACCCTCATGCATGACCTTATATGAGATTTCTGTTCGTCAGACCAGAGATTTGCCCGTGGTTAGTCTGTTCCCACATCCGGCTTCCTTCAGATTCCACCTCACGGTGGACACCCTTGCCTTCGGCTATATCCTTCCCACTACCGGGCGGATTCGGGACTTTAACCCGTTAGAAACGTGCGCCGCCGGGCGCACTATATAAAATGAGCTGCCGCACGTTAGTGCGACAGCCCCTTTTATTGCAAATTCTGTAATTGGCAGTATAATAATGTTAATATCGTTGCTTTCAAGATGGTTGGAGGAAACGGGATGTCTGATGTAAATAATTTGTTGGAAAATGCAGTGATGGAAACGAAAAATGTATTGCCGGGAGAAGAGTTTCTGCTAAGAGATTTGTTTAAGGAATATGAATGGAATAGAATATCACGAAGTGATAGATTACTGCTGGGGACATTGTTTTTGAATCATGTAAAAACATTTAAAAGGTAGTATTGTAGCAGTAGAGAAAACATCCTCTGGACAACAACAATATAGAAAAGTGTAAGTGATTAAGATGGACGTACATACAAGAGAAAACAGAAGTTATAATATGTCTCAAATAAAGGGTAAAAATACAAAACCAGAAGAAACAGTTAGGAAGTATTTGTTTGGTCGGGGGATTGAGATACAGAAAAAATGATAAAAGGTTGCCAGGGCATCCTGATATTGTATTACCAAAATACAAAACAGTTGTTTTGGTAAATGGTTGTTTTGGCATGTGCATGAGGGATGTAAATATTTTAAATGGCCTGAGAGTAATGTGAATTCTGGAAAAATAAATTAACAGAGAATAGAAGAAGGGATGTTGTAAAAATTCAGGCGCTTAAAGAGTTGGACTGGAAGGTTATTGTAGTTTGGGAATGTGAATTAAAGGGAGATAATCAAACAACCAGATTAAACAAACTGTATTTGGAAATAACACAGAGAAACAAAAACGTAATTGATAGGAGCATAAAGATGGCAAAATTAAGGTATTTGGATCTTTTCGCTGGAGCGGAGGATTATCGGAAGGATTTATAAGAGCGGGTTTTACGCCGGTATCACATGTAGAAATGGATGCCGCTGCTTGCTATACCTTAAAAACAAGATTAGCCTACAAATGGCTTTTGAATGAAGGCAAATCAGATATTTATGATTCCTATCTTCGTGGAGAGATTACAAGAAATGCATTCTATGCAGAAGTGCCAGAGTCATTATTGTCTACCGTGCTGGATTATGAAATATCATGGGATAACATTGAGGAAGTATTCCAAAAATAGATGATAATTTGGATGGTGAAAAAATAGACTTAATTGTAGGGGACCTCCATGTCAGGCATATTCTTTAATTGGAAGAGCTCGTGATGAAAACGGAATGCTGGGAGATAAAAGAAATTATTTATACAAATTATATGGAGAATTTTTAATAAAGTATCGACCTAAGTATTTTGTATTTGAAAACGTGACAGGTTTGTTATCTGCTAAAGATGCTGATGAAAAATTGCATTTTGATAAAAATGCGGCTTTATTTCAGCAATGTGGATACAAGACAGAGTACAAGACTTTAAATGCAGCAGATTATGGGGTGTTGCAGAATCGAAAACGAATTATTTTGATTGGAAAATATGGAGATGGTGAAAAGTTCTATCCTGAAATACCCAAAATAGAAAGAACATACTTTGTTGGTGAAATTTTTAGGATTTACCTTTTTACGGGCTGGAGGCGGAAGTGCAAGACCTATAGAAACAAAAAAAGATTATCAAGGGCATTATTTATATGAGTCCGAATAAAGCAAATGAACCATCAAATGGTTACATTCCATAATGCTAGGCCGAATACTGAACAGGATAAAGAAATTTATAGAATTGCTGTAAACTTATGGAATAAAGAGCATAAGAGATTAAGTTATACGGATTTGCCATTACATTTGCAATCTCAGAATAATAAAGAATCTTTTTTAGATCGATTTAAAGTTGTTGCTGCAGAGCTTGATTGTTCACAGACAGTAGTGGCACATATTTCAAAGGATGGGCATTATTTTATTCATCCTGATATTTTTACAAAAACAGATCCCTTTACTCCTAGAGAAGTTGCAAGATTACAGACATTTCCGGATGACTATTTTTTGAGTCCGTATCAGGTAAACCATCAAGGACAACTGCATATAAACAAATTGGTAATGCGGTTCCAGTTTGTTTGGCCGAGAAGGTTGCAAAAAGCATTGAAGGAATGTTGGTAGAATATTATAGAAATAGCTACAATGATATAATGAGGAGTTTGAACATATTAGTATAGGAAGGATGGAATTCGCATGTTGCAGATGCCGTTTAAAACCAAGAGCGCAAATCTTGCTGCAGCTAGGGTGAACAGTTGATTAAAAAAATGAGAATATAGCAATATTGGAGTTGGTAAAGAATGCATATGATGCGGATGCCAAAAGGTAGTGGTCAATATGCGCTCTATCGATTCTAAAGATATTGGGTATATTGAAATTCATGACGATGGCTGTGGGATGAGTATAGACATAATCAGGGATATTTGGATGGGAGCCAGGAAACAGCCATAAAAAGGGAGTAGTGGAGCGCAAGGAGCGTTCAGAATTAGGTCGATTGCCGATTGGAGAAAAAGGCATTGGCCGATTTGGTGTGCACAAATTGGGAAAAGTAATTGAGCTTGTGTCAAAGATGGAGGGAAGACAAAAGAGGTTGCATTGAATATTGATTGGAGAATATTTGAAAATGCAGAATATTTATCAGATGTGAATATCAATATTCAGGAAAGGAAAGCAGAGATTTTTAAAGATGGAAAAACAGGGACATATATAAGAATCAGAAATTTGTCAACAAATTGGACCAGAGGTATGCTTCGTAATTTGCATAGATCTCTTACAGCATTGAATTCCCCGTTTGATTCGAATCAATCTTTTAAAGTGGTTTTGAAAACTGACAAGTTGGAATGGTTGGAGGGGTTAATTAGTTTTAAGGACATCAAAGAATATGCGTTGTTCGAATGTGATATGAAGCTTGAGAAAAAATGAAATAACAAAGTTCGAATACAATTTCCGGCCATATGACGTTATGTACGGGATAAGTAAAGCGAAAAGTTGTTTTGATAAGACTGTTATAATGAGAAAACGTGTAAATAAAAATGGTAAGAACGATTATGAGGATATAAATTTATCAAAATATGAAATTGGAGATATCAGAATAAAAATTTATGCCTTTGATAGGGACTCAAGTATTTTAAATAACTTTATTCCCGATAAAGCTGCATTTAAAAATTATCTTGATGAAAATGGCGGAATTAGTGTGTTTAGAGATGGTATGAGGATTCTGGATTATGGAGAACCCGATAATGATTGGCTGGGTTTGGATTTGAAAAGAGTAAATGCTCCGACTAAAAATTTAAGCAATAATATTATTTTAGGGGCAGTTTATTTGGACAGAGATAATAGCGGAGATTTAAAAGAAAAGGCAAATCGTGAAGGATTTATAGAAGATGAAGCGTATCAATGTTTTAAAAATGCTGTGGAGTTTGCACTTGGGCAGTTTACAGCACAAAGAAATATTGATAAGGAAACTTTGAGAGTTTCTCTTTCGGGAGGCGCTAAAGAACCTGTAAAGGAAGAAATATCCGAAATAAGAAAAACTATTTCTAATGCACTAAATGGACAAAATGCTGAGAATACAGTTGGAAAACTCTCTTATTAAGGTTGAGAATGAGTTGGAGTTTCTTAAGCAAAGGTATATAAAGACAGCAAATGCAGGTATGAGTTACGGGATTGTTATTCACGAAATTGAAAAAATAATTAGTGAATTAAAAATAGCTGTTAAAGCAGAGGGGACATCAAGAAAGATAAAGACTCTTGCAGCACATTTGTCACGAGTGGTTGATAGTTATGCTGAATTATTAAGAAATAAAAGTAAGGCCACAAATAGCCTTGTCGATATCATAAAACAGGCACTGTTTAGTGTTGAATATCGGTTGAATGCGCATGAGATCGAGATTATTGACGAATTCTCTGAATATAAAGGAAATGTAGATGTCAAGTGTGCATCTAATATGATAGTGGGTGCGATAATTAATATAATTGATAATTCAATATACTGGACCACATATGCAAAAAAGCCCGAACGTAAGATATTGTTTAAAATTACAGAAGAAATAGAAGGAGTAATAGGAATTGTAATTGCAGATAATGGGATCGGATTTAAAATATCTGGTGAAGACGCAATAAAACCGTTTGTTACAACAAAAACAAATGGACTAGGTCTGGGGTTGAATATTGTTAGTGAGATAATGATTGCACAAAATGGAACCATAGTTTTCCGGAAAATGGAGATATAGATTTACCTCAAGAGTTACAAGATGGTGCAGTAGTAATGTTGGCTTTTTTTCAAAGGAGTAACGATATGGATAATTTACCAAATGGAGGAAAAGTAGTAATAGTTGATGATTGTTTTCAGGAAATATTACCATTAATTAACATATTAAATAAAAAATGCAATTCCTGTAATATATTATTCAGAAGAGCAAATGAATTACCGATAAAACCGTTACAGGGAATAAGATTATTTTTTCTGGATCTGCGCTTTTCAACAAATACGGATACAAAGACAATAGTTTCTAATGCTTGTAATATTCTTCAAACTATTTTGGGAGAAAATAATGGTCCATATTTGTTGATTATTTGGAGTAGTACAGGCACTGACTATAAAGAGAACTGGAAAATGCATTAGGGGATAAACTATATAGGCCGGAGTTTGTTTTGTGTTTGTCGAAGGCGGATTATTTTTTGAAATAAAAGATAGCGAAGTTTATTCAGTGATAGGAGATATCGAAAAGATATTAGATGAAGCAGACGTTGAAAATATTGACAGTATTATGGAAAAAATCACAGAGAGAGTTATTGCAAATGAAGATGAGAATGAAAAAGTATTTATTTCATCGAGCATAGATAAACTTCAACAGGAACTATATATGATGGTTTAAAGAATACAGGTTTGTTATCTCTGTTTATTTTATGGGAAAATACGATTAGAAACTCTGCGCATAAAGTGGTAAATGAGATTTTACTCAGATACCGGAATCAATACCAACAGATAAAAAGTTGCCGGCAATGGCGTACTATTTAGCAAAAAATCGATTGGAGAAGCAATTTGAGACAGTAAGGAAAAGATAAATTACATGCAGCATTAATGGAATTGAATGAGTTGTATACATATTTATTCTGAGGATGTGATTAATATTTCTGTTGATGGATTTTTAAATATTCAGAAAATACAGATTTAGTTCCTTCACAGGCAAAATTTAATGCATGGAAGATGATTTCTCCTACATGTAAAAAATGATACCCCAGGCAATATATATGAAGATAAGAATAAAGTGTTTGAATTCTTTAATTTGACCAAAGATTATAGTGATGGGAAAAAAATACGGAGAAGCGGCACAAAAGGTTAAAAGAAGATGATGGAAGAATAATGTATATTGGGGTAAATATAAATGGAGAGTGTGAACTGCCTCAGAATAAATATCCTGTTATAAGAGTAATACCAGGGGTACTATTCCCAGGGAGTTTATAGCGAATATGAGAATATTGGAGTGCTAAAAGCAATAAACAAGGCGGGGGATTATATATTTAATGAATTCGATCCTATTGAATATAATGGTGTTGAATATTATTTGTTGTTCAATATAAATCAAAAGTACATTTTGCGTAAAAGTAATCGAAAAATTGAAGTATATTTTACATTGCATAGAAAATATTATTTAAAACTCCGTCAAGCTCTTGTTACAGATTTCTCAAACAAGGGTTAGATTTTTTATATGGGGCTCATTAAATAATTTAATAGAGTTTCATTCAGAATTTCTGGTGGAACTCTATTTTAGTTTAATTAAGGAGACACAGTCATGAATATAGAAATGAAATATCACAATGTATACTATTACTGTGGCATTTTGAATAATGTTATAGAATATCAGCAAGAAGAATTTTTTAACAAAATTATGGGAATTTTCACATGTTTATCTCGAAATAGGTACCAGAAAAGTATGATAAGGAATCTGTCTTGTTACTTTTTTTTTGCAGGTGGGCAGTAAAATCAATAATGGAAGAAGATATGGAAGAAGAGTTGGCAGAACTAAAACAACTAATTGAAGAATCTGCAGATAAGAATGAGAAAGCCCTAGAGAAGGTATTCTGGAATAATGGTGTGTACTTTTCTTTTTTAGAGGTGGAGAGAGGGCAATTGAACATTATTATGGAAAAGAGTAACCACTTTTATGAGTGGTTACTAGAAGAAAACATATGATTTATTGGAAGACGCATTTGATGATTATTTAGTACAATTGTGGATTGGAGATAAGTATGAAAACGTTGTAGATAAGATCGCAGAAGAGATGTTTTACATATTATTTATGAACAGAGATTTTTTGTTATATTTTAATCATTATATGTCTCGTACTCATGAAGTAAACTTTTCACGTATACACATGCCTGAATGGGTGAAGCGTGCGGTATTTTATCGCGATAGAGGAAGATGTGTACTTTGCGGTAAAGACTTATCTGGTCAGCTTGCGATTTCAGGAGAGAGAGAAATTCATTATGATCATATGGTATCTTTAGAACAAGGCGGTATGAATGATGTGACAAATATTCAACTGCTATGTAGTAGTTGCAATTTATCCAAAGACGTTTAGTGCTACAGTAATATATACCAGAATTGGTATGATATGAATAAGGGTAATTAGTGATAAATGTTTATGAAAGCTAGTGGGCAGAACTATAATTTTTATAATAGAGTTGCCGGGGTAAAAAGTTTACCCCGATAAAAGGGCATAAATCTTTTCGCAAAGGCAATAATTTCGCTATTTAGTATAAGAAATAACTTTCGCCGCATGTTGAGACAGTTGCTCTTTTGTCCCAACTGAAATAAAAAGCCGGATGATTACATTAATGTCACGATTGAACTTGATGATATGGATATAACATCTGCAGAGACTA
>VOFG01001012.1_pt1 | contig 12000 bp, 23 predicted proteins | sample 5384171 | NCBI WGS metagenome assembly VOFG01 (sample SAMN12384726, study PRJNA508395) | human gut metagenome | isolation source: healthy gut F | host: Homo sapiens | reverse complement strand
AGGCACAATTCCTCCGCCATACGTTCTACGTTGAACGTTTCGTCTTTCGTTGGCATTGATGACTTCGATGACTTTGTTCATGAACTCTTCGTCTTCTTTGCTCATTTGCATATTCTGTACGGGGAAGAACGGCCGTTTGGAGAAAGCCTCGCGTTCTTTCTGTCGGTTATTGAGGAGGGACAGGATCTGTGCCTTCAAATAATCGTAGGAGAACGGTTTCTCGATATAGGCTTCGGCACCTACCTTCAGTCCCTTTGACTTTGCTGTCTATGTCATTCTTGGCCGTAAGAATATAATAGGTATATGGCATAGGTTGATGTCCGATTTGATGGCGGTACAGAGTTCGTAACCGTTCATTTCCGGCATCATAACGTCGCTGATGACGAGGTCTATATGTTCTTTTCGTATGATGTCGAGGGCTTCCTTGCCATTAGATGCTGTTTCCACGATGAAGAGCGGCGAAAGCCTTTCTTTCATGAAATTGCGTATGCTTTCCCTCGTCTTCTACGATGAGGATGACATTGCCTTTGGTGTATTCATCAGCCGAAGTGGTTTCTGTTGAGCGGAAGGTCGGCTTGGCTGAACGGTTTGTTTCCGTTGGCCATCATATCCTCCATATTGAGAGGTATAGTCAATACGAACGTATTGTTGGGTTGACGTGTGTCGAGCATAAGCGTCCCCTTTATGCAGCAAAGCCAAAGAACGCGCCAAAGCCAGGCCGATGCCGACACCTTGTTTTTTTCTTTTTTTTCTCTGCCTCTTGGAAGAACGGCTCGAATATCTGCTCCGCTTTTTCTTCGGGTATTTTAGCTCCGTCGCTACATACGCTGACCGAGAAGTTGCCGTCATATTTACTCAAATTGACCGAAATCTGCTGGTTGCCGTATTTCAAGGCGTTATTGAGTAGGTTGCTCAGGATTTTGGTTATACCCTCCTTGTCGATACAAGCGATGATATCGTTTTCGAACTTCTTACTTTCAGTTCTTTATGTTGATGGGTGAAAGTCGGCTCGAAACGGTTGACTGTCTCTTGCAGTAATTCGGATATGTTCACGACTTCGTAATTCAAGGTCAGTTTATTGGCGCCCATCTTCTGAAGTCGAGCAACTGCGAAGCCAAGTTAAGCAATCGTTTCGTGTTGGTAGCAATGACATCCAGGTTCTTGTTCAGTTTTTCGTCCTGAATGTGCATTTCCTGTATGATTTCCAACGGCCCGTTGATAAGAGTCAACGGCGTTCTGATTTCATGTGCTATTTCCGTGAAGAACTCCACCTTATTCTGATTGAGTTCTTTCTCCTTTTCTATTTCAAACAGTTTCTGTTGTTCGGAGAATTGTTCGTTCTTGTGTTTCCGGTACCAGTAGAACCAGCCGCCGAACGCACAAATTCCTAATATGGCATAAATGATGTATGCCCATGTGGAAGCATACCAGGGTGGCAAGATGACAATGGTCAGCGAACGGGTTGCATATTGGGTACTTTCCGGTGTGCCTTCGTTCGTGGTGGCACGTAGGTGCAGAATATATTTGCCCGGTGACAAATTGGCGTAGGATATACTGTTTTCTGTTCTCGTACGTATCCATTGTTTGTCGATAGGTTCCAGCTTATAGAAGTATTCATTGGTCTGTGACGTAGAGTAAGAAAGCAAAGCTATATCGAAGCTGATATTGGCCTGATTGTAAGGCAATACAATCTTATCCGTCCCGATGATGCTCTGTTTGAGAGGAGAGTCGGGGAGTATGCACCGTCACTTCTTCGTTGAAGATGGAGAAGCGCGTGATATAAATAGGAGGTACGGGGCTGTCTGTTCCTTAATATTAGGATTAAAGGAAATCAACCCTTCTATGCTGCCGAAATAGAAATTGCCGTCGCTGCCTTTTTACCGCCGACTTGTAATTGAACTGATTGCCGCACAGGCCGTCGTGTACGGTGAAGACACGGATTTCTTTTCGTTTCGGGTTTAAAGCGGACCAATCCCCTGTTGGTTCCGAACCATAAATAGCCGTAATCGTCTTCCAGTACTTTGTAGGCTACGTCGTCCGGCATGCCTTCTTCCACAGAGAATCTTGTGAAGTTGTCTTCCTTCGGATTGTAACGGCAAAGGCCGCCCCGGTCGGTGGAGAGCCAGACATTTCCTTTGCTGTCCTGCATCAGCGAACTGATGGAATTGGAACTGATAGAATGGGATTGGGCTTTGTTGGAAGCCCCGTCCTTATTCGTATAATGTTTGAATGTATTGTCTTGGGGATTATACTTCCAGGCACCTTTCCCCATCGTGGCAAACCAGAACGTACCGTTCTTTTCCTGTAAGATGTCGAACACCCATTGGTCTTTCAGTTCCGGGAGGGCTATAAACTTAAAGGTTCCTTTGGGGAGCATAAAAATACGCCGAAGTCCGAACCGGCCCAAAGCGTTCCTTCACGGTCCATGTAAAGCGCGTAAATGCTGCATCCGCCAGAGCCTACGTGAAGTTCGTTGTAGTTATAGAATGTCGATTTACCTTTGTTGTCGATGACTACCAGCCCGTCTTTGTAGAGACTGCAATATATATTGTCGCCATAAGCACTGACTACAATCGTAATGTGGGTGTTGAAGTTGGCCTGAGGGAGAGGATAACGCCAAATTTTATGGTCGTCGAGCGACATGACGTTGAGTCCGGCATCTTCTGTCCCGATCCAAAGGTTCCCGTGCCCGTCTTCGGTCAGTTCCCGAATCCTCTTGCTGGACAGGGAATTCTCCTGATAACCGGGCAGATACTTCCGGAAGGCGAAGGTGTTGTTGGGCAAATAGTTGACTCCACCGTACATCGTACCGATCCACAAACCTCCTTCGCGGTCGCGGTAAGCGGAATACACGATATTGTCGGCCAGACCGGAAGGGTTGAGCAGGTCTTGACTGAAGTGCTTGACGGATTGTGTTTTTTATTGATGACATATAAGCCGTCGTACGTACCGGCATAAATCTCATCTCCATATACGATGGCAAACCGTGTAAAGGTATGTCGCAGGCTTTGCAATGTAATGTCTTCCAAAATGTTTTTCCGGACATCATATTTTTTAAGGTCGCCGTTTTGTATGCTCATAATCAAGAAATCTCCTTGCTGGCTCAGCGTGTTGATTTCCAGGTTCAGCAACGAGCGTCCCTTGCATCTTCTTTTATCTGGACGAAGTGCTGGTTGTGGGGCGTCATACTTAAGAAGTCCGGTATACCATGACACGGCATAAATGTCCCCATTGTCGCAGATACAGATGTTATGGGGATAAGATCCGTTAGGGAAATCGGAATAGCGGTAAAGTTTCTTTCATCATAACGGAACACGCCTTGGCTTGGGGCGCATATCCAAATATTTCCTTTCTCGTCTTTCAATATGGTGGAAATCCAGGTGGTGATGGTCTCCCCTTTATCGGTTTGAGCGTCCAGGAACGTAAATACGTCGGCTGCCGGATCGTATTGAAAGACTCCTTCGTCGGTACCTATCCATAGGATGTGCCGGTCATCTTCGAATAGGGCTGAAATGTTCTGGTTTGCTACGCTGAAGGGCATAGTCTTTTGCAATCGAATTGAACGACTCGCTGACCGTCGTAACGGTTCAGCCCGTTTTTAGTCCCGAACCATATAAAACCATAACTGTCTTGTATGATGGTTTTTACGTTGCTTTTGTGATAATCCGGTTTCGCTGTTGATGTGCATGAAAGAACTTCCTTGCGAATCTTGTGAAAATGCGGGTGTTATACAAAATAAGCAAAAGAGTGTACAATAAAAATAGGTTCTTTTCATGATGTGAACTATTAGATTTCGTGCAAATTTAATAAAAATATGGATTAAACCTGATAAAAAGCTCTATATTTTATCGTTTTATTTTTCTTGGGTTGAGAGTAAGAGATAAAAGACGGTGGCTTTTTTTCGGGACGGACAGATTTTGTTGCGGAAGGTAGTATTTGTAGAAAAGATTGATACAAATGCTTCAAACATTGTAAGCGATGCTTTATTGAGACTTCGCTGGAACTGTTTTTTTAGAATAAGGAGAACGGGATAAAACGTATTTGGAATGAAGTGTATTTTTGTAATTACTAAACAATCCGATGATATGAAAAAGAAGCTAAAATTTATTTTAGGTGTCCTGTCGTGTGTCACTGTGGTACAGTCGCCTGCTCAGGAAACAAGTTTATGGTATGATGCTCCTGCGGATGAATGGATGAAGTCCCTGCCGTCGGTAACGGCCGTGGGGAGCCATGGTCTTTGGTGGTGTAGACGAAGAAACGGTGGCACTGAATGAGTCCAGCATGTGGGCCGGGGAATATGACCCGAATCAGGGAGAAGCCTTTCGGCAGGGAGAAACTTGACGAATTGCGGAAACTGTTTTTCGAGGGCAAACTGATTGAAGGAAACGGGATTGCCGGCCGCGAATGTCACTGCATTCTTCGGCACCCATCAGGAAAAATCAAGCTCTTTGACTATACCGGAAAAGAGGGGCGGCGTGAGGACTATCGCCGAGTTGGACCTGACGAATGCCGTGGTGACGGTTTCTTTTAAGAAGGGGGACGAAGTACAAACGTGAGTTTATCTCCTCCAACCCTCAGGATGCCGTGGTGATGCACTTACTGCGGACAAGAAACAGTCTGTTTCTTTTGATATGAGGATGAAGATGATTACGGCAGCCCAGGTGCGTACGGAAGGGAACCTGCTGGTTTTCGACGGACAGGCCTTGTTCCCCAAATTAGGTACGGGCGGCGTGCATTTCCAAGGGCGTGTCGTGGTGAAGGTAGACCGCGGCGAGGTGGAGGCTACGGGCGAGACGGTGCGCGTGAAGCATGCGGACGCCGTGACCATCGTAGCCGATGTGCGTACCGATTACAAGAACGGACAATATGAATCATTGTGCGAGAAGACCGTAGAGAAAGCCATTGCCCGTCCGTTCGAGACGATGAAGGAGGAGCATGTGGCGGATTATGCGCCGTTGTTTGCCCGCGTGTCGTTGAAGTTGGCCGACGATTCCAAAAATCCATTCCGGTGGACCGCAGGTGGAAGGCCCTTTGCGAAGGAAACAAGGATGCCGGCTTGCAGGCCCTGTTTTTCCAATACGGTCGTTACCTGACCATTGCTTCTTCGCGTGAAACCTCGCCGTTGCCCATTGCCCTGCAAGGTTTCTTCAATGATAATCTGGCTTGCAACATGTGTTGGACGAGCGATTATCATTTGGATATCAACACGGAACAAAACTATTGGTTGACCAATGTCGGCAACTTGGCCGAGTGTAATGCTCCGCTGTTTACCTATATTGCCGACCTTGCGCACCACGGTGCCAAGACCGTCCGCACGGTTTACGGCTGCAAGGGTTGGACGGCACATACCGTGGCAAACGTTTGGGGATTCACCGCGCCGTCTGAAGGCATGGGCTGGGGACTCTTCCCGTTGGCCGGTTCATGGATGGCGACCCATTTATGGACGCAATATGAGTACACTTTTGGACAAGGATTACCTGCGCCGCACGGCCTATCCATTGTTGAAAGGCAATGCGGAATTCCTGTTGGACTACATGGTGGAAGACCCCAATACGGGCTATATGGTGACAGGCCCCTGCGTGTCTCCCGAAAAAATTCTTTCCGCTATCAGGGGGGGAGCTTGGAGCCTCCATGATGACGACCTGCGACAAGGTGCTGGCTCATGAAATCATGTCGGCTTGCGTGCAGGCTTCCGACATTTTGGGCGTGGACAAGGCTTTTGCCGACTCCCTGCGTCTGGCTTTGGCCAAGTTCCTCCGTTCCGCATCAATAGTTTCGGTGGTTTGTGCGAATGGTATGAAGACTACGAAGAGGCTCATCCCAACCACCGCCATACATCACATTTGTTGTCTTTCTATCCATACGCCCAAATCACGAAAGAGAAAGACCGGAATTAACCGAAGCGGTGAGGACGACGATGAGCACCGTCTGGCAGCCGAAGGCTGGGAAGACGTGGAATGGAGCCGGGCCAATATGGTGTGTTTATGCCCGTCTGAAAGATGCAGCGAAAGCGGAAGAAAGCCTGAACATCCTCATGACGGATTTTGCGCGCGAGAACTTGCTGACCATATCGCCCAGAAGGCATTGCCGGTGCGCCGTTCGATGTGTTCATCTTCGACGGCAACGCGGCAGGTGCCGCCGGAATAGCCGATGCTGGTACAGGCGCAGGAGGGTTACGTGGAGCTTTTGCCTTGCCGGTGGAATGGAAGGACGGCAGCTTCTCCGGACTTTGTGTGAAAGGCGGAGCCGAAGTGTCGGCAGAGTGGAAAAGACAGCCGGGTGGTGAAGGTTCATTGAAAGCCACGACAGACAACCTGTTCCGTTTGCAAAGTGCCTGCGGGAAAGGACTACACGGTGCGCCTGAACGGGAAAAGTTCGCGGCTAACCTGGACGGGAACCGCTTTGCGTCGTGGCATATTTAAAGAAAGGTGATGTGATAGAACTTAAATAATGGAAATCATGAAGAAACAATATTTTGGGCTTTGGCCCTCTGTGGATGAGGCATGCCGTTTCGGCGCAAGACGTGGCCCGTTATGGATCCTTTTATCGGAACGGGCGCGGTGGCGCAGAGCCTGGGGAAACAATTATCCGGGCCACCGTACCTTTCGATGGTGCAGCTCGCCGGATACCCGCGAAGCGCCGGATTGGGGGCAGGCTTCGATATGACTATAACGACAAGACGATTTTCGGCTTCTCGCATACGCGGTTGAGCAGGACGGTGCTTCGGATTTCATCGACATCCTCATGCTCCCCATGAACGAGAACCAAAGTCGAGGTTCACGCACGAGAAGGAGGATGCCGTGCCGGGCTATTACCGTGTGCTGTTGCAGGACGACAGCATCAATGCCGAGTTGACGGCCACGCAACGTGTAGGCGTACACCGCTATACCTATTATAATAAGGAGAAAGCCTCCAAGGTATTTCTCGACCTGGACCACTCGGCCAACAAAGGCAGTTGGGGGACGGCGCGTCATCAATGCGCAGATACGGCGGTAGGACCGTCGGCCATCGAGGGTTACCGCATCATCACCGGTTGGGGCAAATTGCGTAAAATCTACTTCTATGCGGGTTCTCCCAACCCATCGTGGCTTCGGAAATGATGAACGACAACCGGACGCACCGGAATATCGCGGTGGTGAACGGCACGAACCTTAAGGCTGTTTTCGATTTCGGCCGGCAGGACGTGGTGGAATGCAAACTGGCCATCTCACCGGTTTCGATAGAAAATGCCCGTCTGAACCTGCGTACGGAGGCCGACGGAAAGCTTTCCGATGCCATCAAGTCGCAGGCATACGAGGCTTGGAACAAGGAGCTTGGGAAAATGCAGGTAGAGAGCGGGGGAGCATGAGAAGGAGATATTCTATACGGCACTCTACCATGCTATGATTCAGCCGAATGTGATGTCCGACGCGAATGGGGGAGAATATGGCTGCGGATTATTCCGTGCGCCGTCTGCCCGTGGGACAGGTGCATTACAGCACTTTTTCTTTGTGGGACACTTTCCGTGCCGCCCATCCGCTTTATACGATGTTGGAACCGGAACGCTCCACGGATTTTGTGAACAGCATGATACGCCAATATGACTATTACGGGTATCTGCCGATTTGGCAGTTGTGGGGGGCAGGGACAATTATTGCATGATTGGCAACCATGCCGTGCCCGTCGTGGTAGATGCCATCTTGAAAGAGCTGCCGGGTATCGACGTGGACAAAGCGTATGAGGCCGTGAAAATGAGTCTGACGACTCCCCATCTCAACTCCCTTTCGAGATTTGGGACCAATACGGTTACATGCCGGAGGACTTGCAGACGCAATCGGTGTCTATCACGTTGGAACAGAGTTTCGACGACTGGTGTGCGGCGCAGTTGGCCAAGCATTTGAATAAGGGCAAGGACTATGAGTTCTTTATGAAGCGTTCGGCCTACTACCGCAACCTGCATCATCCGGACAAAATTCTTCCAGCCCAAAAACAGCAAGGGCGAATGGATATTGCCTTTCGATCCTTATAAATATGGGGCAAACGGAGGGTATCCTTTACGGAAGGAAACGGATGGCAATATTATTGGTATGTGCCGCAAAACATTCCGGATTTGATTGAACTGACGGGGGGTGAAGACGCTTTCTGCAAGCGTTTGGACGAGTTCTTTACATCGGACGAAACGAGCGGGGCGAAAAATGACAATGCCTCGGGGTTTGTCGGCCTGTATGCCCATGGCAATGAACCCAGCCATCATGTGGCTATCTTTACGCCATGGCCGGTCAGCCGGCCAAGACCCAACAGTTGGTGGAGCACATCAAGCGTACCTTTATGGCACAATACCTCTTCTTCCGGTTATGCGGGCAACGACGACTGCGGCGAGATGTCGGCTTGGTATGTCTTCTCAGCCCTCGGTTTCTATCCGGTAAATCCGGCATCGGGAGAGTATGTGATAGGAAGCCCTACGGTGGATCATGCGGAAATCATGCTGCCCGGTGGAAAGAAGTTCACCATCGTGGTGGAGCGTAAGGGCGGAGCCGGTGCGGTCTATGTGAAATCCGTGAAGTTGAACGGACATAAACTGGATGGTTATGTGCTGAAACATGCCGACATCATGAAGGGGGCACGCTGGAGTTTGAGATGGTGGCCCGGCCCAAAGGGAAAGTGTTGGATTTGCGATAGTGTAACAGGTGTGCGCTCTTCCTTGCGGTGGGGGCATCTGAAACGTATGAATGCTGCGTCCTGTCTTTTTTGTAGCGGGGCGCAGCATTTTTATTGCAAAAAGTTAGTCAAAGAGCCGTTTCTTTCGTCTTGAGAAGTTCGAATTACGGTCAGATAAAGTGACTTTATTGCAAAAAAATAAGGGTCAAAACCTCCTGATTCCGGTCTTTTTCCTTTTTTTTCGGACCACTTTTCTGCTGCGAATGATTTTTCGTTTGGCTTAGATTGAAAAATCATTTGCCGCATAACTTTTCGACTCTCTTTGCAGAATACGAAGATTTCCTTTGGAAAATGGAGGATATCCCCTCGGTTATCGCCCTTTTTCATCTAATTGACGAAAAAACGGTAAGAAAAGTAATGCAAAATGTTTATGGAATCACTTGGATGCTTTCATTATTTTGTTTGTGTGCGGACAAATATTCTGAAACGTTTCAGAATGTCGTCAAGACGCCTCTGCAGTTTTCAAAATGATAAAATGCCAATGCGCGAGAATACGTTATTTCCGTTTATTCCCGGCAACGGACGGAAATACGCGAATCTCGGCACGTTAGATTTGGCATTTTGACATATATTCAGAGGCCGGAAAGCTATAGACGTTTCTTGGGACTATAGGGTGGCTTCAACGACATGACGATTGTAGTATGTTAAGATAGCCGAAAACGATTGTAGGTTTTGTTATAAAGTGTCAAAGAAACACTTTACGTCTGTGGCAGGAAAGTGCAGTGTTATTTGTGCACGTAAAATGATAAAATCGTGTATCGTCGTGCTTTATGAGCCGCTTTGAAGCATGAATTTCTTTTTGACGCATTCCTATCATTCGTATGGCTTCTTTGTGCTTACTTTTGTATTTCGATAAAATTGAATAGGTGTATATCGTAGAGTTTTGAAATGTTAAAACGAAGATATCATGGAAAGTTTAAGTGCTTTTTTGTTACGGATGTGAATAAAAGGAATGAGTAATAAATACGCAGTTTAATAATAATGAATATGAGAAAACATAAGATTAATGACCTGAATGTTTGTCTTTGCGCTGCAGTGTGCTTGTCCTTGCTCGGTTCGTGCAAGGATGACTACATCTATGACGATGAAGCTCCAACTTGGCTGGGTAATAATATCTATGAGTATTTGGAACAGAATGGCCAATACACGAATTATTTTTGGCACTCGTGAAGGATTTGGGTTATGAAGAAACATTGCGTCTGTTGCGGGCAGCAAGACTTTGTTCCTGCCACAGACGCAGGCGTTTGCTAATTATTTCCGAGCCAATGGGATGAATGGTAGTGGAGCGGAATTTGTGCATGGTCTTCCCGGCCTCACAAAAACGCTATTGTTCAACTTTATGCTTAATATGGCATATTTAAGCAATATGTTGGCTAATATTACATCCGGTACAGATGGATTGGGAGGCATGTGCGCCGTGTTTCTTCTACAACGTATCTGGATACCCTTATCTTTCTTATGGTAACATGCCAAAGACTGGTTTTTGGAAACGTTTTGAGAAAAGGAGGGACTTATTTGGCTGATAATGGAACCGTATGTCTGTCTTTTTTACCCGGGCAATTTTTTCTACTTATTGGGCTTACTGAATCGGATTGGAATGTGATTGCCAAGGGGATGGAATATGCCTTGGGATAAAAGCAGTTTTATGTAAATGGCATACACGTACAAAGGTACAAATAAGGATGTGGCCTGGCAAGAACGGTTATTTGTATTTGGCTGATGGGGTGGTGACCCTGTTGCCTAATATGGCAGAAGTCATCACTCTACACCGGAAGTGTCAGCTACAATTTGCCGAGTTGTTGGATATGTTTTTTTCCTTATTATGATGGTGGGGTTCATTCTAATTTATCTGCAACGTATGGTGGAGCTTTGCAGAGGATTCTGCCGTATTCATCAAACGCAGTATTTCAATCAAACGATTTTAATTCCGATCCTGAAGGCAAAGTAGATATTAATGGTTATGGTACGTTGCTTTTATGATCCGGCATCACATTCCTTTGGCGGTAATACAGACATGGGTTTGATGTTTGTGCCTACGGATGAGGCCATGAAAGAATATTGGGAGTCGGAAGAAGGCAAGTTCCTTTTCGGATAAGTTCTTAATGGTGGGATAGCGTGTACACGACTGAACGACGGCCTTCTGCAAAATCACCAACAACGTTCTTTAACGGGCGTTAAGCGCACACCGGGCGCATTTTAGCTACAATGCGGGATGCGAGTTAGGGTTATGAGAACGATATCGAAGACCATTCCGGCAACAATGGTTGGATTTATGTGAATTAATAAGGTTCTGCGCCAGTGGACATGGGGCGCGTATATGCACCAGTGTTGATCTCAGATTCCACTAGTATCATGTCTCCGCTATTAAGGTCGATGGATAATACTATAATTTGAAGTATCATTTTTATTCCGTTCATTGGACAACCGCTATAATTTGGCTGTTCCACAGATAGTGCTGCAGTACCGTGATCCTATTACATGGGCTATTTATGAAAACGGAAGGCCGTGAGAACGCGAAATATGGTCGTTCCGGAGGTACATGGGAAGAGTTGTGGCTGATGTGTATCTGGCTAATGAAGACGGTTCGAAGGAGCGTTTCTACGTACATTGATGACGAGATCAGTGATGAACGCAGCCAGGTAAAACGACCGTTTGCAAGACATTTTGGATTTGCATATCGTTGTAGCTGATGACGAGACGGAGCCGCTTTCGCTTATGTGGATGGAGGAACAATCTTATTTCCTGACTAAGGGGGAGCCGTATTGAGGCTGATGGTGTTGCCGAAAGCATGAAAAATAAGTGGAACTGGTGATGCAGAATTAGGCAATCGCCTGCTTCTGTGATAACGATGGGAGATGGTAGTACTGGGAGGTATGAGATGTCGAATGGTCGTACTTTCTGATTAATCGTATTTTGCAAGATTCTTAAAGTCCGTGTATTACACAATGGGGGATGTCGAAGCCCGCGAGGCTTATGCGGCTTTCTATCAGTTGTTGCAAGGTGACGAACGTAAAAGGGCTTATTTTGAGGAAGACGAAGAGGTGGAACCTATTTTTGATTTGATGCAACGATTCTTTTCGTCGGGACTCGGTCCTATTGTGACCTCGTTCAATAATTTCCGTTATACAATATTGGTTCCGACTAAGGAGGCTTTGGATAAAGCTTTTGGTGGAAGATCCTAATTTGTGGACGTGGGACAGAATTGTGGCTGAGACTGATGAACAAGAAAAAGGAAAAGACACTTATTTGCTGAATTTTGCGTTACCTATTTCGTGGACGGTATTTTACCCATGGGTAATGGTA
>VOFG01000843.1_pt1 | contig 12000 bp, 17 predicted proteins | sample 5384171 | NCBI WGS metagenome assembly VOFG01 (sample SAMN12384726, study PRJNA508395) | human gut metagenome | isolation source: healthy gut F | host: Homo sapiens | reverse complement strand
ATGTTGTAGCATTCTCTTACCCGGTTGTACCGAAGGAAAAGCAAGAATCCGTACACAGGTATGTGCAAGCCATACAAAAGAAGATATTGATTTCATCGTAAAATGTTTTATTGAAGTAAGAGAAGAGATGGGATTAAATAAATAACCGAATAAAAATAAATAAAAGATGAGAAAAAATGGTACGTAGCATTTATGAAAAGTGGTGCGTACCATTTTCTTTTTTGTGTTATACTAAACACAGCGTAAACTTGAAAGGAGAGACTGACAATGGAAAGAAGAAATGCATGGAAGACATACACACAGGAACAGTTAAAAGAACTGGATCAGATCAATGACAGATATAAAGTATGCCTGGATGAAGGAAAGACGGAGAGAAATGTATCCGTCTGACTGTGAAAGAGATTGAAAAGCAGGGTATCGTAACCTGAATGATATCAAAGGAAGTTTAAAAACAGGAGATAAAGTCTATGCAGTATGCATGGGAAAAAGTATTGCCATGTTCCGGATCGGAAAAGAACCACTGGAAAATGGTATGAACATACTGGGAGCACATATTGATTCACCAAGAATTGACGTGAAACAAAAATCCTTTATATGAAAACGAAGAACTTGCTTACCTGGATACGCATTACTATGGCGGCATTAAGAAATACCAGTGGGTGACATTGCCTCTTGCTCTTCATGGAGTGATTGTTAAGACCGACGGAACAGTACAGGAAGTAAGTATCGGAGAGAAAGAAGAGGATCCGGTATTTGTAGTGACAGATCTTCTGATCCATCTGGCAGGAAAACAGATGGAAAAAAAGCAAGTGTAGTGATCGAAGGAGAAAAACTCGATCTTCTGATCGGAACCGCCCGCTTGAGAAAGAAGAAAGACTGGATGAAAAATCGTGAGAAAAAAGCAGTAAAAGCCAATGTCATGCAGTTCTGACAGATTATTATGATATGGAAGAGGAAGATTTTCTGTCGGCAGAACTGGAAATCGAGAGGATGGACGTAAGATCAATGATGAGATTATGGCTCAGACTATGGAAGGTGTAAAATGGATGGAAGAGGTTAACGGCAAGAAGTTCGGTGATCTTAAGAATCCTCTTCTTGTATCTGTACGTTCCGGAGCACGTGCTTCTATGCCAGGTATGATGGATACGATCCTTAACCTTGGTCTTAATGATGATGTTGTTGCAGCTATGATCGCTGGTAACCCAGATCCAGCATTCGAGCGTTTCGTATACGATTCATACAGTCGTTTCATCCAGATGTTCTCAGACGTTGTAATGGAAGTTGGTAAGAAATACTTCGAGCAGCTCATCGACAAGATGAAAGCTGACAGAGGTGTTAAATTTGACGTAGACCTTACAGCAGCTGACCTCAAAGAGTTAGCAGAGCAGTTCAAGGCTGAGTACAAGAATCAGTTAGGAACAGACTTCCCTTCCGATCCTGTAGAGCAGTTAAAGCTTGCTATCGAGGCTGTATTCCGTTCATGGGACAACCCACGTGCAAATGTTTATAGAAGAGATAACGATATCCCTTATTCATGGGGAACAGCTGTTAACGTAATGCCAATGGTATTCGGTAACTTAAATGATCAGTCTGGTACAGGTGTTGCCTTTACTCGTGACCCTGCAACTGGCGAGAACAAGCTTATGGGTGAGTTCCTTATCAACGCACAGGGCGAGGACGTAGTTGCCGGTGTTCGTACTCCAATGCCAATCGCTCAGATGGAGCAGGAGTTCCCAGAGGCATACGCTGAGTTCCTTAAGGTTTGTGAGACTCTTGAGAATCACTACCATGATATGCAGGATATGGAGTTCACAGTTGAAAACAAGAAGCTTTATATGCTTCAGTGCCGTAACGGTAAGAGAACAGCTCCTGCTGCTCTTAAGATCGCTTGCGATTTAGTAGATGAGGGACATAAGACACCAGCTGAGGCTGTTGCAATGATCGACCCTCGTAACCTTGATACATTATTACATCCACAGTTCGATGCTGCTGCACTAAGGCTGCAACTCCACTTGGAAAGGGTCTTGGAGCATCTCCAGGAGCTGCTTGTGGTAAGGTTGTATTCACAGCTGATGATGCTGAGGCATGGGCTGAAAGAGGAGAGAAAGTCGTACTTGTACGTCTTGAGACATCTCCAGAGGACATCACAGGAATGAAGGCTGCTCAGGGTATCCTTACAGTTCGTGGTGGTATGACATCTCACGCAGCTGTAGTTGCACGTGGTATGGGAACATGCTGTGTATCTGGTTGTGGTGATATCAATATGGACGAGGAGAACAAGAAGTTCACACTTGCAGGACAGACATTCACAGAGGGATCTGAGATTTCTATCGATGGTACAACAGGTAACATCTACGCTGGAATCATCCCAACAGTTGATGCTTCAATCGCTGGTGAGTTCGGACGTGTTATGGCATGGGCTGATGAGTTCAGAAGACTTAAGGTTCGTACAAATGCAGCTACTCCTGCAGATGCTAAGAAGGCTCGTGAGCTTGGTGCAGAGGGAATCGGACTTTGCCGTACCGAGCATATGTTCTTCGATCCTTCGAGAATCGGTGCTTTCCGTGAGATGATCTGCTCTGATACAGTAGAGGAGAGAGAGACAGCTCTTAACAAGATTCTTCCATATCAGCAGGGAGATTTCGAGAAATTATACGAGGCTCTTGAGGGATGCCCAGTAACAATTCGTTTCCTTGATCCACCTCTTCATGAGTTCGTTCCTACAGAGGAGGCTGACATTGAGAAGCTTGCAAAGGCTAAGAATAAGTCAGTAGAGGAAATCAAAGCTATCTGTGAGTCACTCCATGAGTTCAACCCAATGATGGGTCATAGAGGATGCCGTCTTGCAGTTACATATCCTGAGATTGCTAAGATGCAGACAAAGGCTGTTATCCGTGCAGCTATCAATGTAAAGAAAGCTCATCCAGACTGGGATATCGAGCCTGAGATCATGATCCCATTAGTATGTGAGATTAAAGAGCTTAAGTTCGTTAAGAAGATTGTAGTTGAGACAGCTGACGCTGAGATCGCTGCTGCAAATGCTGACATCAAGTACCATGTAGGTACAATGATCGAGATCCCAAGAGCTGCTCTTACAGCTGATGAGATCGCAACAGAGGCTGACTTCTTCTGCTTCGGTACAAACGACCTTACACAGATGACATTCGGATTCTCTCGTGACGATGCAGGGAAGTTCCTTAACGCTTACTATGACAACAAGATTTTCGAGAATGATCCATTTGCTAAGCTTGACCAGACAGGTGTTGGTAAATTAATGGAGACAGCTATTAAGCTTGGTAAGCCGGTTAATCCTAACCTTCACGTTGGTATCTGCGGTGAGCATGGTGGCGATCCGACATCGGTTGAGTTCTGCCACAAGATTGGTCTGGATTACGTTTCATGTTCACCATTCCGTGTACCAATCGCTCGTCTTGCTGCAGCACAGGCTGCTATCGCAGAGCAGGCAAAATAGACAAAGGTTCTAATTTAAAAGTCATATATAAGATTTTACAAGGGAAAGTATTTAATACTTTCCCTTGTATTATGTTTGGGAATAAATCCGAAAGCGTGGATTTATTCCCTTTTTTTATTTTAAAACAAAGAATTTTGGGGTGTTTAATCATGAATAATGCTTTAACAGTAAAAATCTGAGAGGAGAAGAATGATAGGAAGACATCCCAGGGGCAATATCATCGCTTATCAGATCAGGCAATCCTTTAAACCGGGAGAAATCACACCGGATCAGGTAGGCTATGAAACCGCCATGCGATTTACAAAAGGTAATCATGCTTTTATCGTAGCGACTCATACAGACAAGGCGCATATTCATAATCACATCATTTTTAATTCTACGAGTCTTGATTGCACCCATAAGTTTAGAGATTTCTTTTTTGTTGGTCTTGCTTTGCAGAGATGTAATTAATCAGATTCTTAAGGAAGGCAGCGCAAAAGATTTTAATGAGCTACTTTATAAACTGGAAGATGCCGGATACAAGATTAAGCGTGGAAAGCATATTTCGCTAAAAGGAAAAGAGCAGAAAAGGTTCATTCGACTACGTTCCCTGGGTGATGGTTATACAGAAGATGACCTTAAGAAGATTCTTGCTGGTGAGATGGAGCATGCTTTCTACGATAATGAAAAAACCGAAAATCCGCCAAAGACTTACCAGCGAAAAAGGAAGATCATGAGTTTGACCTTCTTATCGATATTCAAAAGAAACTGGCTCAGGGCAAAGGAAAATATTATGTCCGCTTTGCCAAGAAATTTAATACAAAGCAGGTGGCCAAGGCAGTTTTATATCTGAAGCAGCATGACATCCGAAGCTATGATGATCTGGAGAAAAATGTGAAAACAGCAACAGAGCGATTTACGAAAATTTCAGCTTCCATTAAAGAAAAGGAGAAACGACTTGCTGAGATTCAGATCTTGAAGAAACATATCTTTGATTATTTTAAGACAAAAGACGTATATGCGGATTATCGTAAATGCGGATATAGCAAGAAGTTCCTGGAAGAGCACAGACAGGAAATCCTGTTTCATAAGGCTGCCAAGAATGTCTTTGCTGAGCTTCATCTGAGGAAGCTTCCTAAGGTAAAAGATCTCAGTGCAGAGTATGCCGAGATCCTTGCAGAAAAAGAAAAAGCTGTACGGCGAATATCGTCAGGTTAAGAAAGATATGCAGGAGATTCAAAGAGCAAAATATGATATCGACCAGTTCCTTAAAAGTGATGAAGAACAGAAAAAGGAACGTGTCAGAAAACACAATTTCACTCGATAATTCTATTTGGGAATCTGTAGGTTTAAGACTTATAGGTTCCCTTCTTTTTTCATTTTCTGAAGAAAATTCCAACAGCAAAATAAAGCGATTCGTAAGAATTGCGTAGCCAAGCGATTAGCTTGTTCCAGGGGATTGGGGATGTGCCACCAACGAGCGGATAGTAGCTTTTTGTACAAAAAAGCACTGCTCGCCACTTTGCGAAGACGCCATCAAAGATGGGATGCCCATTTACCAAATTATGTAACAGTTGGTGAAGCTATTTTGGATTTACCTAAATTAAATCCTGGAGAGGGTGACAATATCCAGAAGGTGGCAGTTACTGAGCCGACAAATGATTTTCTTAAGATAGTAAAGAATGATAGTGGAATTATCTACAATCATTCGGCTCGAAAACATAATGGTGCCGATAGGGAGCGATATCGAATTCTAAGTTCACATAAGAATTGGCAATTGAAGGATTTGCAAAAAGTCAGACCTGATCTTATTCATCATGATCCGAAACACTTTGGAAATAGATACACGGTTCAAGAGAGCGATAAGCCGGGCAAGACAGTTGTGGCTCATTTGTATAAGGATGGTAATCTTTTTTATTCATCCTGATTCAGAGCAGGCTAGAACTTTTACGGTAAGGGAAGCAAGTAAGAATACAATCTTTCCCAGATGATTTTTGTTTTTGAGGGCTCAAGGACAGATCAATTTAAACAAGTGGGGAATGCTGTGCCACCTCTTATGGCAGAAACATTTGCCAAAACAATAAGAAAATATCTAGATGTTATAGAAGAAAAGTCGAGGAAAAACTAAATGTCATATCAGTTTATAGATTTATTTTGTGGAGCGGGAGGTTTTCTAAGGGATTAGAATTAGCAGGATTTGAATGTATTGGTGGAATAGAATTAAAAAAGAGGTTATAGCAAAGACTCATCAGCTAAACCATAAGAAATCAAAAACTATCTTTGGTGATATAAGAGAAATTCCGCCAGAAAAATTTGCAGAGGTTATAGGTACAAACCATGTAGATGTAATTATCGGAGGACCTCCATGTCCTACGTTTTCAACAATCGGTCATGCGAAAATTAGATCAGTGACAGGAAAACCAGTTTCTGAAGATCCAAGAAATCAGCTTTTTTAGAGTACCTAAGGTATGTAGATTATTTTAGACCAGAAATTTTCGTGATTGAAAATGTACCAAACTTCATTACTAAGTATAAAGGCAAAATATTTTAACACGGCAGTTGAGATTATTGAGAATATTGGAAAAGACGGTGAGGGAAACGGCGAAGGTATTTACGAAGTGGTAAAGCCAGTTCAAGTTGTTAATGCTGTGTATTATGGTGTCCCACAAACAAGAAGAAGAATGATGCTTGTTGCACACAAGAAATCAAATAAGGTATTTGAATATCCAAAGCCAACACATTATTACGATCAGGAAGACGAAGAATCTAAGAAGCTTAAGCCATGCAATACAGTGGAAGATGCAATAGGAGATTTACCAACTATTACTGATAATTGGCGAATTTCAGAAATGCCATATTCTAAGACTGAGGGATTAACAGAGTATCAGCGATTAATGCAGTCATATGGCAATGGTAAGACCATTAAGAATAATATTTGCAGAATGTCAAACGATAGAGCGAAGCGTGTGTTCCCCACATATGGCTCAAGGAAGCATATATATGGACTTACCGCCGGAAATTAGACAAATTCTACCTTTTAGAGAAGACATTTTTAAAGATAGATTAAAAAGATTGGTTATGAAGGAGCCATCTTGGACGATAATTGCTCATATCGGAATGGATGGGTACATGTATATTCATCCAACAGAAAACAGAACACTATCTGTAAGAGAAGCAGCTAGAATCCAATCTTTTCCGGATGATTTTGAATTTGTTGGAAATCAGCAGGAGACTTATGTCCAGGTTGGAAATGCAGTTCCACCTTTGTTGGGAAAAGCGATTGGAGAAAGTATAAAACAGTATTTGGAGGGTTAATATGGCTTATACGTATAGAGATGCTATAAAAAAACAATATATAACTACTTAGATATCGATTCTGCGAAAGTTAAAATTATTCCTGATACAAATGGACGAGGAATAGAGTATGAATTCGATGGGATAAGGACGGTAATTTTTATTTACCCAATTAGTTGTAAACAGGGGAATAAGCAGAATTTCTTTGATACACGTGATAGTGGAGCAAAAAGAAAGAGCTGTCACTTGGGGAATATGCGCAAAGTAATAATCTTAGATATTTTTGCTTTGGCGTAAATGAAGAACAAGATAGATATAAAGATTATGTGCTTAGTCTTGAAAGTGATGAAAAATCAATTTCAAACATATCATTTAGACTATCAGAGACTACAGGTGCAACAGGAACTCAAGTGAATATCCCAAATGATTTCATTCCGAGTCAGATGTTCGAGAGAGTGTTAACACCAAAGGGCTTTTTTATTGCGGCTATACGTAAAGACTATATAAGAGACTATATTCGTTTCTTTGATAATAGACCATATTTAGATGTAGATTACCAAATTGATTTAGAAGAGAATGGTACTGAATGGCAAGAATTTAAACTTGAAGACTTGCCAGATGGTTTTGATGCTAGCTTTGCACAACGCTACATTAATTCACTTATTGCGAAACCATTTGTAATCCTCACAGGAAACAGTGGAACTGAAAGACTAGGATTGCTAAGCAATTTTCACAGTACCTTGAGAGAATAATTGATGGTAAGAGAAATTGGTTAATAGTTCCGGTAGGTGCAGATTGGACGGATAATACTAAGATGCTTGGTTTTTATAATCCACTAGAGAAAAAATATGTATCAACACCTACATTAGATTTTATTCTTGATGCTTGTAAGAATCCAGGAGTTCCTTATTTTCTTATACTTGATGAAATGAATTTGTCTCATGTTGAACGTTATTTCTCTGATTTCCTTAGTGCTATGGAGTCGGATGAAGAAATCCCTCTGTATAAGATATCGAAGGACGGAGATAGTGATGAGGAGCTTGATGTAGTAATTCCTGAAAGTATAAGGTTGCCTAAAAATTTGTTTGTCACTTTGGAACTGTAAATATAGACGAGACAACATATATGTTTAGCCCTAAAGTATTGGATCTCTAATGTCATTGAATTTAAACCTGAAAAGGATGATGTTCTTGCAATTATGACAGGTGCAAGCGATGTAAGAAATATTTCTCCAGCTGACTTTGGAATTGCAGAGGGATTTACAAGGCTTGCAACTGTTATTAGAAATGGTGTGTGTGATGTGGAACAGAATACACTTGAGCAAGTAAAAGACTTTTTAGATAGTATTTATGAGATTCTTCGAGAGAGCGGATTTGAATTTGCTTATCGTACAGTCAAGGAAATCCGTCAGTATTTTGCAGCAGCATGTGAATTGCAGAAAGAAGATTTTAATCTCACAAGAACAATGGATGAACAGATTGTTCAGAAGATTCTTCCTAAAATTTATGGCGATAGGAAACAGATAGGAGAGTTATTAAATACTCTTGAGGAAAAATGCCAAAGTGGATTCAGGGGAAGACTCAGAAGAAATGACTTTGTCATTGAAAAAAGATAGAGCAGATGAAGAAAAGACTTGATAGGTATCAGTACGCAAGCTTTATGTAAGAAGGTGTTTTCATGGGTATAGCAGCAGTTTCATTTAAAGATAAAAATGGAATAGAGATAGTGATTTATCCGCAGGGCGAGTGGGATACTATTGATTTTAACGTAGCTACTGAAGAAGAAGGCACAGATATGATTGCCTATGAAGAAAAAGAAGCTGCGTCTAAAGCTGCGCTCTCAAAGCTTGATATTGCAACTTCAGTGGATGGACAGAAAATATTAAGACTACGTGAAACAGCTACTTATACATGCAGATTAAAGGATGACATTCAAACTGGTTCGGATCAGATTTGTAAGAATCTCGGTTTCCCAAATGAGAAGAATAATAAGTTCCTCAAAGTAACCAGAGATAGAGATGCATTATCCTTTAGATTTATTAACTACCTTGGAAGAACACATTTAAAAAAATTCTTCAGATGACACTGTAGTTGATTTTGAAATAGTACCTCAGAAGATGAATTATGAGGAGGACTATATTGAGCTGACTAAAAAGCTGGCTGAAGAGTGCGCAGAAATCTTGCTGGAGTATTCAGGTGTTACATCGAACAGATTTGAAACATCTGATACCAATAGTGCCAAGACGCTTTTGGAGCAGTTTATTTTCTTGAGGGAATTCTGTTACTCACATAACCTACAGGCTCTTTTCGGACATATAAAGCGTAATCCGGATAGAATGCTTATGAAGGATGAAGTACTTAAGCCAATTGGACAGGGTTCTCCAAGTGCAAGCTTTTATTCCAGCCCTTTTTCTCATAGTAGAGGCTGGCAGATGGTAAATGGAAAGCCTATGCCTCAGGAAGTTGCTGTGACGAGAAAGTATGACAGTCTTGATACAGTTGCAAACCGTTTTGTGAAGTTTGCTTTGAAAAAATTTAACTTGATATGTAGAGAACTCTGTTCAAGTCTTGACGCCGCAAAAGGAAAAAAAATGCAGGACAGAATATGTATACGGAGTGCGATCGGGAGGCTTTAGAAATTCAAAGAATTACTGATGACATTTTGAGAGATCATTTCTTTGATGATGTAAGAGAACTTACGATTATGCCACAGAATAATCAGGTACTTGAAAAGAGAGAAGGATATAGACAAATCTTTTATGCAGCGGCTATGGTTGATCTTGCTCTTCAATTGAATTGGGAGGGTGAGCAGGTGGCTTATAGCGGCGAATCTAAAAATACGGCATTGCTGTATGAGTATTGGCTGTTTTTTTGAGCTTAGAAAAATTATAAGTTCAATCGAGAATTGCCAATGCATACAGGCTTCTGAAAAGCCGTTCATCAATACTGACAATGGTCTAACTATTTCATTAAGCGAAGGTCAGACTTCTTGTCAGGCATTTCTTCTCCCTGATTTGGGTACAAGGGTGAATCTGTATTATAACAGGACCTTTTCAAGGGAAGAGTTTTCCAATACAAAGTATGCAGGTTCATATTCAAGACCATTTAGACCGGATTACACGCTAGAAGTGTATCCTTCGGATTATCTTAAACCTGAAGATGCCATCAGAGAAGGTGCGGTAAGCTACATTCATTTTGATGCGAAGTACAGGATAACGGATCTAAGATCTTTTATCGGACCTGATGAAAATGAAATGACTGAGGAGTAGATAAAGGAAGAAGTTGAAAATGATAAACAGGATAGCGTAACGAATACATACAAGCGAGGAGATCTTCTGAAAATGCATACATACAATGATGCAATTAGAAGAACTGTAGGAAGTTATGTCCTGTATCCTGGAGATTTTGATTCAAAGACAAAGAATTACAGACTCTTTGAGGAGGTTCTTCCAGGAGTAGGTGCTTTTGCAATCAAACCAAGTATTCAGACGAACAGTGAAAATGCATTGAAGGATTTTATATATGAAATCATTGAAGCGCGTAGCAGAAAATACAGCAGACTTAAAGCCTGCTTTATCTCAGACTGTGATAATTCCGTATTTTTAACTTGAATAAAATCATATGTATTTTCATCAACATTTTCATGCTCAATCACAATATCAATCCCATCATCTGGTGGCGCTACAATATATTTTGCTAATGATGGAATATCGGAATCAGACATTTTTTCAATATCAATTTCTTTTTCCTCTCCATATAACGTTTCAAGAACAACGATTTCAAATGCATCATTCTTTTGATTTTGCCTTACAATTGGTTTTCCCGTAGGAAGTCCCACACATTTCTGATAATAGTTCTCAATAATCTCATCAAGTAATCCTTGTTTCATTATTAAACCTCCGTAAACTTATGATCTAATCTCTTCCAGCCATTTCTCAGTTACAACCTTAGGTGAATGCGGACTGAATGTATCATTTCCATTCACGCCATTCAAATCACTATTATTACAGCTAATCTTTGGCTCAGTGCAGCTTACTATCTCTACCTTAAGAACATAATAAAAATCTGCGGATCTTTCTTTACCATCGTTAGAACCACTCTCTGTCAGTAAATCATCAAGCTGTTTTTTCGAAACCAATTCTCTTGATCTTATGATTCCTTTAATCGGCTCTATTTCATATGTACCCGTAGCGTTAATGTCATTCTGATAAAAGCGAATATACTTTGCTTTTCCTATATCTTCATGATGTGAATACACTGATTCACCCTTGATTGCATAGCAATAAAAAACAAAAGTCCTGCCTTCAGATAAAAGATCTTCTCTGCTCAGTATCTCATAATAATCAGGTCTCAAATAACCGATAACACACAAATCATTATGGATATTCTTATTGTCCTTTTCCTTACCTGTAGTTCTTTTATCTAAAGTACTAATCGCAGGTTCACCAAGTACAAGGTTGCTATAAAGGATTTTGGATACAATGAAAAATGTATGTATGCAATTAATATGCTTTCATGTTTGTATCCTCAATTGGAAAGGTATAATGTAACTCTTTTAGGAACTAAAACTTTAGATATTAATATTCCAGACACTGAAAAACACATTCCTAAAGAAAATTTGCCGGATAAGTGGATTACAGAATTGAATGGTATATGCCATAGAATGCTGGAGTATGAGAATTCTCCCGATGATTGGAAAGATGTTTTTGATAATATCAATTCCTATCGAAATAAGATTATAGATTTGTTTGAAGAATTGTTACGTCAATTGGGAAAATTCTACCGAAAAGGAACCTTTGATCCAAAGCAAATCAACCAAATACAAGCGGAGCTAAATAAAGGTAGAGATTTTAGTATTCCTAAGTGTGCTAGAGATAAATTTGGAATTAGTAATGATGCAGATAATCTGAAAGTCAGTAGCCTGAAGGAGAGTGCAGTTGAAAATGAACAAAGCGGAACACTAGGAAGAGCCGATAGACTGTGGATTGGAGATGCTTGTAATAAGTTTTTCAGCGGTGTTAATAATTATATAAATGGGTTATACAGTATGATGGAAGGGCTTGCAAATAATAAGGATCCTAAAGAGTATTGTAGACTTCAATTTTTTAATATAGTTTCGTCGTACGAATTGTACTATCAGTTTTTGGAGGCAAATAAAAGCTTTTTGCTGCTTATGATTGTGCGGTTAATGAGGAAAAAGAACTAATTGTCCTCGAAAAATTGTTGCCTTGACAAAGTGGATTTATTTGAATGGTT
>VOFG01000696.1_pt1 | contig 12000 bp, 25 predicted proteins | sample 5384171 | NCBI WGS metagenome assembly VOFG01 (sample SAMN12384726, study PRJNA508395) | human gut metagenome | isolation source: healthy gut F | host: Homo sapiens | reverse complement strand
AAAACGCGAACGTGGCGGGTATGCTTTCGCTGGGCGGAACAGAAATTCCTGCGCTCGAAAGCTACCGTGCGGGTCTGTTTACGCCGCAGGGGATGGCCTCCTATTTGGCAGGGGGCGGTGCTTGCGCCGAAGCCGGGCGACACAGTTTTGGATTTATGCGCTGCGCCGGGCGGCAGAGCACACACCTTGCGGAGCTGATGCAAAATAAAGGAAAGGTGTATGCGTTCGATATCCACGCACATAAAATTGCGCTGATTGAACAAAATGCGGCCCGCCTTGGCATTAATATCATCACGGCGGCACAGGCCGACGCGTCCGTGCCGATGGAGCGGTTTTTCGGCTGTGCGGATGCGGTTTTGGCGGATGTGCCGTGCAGCAACAGCATCATCCGTAAAAAGCCGGACATCAAGTGGAGTTTTGATGCAGCGGGACAGGACGCGCTTACAGAGCTGCAATATCGGATTTTGTCAGCGGCCGGACGGTATGTAAAGGTCGGCGGGCGCTCGTGTACAGCATCATGTACGATTGCGGAAAAGGAAAACGACGCGGCTGTGGAGCGGTTTCTGCGCGAAAACGGCGATTTTGCGCTGACGGCTTCGCGGACGTACTGCCGGATAAAATGCAAAAGACGACCGCAAAGGACGGATATATACAGTTTTTCCGCATACTGACGGGATTGACGGGTTTTTTATTTTGCAGGATGAAGCGGAAAAGCTGAGGGAGTACAATGGATAAAACAACGGGCCTGTCCCGATTTGAGAAGCTTTTTACATATGAAGAGCTCGAGACGTTTCTGACCGAATCGGAGAAAAGCGGTTTCGCGCCGGACAGGTGTTTGCGTGGCTGAGCAGGGAGTACAGGACTTTGACGAAATGACGAATTTATCGAAGCAGCTGCGCGAGAAGCTGTCTGCTGTTTCGACGCTGAGCCGGGCGCATATCGAGGAAAAGTATATCTCAAAGATAGACGGAACAGTTAAATATTTAATCGGACTCGGCGACGGCGAGTGTGTCGAAACGGTTGTTATGCGCTACCACCACGGCGTCACGGTCTGTATTTCGTCGCAGGTGGGCTGTGCGATGGGGTGCGGCTTTTTGTGCCTCGACCATAGGCGGAAAAAGCGCGACCTTCTGGCGGGGGAAATTTTTGCAGGTGATTTTAGCACAGGCCGACATTGGCGAGCGGATTTCTAATATTGTAATGATGGGCATCGGCGAGCCACTTTACAATTTTGAGAATGTGCGCCGGTTTTTAATCAATGTCGGCGATGCGCGCGGCCTGAATATCGGTTACCGGCACATTTCGCTGTCGACGTGCGGCTTGGTCGACGGAATTGATAAATTGGCAGAGTTAAACCTCCCGATCACGCTGGTCGATTTCGCTGCACGCGCCAAATGATGAGATTCGCAGCAAAACAATGCCGGTCAACCGGCGTTACCCGATTGCGTCGCTTTTGGCGGCGTGCAAGCGCTTATCAGGCGGTGACGACGCGGCGTATCTCGTTTGAATACGCGATGATTGACGGCGTAAAACGACAGCGGGCGGACGCGGCGCAGCTTGCGTCGCTTTTAAAGGGGGCTTTGTGCCATGTTAACCTGATTCCGGTCAACAATGTGGCGGAGCGTGATTACGTAAAAAGTAGCCCCGCCGCGATTGAGACATTTATAAAAATTTTGGAAAAAGCGGGGATTACCGCGACGGTGCGGCGTTCACTGGGGCGGATATTTCGGCTTCCTGTGGACAATTGCGTCAAAAGCGGTTATAATATACTTGAGCTAAAAGCTCAAGCTTGTGCGCTAAGACATGGTATGATGCAGAAAACGGTTTCTAACTATTTTGTAATTGTCATATTATTTAAAGGTTAAAGACGGACAACACCAGCCCGGGATGGGCAGTTAGGGGGCGCCGTTGGTTTTTGAACATAAGAGCGACGTGGGGCGGCTGCGCGAGGAAAACCAAGACAGCTGTGACGCGTTTTGCATTGGGGAGTACGTTCTTTGGCGTTGTTGCCGGACGGTATGGGCGGCTATAAGGGCGGCAGTATTGCGAGCAGTATCGCCGTTTGAAGCTGTGCGGCAAGCGATTGAGGCCGAATACGATGAGCAAATGCGAGAAAGCGAGCTTTTTGTCCTTGCTGCAATCGTGCTTTTGTATCGGCAAACAGTGACATTTTTTGCAGCGTTCCAACGCGGAGCTGAGCGGCATGGGGACGACGATGGTGTTGCCGCCGTGCGGCAGAACCCGCGCGCTGGCCAATGTCGGCGACAGCCGTGCATATTTTGCGACGGCGGCGAAATACGCCAGCTTGCCTGAGGATCAACTCTATGTACAGCACCTGTTGACATCGGCGAAATTACGCCGCAGGAGGGCGCTTAAGCACCCGCAAAGGAACATTATTATGCAGGCGGTCGGCGTATCGACGGCTGTGTCGCCGGATGTATATACGTTTGACTACAATGGAGAAACGCTTCTGCTTTGCCCGACGGGCTGACCAATATGGTGTCTGACGATGCGATTGCAGCGGTTTGCGGGCAGGCGGATTCATGCGAAGAGAAAGTAAGGCGCCTGATTGGTATGGCGAATGAGGCGGGGCGGCACGGACAATATATCGGTCGTGCTTTTTTGCAGTACAATTCTAAAAGCGCAGGTGATAAAAGCATGAGTGAATTTATACAGATCGGCTCGCTGCTGGGCGGGCGGTATGAAATCATTGAAAAGATTGGCGCGGGCGGCATGGCGGAGGTTTATAAGGCGCTGCCGCCCGCTAAATCGCTGTTGCGATTAAGGCGCAAAAGCCGGAATATGCGGGCGATGCGGGTTTCTGAAACGGTTTGAAATCGAAGCACAGGCGGCGGCGAGCCTGTCGCACCGAACATCGTGTCGGTGTATGACGTGGGCTATGACGCAGGCCGTCACTATATTGTGATGGAGCTTGTCGAGGGCGTGACGCAAGGGCTATATTGCAAAGAAGGGGGCCCCGTGGCGGGGGAAGCGGCCGGCTTTGCTGCACAATTTGCTCCGCGCTCGAATGTGCGCACAAAAACGAATATTCACCGCGACATCAAAGCCGCACAATATTATCACGCCGGAAGGCGTCGCGAAGGTGACCGATTTTGGTATTGCGCGGGCGGCCAGCTCGACGACGATGGTCGCCGACGGCTCTGTCATGGGGTCGGCGCATTATCTTTCGCCGGAACGCAGGCGCGCGGCGGTATACAGACGAAAAATCCGATATTTATTCAGCCGGTGTGACGCTGTATGAAATGTGACAGGGCGCGTACCGTATGAGGCGGACAACAGCCCGGTGTCCGTCGCGATGATGCATGTGTCGGGCGATCTGGTTCAGCCGCGTATCATCAATCGGACATTCGGAGGATATGGAAAAGATTGTACTTAAAGCAATGAGTAAGGAGCAGTCCTTGCGCTATGCAAGTGCGGAGGATATGTCTATGACATCAATGCGGTGCTGTCGAACCGCGCAATCGCGCCCGCGCCGGAGCCGACGCAGGTGATGGAGGGCGTGCCGTGAGGGAGCGCGCCGCAGAGGGGCGCAGGCCGCGTCCGACACGGCGCATCAAGCAAAAACAAATCAAAAGGAGGACAAACAGCCGCTTACAAAGAGTGAAAGCGGATGGTGGCTTGCAGTTGCGGCGGCGGTCGTTTTGATTGGGATTGTCGGCGTTGTCTGCATGTCGGTTTGGCGTGTTCGGTGCGTGGCAGTGGGACGAAACGGTTGTGCCGGAAATTGAGGGTAAAACGCTGGAGGAAGCGACGAAGCTGCTAAAGGATGCAAAGTTAGAGATTGACATTGACGAGGGAGATGCGTCGACCCAGTACGAAAGGTTACGATTATTTCGCAGGAGCCGGCTGCGGGCCGGACTGTAAAAAGGCGTCAAAGTGCGCGTCAAGGTCAGCTCAGGGATCGGCGACAAGATTTCGATTCCAAATGTTGTAAACTATGAAAAAGAAAACGCGAAATCCACGCTGGAAAAGTCGGGCTTTGTAGTCGTGTTTACAGAAGAGGAAAGCGATACTGTGCCGGAAAATACAGTTATACGGCAGTCACCGGCCGCGGGGGACAGAGGCCAAGAGCGGCGATACGGTGCGGCTGTATGTCAGCGGGAAGGCGGCGAGCGAAAAGGTGCCGGTGCCGAACGTAATCGGCAAGTCGCTCGCACAGGCAAAAATGATATAGAGGCGGCGGGCCTTGTTGTAGGCAATGTCGCCGAGCAGGAGTCCGAGCAGGCGGTCGGGACAGTGATCCGGCAGAGCCCGTCGGGCGGCATGGCAGATAAAAAGAGCGCAGTCGCGCTTACGGTAAGCAAGGGGCAGAAGGCGACACCGACACCAACGCCGAATACACCAACGCCGCCTCCACCGTCCGAGGAGCCGCAAAAGGTGAAGACGATTAGCCTGCCTGTGCCTCAGAACAAAGAATCGACCCAAATTCGCGTTGTCGCCAATGGGACGACAATCCATGATGCGCTTCACCACAAGAGCGAGGTCAGCTTCGATTTGCGCGTGACGGGCCGCAATACGGCGACGCTGGAAATTTATCACGACGGCACGCTTGTAGGAACGCAGACGGTGAATTTTTAAGAGTGGGGGTCTTGGTCTGACTGGCGTAATTATAAAGGGAATCGGCGGCTTTACTATGTAAAGGCCGAAGATGAGATTATTGAATGGAGGCGCGGGGCCGGTTTCGTAAGGAGGGCCTTGTGCCAATGGTGGGCGATACGGTAAGTATAAGCGTCAAAAACGGCAAGGGGAGTATTGACGAAATTTTGCCGCGTACAACGATGCTGATTCGGCCCGCGGTCGCCAATATCGACCAGCTTGTGGTTGTTGTCGCGCTCCGCTCGCCCGAGCCGCACGCTGCCCTGATTGACCATTTTTGATTCTCGGCGAGCATAGCGGTATTGAAACGGTGCTATGCTTTAATAAAGCGGACTTACCGCATACACAGGAGCTTGTGGACATCTATCGAAACGCCGGTTACCGCGTCGTTTTGACGAGCGTGGAAACAGGCGAGGGCGTCGAGGAGCTAAAAAGCTTGTTAAAGGCAAAATTACCGCGTTTGCGGGGAATTCCGGCGTCGGAAAGTCGAGTTTCTAAACGCGCTTGGTGCGCCGGAGGGATTGGAGACCGGGCGCGTCAGCGAGAAAATCCAGCGTGGACGGCATACGACGCGCCATGTTGAGCTGATTGAGCTGGACGGTTGCGCGCTGGCGCCGATACGCCGGGGGTTTCGAGCTTTGAGATGCCTGCGGTGAAAGCGGAAGAGCTGCAAGATTATTTTATCGAATTTGCGTCGTATATTGGGGCTGCAATTCCGCGGCTGCGCGCACATCAGTGAGCCGGGCTGCGCGGTGTTAGAGGCCGTAGCGCAGGGCAAGGTCGAAGCTGCGCCATAATAGCTACAAAGAGCTGTATCAGGAATTAAAGAAAGTGAAAAGAATGGGAAACATGAGGTGTTTTTCAGACGGAAGGGACGAAAACAGATGATTAAAATTGCGCCTTCTATCTTATCGGCTGACTTTTCGCGGCTGGGGGAGCAATTGACGCGGTGGCGCGCGGCGGCGCAGTATCTTCACATTGACGTCATGGACGGTATGTTTGTGCCGAATCTACGATTGGGCCTGTAGTAATTGAAAGTATCCGGAGGGAAAGCAAACCTTATTTTTTGATGTGCATTTGATGATTGAACGGCCGGAGCGCTACATTGACGCGTTTGCGGCGGCGGGCGCGGATATTATTACCGTACATAGCGAGGCGACGGACGATTTGAAAGGGTGTATTGCACAAATTAAGCAATGCGGAAAGCGTGCCGGTGTGTCAATTAAGCCGGCGACGCCGGTCAGCGCAATCGCTGATGTTTTGCACTGTGACATGGTGCTCGTCATGTCGGTAGAGCCAGGCTTTGGCGGGCAGGGCTATCTGCCGCAGGCGGACGGCCAAAGCTGCGCGAGCTGCGCGGACAGATTCGTCCGGGGACGGATTTGTCGGTCGACGGCGGCGTGAAGCTTGATAACCTTGCCCACGTAATTGAAATGGGGGCGAAACACAGTCGTTGCCGGCAGCGCGGTGTTTGGTGCGGCGGATGTCTGTGCGCAAACGGCGGCGTTTGTGTCGCTGGCACAGCAGACGGAGGGAGGCGCTTGTATGCGGGCGGTGATTTTTGCGGCGGCGAAATTGTGGATTATGACCGCGTCCGCGCACGGATTCGGCAGGGCGATATGCTGATATGTGCCGACTCAGGTTACAGACATGCCAAAATTATGGGGCTTCGTCCCGATATTGTACTGGGTGACTTTGACTCTATGAAAAAGCGGCAGTTGACTGTGACCATGTGTTGACATATCCGGCGAAAAAGGACTACACCGACAGCGAAATTGCGGCCCGGTATGCCCTTGAACATGGATGTGACGATATTTTTTACTGCTTGGCGCGACAGGCGGCCGCCTCGACCATACGCTCGGCAATATCTATCTGCTTAGCTAATTATGGAGCAGGACGCGGCGGGGAGCTCTACGACGGTGTTACTGCCGTATGGCTGGCGAAGGGAACGATTTCGTTTCCGGTAGTGTTGGAGATATTTTATCCGTAATTCCGTTTGCAGAGGCGGCGGATCTCACGACGAAGGGGCTTGCGTACCCGCTCATTCATCAGGGCTTGCGGGCGCGAGCACGGGAGTCAGCAATGTGTTTGAAACGGAGCGTGTACGGCTCGACATCGGTGAGGGAGAGCGCTTGTCGTCCATGTGGCACAGTAGTGGAAAATAGAGGATAGATTGTAATATTTATGAATCAATTAGCTCGCTGGGAGGCAGATTTTGCCTTCTTTTTTTTGTACCAAAAAATGCCTGAAAAGGGGCGAAAAATAAGGCTGGTATCAAAGTTGCACAGCCGCGGAGTTAAAAAATTGTATACTATCACGAATTTGTAATGAAGATTTAAGATTTTTGAGAAAAAATTTTAAAAAGGTATTGAAAAACGTATGGAAATCGTGTAAAATTTCACTTGTAAGGGATAAAAGTGTTATAAAGTGGTTGCAAGTGGTTAAAGAGTGTGTTAAAATACTGTTACAACCCCTCATAAGGCGAGGTGAAACGCTTGTTCATTGGCGAGTACAGTCACAACATAGATGCGAAAGGACGCATGATCCTGCCGGCCAAGTTCCGCAAAGGCGACTTGGGCGAGATTTTCTATGTCACGAAGGGGACGGAGCAGTGCCTGTTCGTGTATTCGCGCGAGGAATGGGCGAAGTTTGAAGAAAAGCTTGCAAGCCTTCCGATTCCTACCAACCCGCAGGCGGGCGCATTTATGCGGTTTTTCCTGTCCGGCGCGGCGGAGTGCGAGGTGGACAAGCTCGGACGAATTAATATCCCCGCGCATCTGCGTGAATATGCCCATCTTGAAAAGGACGTCAAGGTGCTGGGCGTACGAAGCAGGATTGAAATTTGGGATTCGGCGGCATGGAGCGAATATTGCGAGAAGGGGAAATCACGCTGGATCATGTGATTTCGAGCATGGGTTCCATCGGCATGGACTTTTAGGCGGTGGGACAGTTGAGTTTTTGCATATTCCGGTGATGCTAAAGGAATGTATCACGTATTTGAATATAAAACCTGATGGGATTTATGTAGACGGCACGCTCGGCGGCGCGGGGGCACAGCAGTGTGATTGCGTCAAAGCTGGACGGCGGCAGACTGATTGGAATCGACCAGGATGCGGACGCGATTCGCGCGGCGGGCGAGAAGCTTTGCGCCATACGGTGAGACAGTTACCATTGTAAAGAACAATTTTAAAAATATAGATGCAGTATTAAACGAATTAGAATTGATAAAATTGACGGCGCGCTCCTCGATTTGGGCGTTTCGTCGCACCAGCTCGACGAAGCGGAGCGTGGCTTTAGCTATATGGCGGACGCGCCGCTTGATATGCGGATGAACCGGGAGGAGACGCTGAGTGCGTATGACATTGTCAATGGTTATACAGAACAGCAGATAGCAGATATTATTTTCCGCTATGGCGAGGAACGGTGGGCGAAGCGTATTGCACAGTTCATCTGCAAAGCGCGGACGGAAAGCCGGTTGAAACTACGCTGCAGCTTGTGTCAATTATAAAGGCAGCGATTCCGAAGGGGCGCGGCTGAGGGCGGCAACCCGGCGAAGCGGACGTTTCAGGCGATTCGTATTGAGGTAAACGGTGAGCTGGCAATTCTGCGCGGCGCGGTGGACGCGTTTGCAGAACACTTTAAAGCCCGGCGGGCGGCTCGCGGTGATTACGTTCCACTCTTTTAGAGGACCGCATCGTAAAAGAGGCCTTTTGCAGATTTAGCAAAGGGATGCACATGTCCGAAGGAGTTTCCGGTTTGCGTGTGCGGCGGCGCGGCAAAGGTCAAAGTGCTGACCAGAAAGCCGATAACCGCGTCGCAGAGCGAGCTGGAGCAGAATTCACGTTCAAAAAGCGCAAAGTTGCGCGTGATTGAAAAAAATTGTAAAAAAACATTGGGGATAAAACTTTGTAGGGGGTAAGAGCAGTGCGTACAAATGGGAACCTTGCGCTGAAGCCGGCGTACCGTCCGGGTATCAGCCGACACAGGCTAATTTGAAGAAAAAGGCTGCAGTGAAGCAGGAATCGACGAAAGCGAAGGCAAAGACGGTCAACATTGCGGTTGCGGTTTTCTATATCGTAATTATATTTGCGATTGCGTTCTGTTTGGTCAGCCGCGAAGTGAGCCTTTATGAAAAGAGCAGCGAGGTTAGCCGTTTAGAGAGCCGCCTTGAACAGGCGCAGACGGATGCAAAGCAGGCGAAAATTGCCGCGGAGAGCGCGATTGACTTAAAAAAAATTGAGGAAGTAGCAACGACAAAGTTTGGGATGAGCAGGCCTGAGAAAAACCAGACGGCCTATATCAACATTCAGCAAGGCGACTATGTGGAAAAAGGCGGCCAAGAAAGATGTAGGGCTCGAAATTCAGCAGAATATTCAAAATGGGCTGAAAAATCTTTTTGGTATATTTGGCGTACAGTAAGCTTATACATGATAGTAGAAAATAATCGATAGGATAAGAGGCAACTTTATGAAAGTGAGGCTTGAACATTTTGCCTCGCTTTTCGTTTTTATCGGTTCATATAGGCACAGGGCGGCAAGGGCCGCAGGCGATGGAGGGATGTAAGTGGAAGCTCGAAACGGAAGGTCAAAAACGTATTTTGTACTTTATGCTGGCTTTTTTGCGTCGCTTTTTGTGGCGCTGGCAGGGCAGGTTGCATGGCTGCAAACGGTTGACGGCGCATTTTTAAAAAGGCGGCAACGCAGCAGCAGAACGCGCGACAATATTATTACAAGTAAGCGCGGTACGATTTACGATAGGAATAACAAAGAGCTCGCGGTGAGCGCGTCGGTCGAGATGGTGACGGTGTCCCCGAACGAGATAAAAAGCAGGCGGCAGCGAGCTGGTGGCGAAAAAACTCGCCGAAATTTTGTCGCTGAGCTATGACGATGTGTATAAAAAGGTGACGAAGAACTCGGCCTATGAGATTATAAAACGTAAGGTGGAGGCCGAACAGACGGACCAAATCCGCGCGCTGAAGGCGGATAAGGAAACGAAGGAGGCCTTTGCGGGCGTTGGGCTTGAGGAGGATACGAAGCGTTACTACCCGAACGGCAGCTTCGCGTCGCATATTTTGGGCTTTACCGGAACGGACAATCAGGGCTTATACGGGATAGAGAAGGCATATGACGACGAGCTGTCCGGTGTGTCCGGGCGCGTAATTTCCGTCAAAAAATGCAGTTGGCGTTGACATGCCTTATAAATATGAGCAAAAATTTGACTCACAGGATGGGCTCAATGTTGTACTGACGATTGACGAAACGATTCAGCATTTTGCAGAAAAGCATTTGGAACAGGCGTGTGAGGAAAACAAGCCGGCACAGGGCGCATTTGCGCTCGTGGTCGCACCCAAAACCGGGGAAGTGCTCGCTATGGCGACAAACCCGAACTTCGATTTAAACCAGCCGTTTGAAATTACGAATCAGGAGACGCTCGACGCGATTGCAGCCCCGCCGCAGGAGCAGCAGAGCAAAGCTAAGAGCGAAGCGCTCATGAAGCTGTGGAAAAACAAGGCGGTTACCGACGCATATGAGCCGGGCTCCGTGTTCAAGATATTGACCTACGCGATGGCGCTGGAAGAAGGCGTTGCGCAGCTGAGCGACACGTTTACCTGTACGGGCGGCACGAAGGTTGGCCCACATACGATTCATTGCTGGAAGACGGCGGGCCACGGGCATGAAACGCTCAAGGAAGGGCTGCAAAATTCATGCAACCCTGTGTTGATGGAGCTTGGGCGCAGGCTCGGGGTCGATAATTTTTGCAAGTACTTCCGTGCGTTCGGGATGGATATGAGAACCGGGTTTGACATTGTAGGCGAAAGCCAGGGCGTATTTTTTAAGCAGAGCGCAATGCATGAGGTCGAGCTTGCGACAAGCTCGTTCGGACGGGGGTTTCAGGTTACGCCTTTGCAGCTTGCGGCGGCAATTTCCGGTATTGTCAACGGCGGGAACCTTGTTCGCCCGCACATTGTAAAAGCACTGACGGATGAAAACGGCACGGTCGTAAAAATTATGAGCCGGAGATCGTACGCCGCATTGTTTCGAGGAAACGTCGGCGACGATGCGCGACTTTATTGAAAACGTTGTTACAAACGGTACCGGTAAGGGCGCGAAGATTGAGGGCTATCGCATTGGCGGTAAAACGGGTACATCCGAAAAGCAGCCGCGCGGAAACGGAAAATATATTGCATCGTTTGTCGGCATTGCGCCGATGGACGACCCGGAGCTGTTGTGTATCGTTGCAATCGACGAGCCGACGGGCAGCATGTATCAGGGCAGCCAGATTGCCGCGCCGGTCGTTCGAATATTTTAGAGGATACGCTCCGGTATATGGGCGTTGAAAAGCAGTTAGAGGGCGACGAGCTGACGGCAATGCAGTCGAACGTGCCGGAGGTACGCGGCCTTGCGCTCGCAGACGCGAATCAGCAGCTTACGGACGAAGGCTTTGCCGTAAGGTGGTCGGTGAAGGCGAAGAAGTGCAGCAGCAGCTTCCGAAGCCGGGTGCGAGCCTGTCAAAGGGTCGACGGTAATTCTCTATACCGACACGACGGAGGTCGCAAAGGTGAAAGTGCCCGATGTAACGGGTATGAGTCTCTCGCAGGCGACGAAGGCAATTGAGTCGGCGGGCTTAAAACATCGAGGTGTTGGGCGGCGCGGACGATTCGGAAATCGCCCGCAAGTAAGCAGGATCCGCCGGCCGGGACGGAGGTTAACCCGGCGACGACGGTACGGGTAGAGTTTGTATTCATGGACGGCGACTAAAACCGAAGGTTTGTAAGAGTATAAAAAAGCCGCTTTGGCGGATGGGAGTGGAATGCATGAAACTGCGGAAATTGATGGAGGGGCTGCGCGCGTGATCGGCAGTAATCAGGCGCTGATACAGAAGTGAGCGGATTGTTTGCGATTCGCGCGCGGTAAAGCCGGGCGACGTGTTTGTCTGCATCAAGGGCTATCAGACCGACGGGCATAAATACGCGGCGGATGCGGCGGCGAAGGGTGCGGCGGCGATTGTCGCCTGTGACACGCTCAATATGTCGGGTGAAGTTGTTTCATACGCGGATACACGGCTTGCGCTTGCACAGATGTCAAAGACGTTTTTCGGCGATCCGCTTAAAAATATTAAATTGATTGGTATCACGGGAACGAACGGGAAAACGACTGTACCTATCTAATCAAGGCGATTTTTAGAGGCTGCTGGTAAGACGGTCGGCCTGATTGGAACGAACCAGAACATGATTGGCGAAAACGGTGTTCCCCACGGAGCGCACAACGCCGGAGTCGTTCGAGTTGTACTAAATATTCCGCCAAAATGGCGGATGCGGGCGCGGGAGATGTCGTGATGGAGGTGTCGAGCCATGCGCTCGAACTGCACCGCGTCGGCGGATGT
>VOFG01000442.1_pt1 | contig 12000 bp, 19 predicted proteins | sample 5384171 | NCBI WGS metagenome assembly VOFG01 (sample SAMN12384726, study PRJNA508395) | human gut metagenome | isolation source: healthy gut F | host: Homo sapiens | reverse complement strand
TTCCCCCCCGCCACGCCCTGAGCGCCGCCGTGCTGGCCGCTGTGTGGTGCTACTTCTACCCCGCCGCCGGGGCCATGGTAGGTGGTGGCCCTGCTCATCTGCCCTGCTGGTGCTTGCCGGGGCGCACTATGTCCGGGATGTGGCCGCCGGTGCTCTGCTCGGCTTTGCCCTTGGGGCCGCCGGAATGTACCTGCTGTGACCCCAAAATGCCCCCTGCGCCGGAAAATCCAAAAAATTTGAAATTCCGCTTGACAGAAGCCTATGCGTATGGTATTATACTTCTCGCAGCGTGTGCCGAACACACACTGCCGCCATACAGGAAACCAATGGGATTACAACGTGCGCCCGTAGCTCAGGTGGATAGAGCAACTGCCTTCTAAGCAGTGGGCCGGGGTTCGAGTCCCTTCGGGCGCATATTATGTGGTGCCTTTAGCGTAGTCGGTTAACGCGCCAGATTGCTTCCGGTGGGGCGCTGCTCCAGCGCCAGCCGGTACAGCGTGGGGATGGCCTCGCTCAGCGCGCCGATCTGCTGCTGGTATGCCTGCCGGGCCGCACTGGCCGCGTAGCTGGAACCATAGCCGCCGGTCAGGGCAGCGGCCTGCGCCGCCGCGTCGGCACTGGCGTTCTGGGCATTCTGGGTGTACAGCTGGGCGTACTGGCGGTACAGTGGGTCGGCACCATAGCTGTAGCTGAATTCCTTCCGGTCCAGCAGATCCTCCATCAGGCCGTCAATGCGGCCCTGATAGGCGCTCTCGTAATCGCCGGGGCGGTTGGCCTGCCACTGCTTCAGGTCGCTGGCCGCGTCCGTCACCTCCTGCGAGGGCCGGTACTCTGCCGAAGCCAGCGCGTTTTCCACATCCTGCCGGTTTTTCAGCCCGCCTGTGGTGTACTCCTGCTTCTTTTTTCTCGCTCATGTCTCCTCCTTTCCCAAACTGCCGGAAAGCCTGCCCCGCAGCTCCTCCGAGAAATTCTCGGTGTCCAGATTGCAGAGCACATACTGCAATTGCTCCTGCATCTGGTACAGATAATTCCGCAGGGCCCGGACATCCTCCGGGTCCATATTCTCACTCAGCCTGGGCAGGCCGATCTTGCCCAGGCCTGCAATGCTTGCCATGGTTCATCCCTCCAGTTCCATCCAGTTTCCCTTTGCCCCGCTGAAGGTCTTGGCCAGGCTCCGCAGGGTGATCTGCCCATAGCCCCACAGCCGCAGCCGGAGCGAGGCACACCGCCGGGGCACAAGGTGCAGATCACAATTGCGGCGCGGCCCCTCCACTGTCAGGGCAGCGGCGTTCTCCCAGGGGCCGCCGTCATAGCTCACTTCCACAGTCACCTGGCTCCTGCAGGCGGCATCCAGCCGCAGTGTCAGCCGGGAGAGGTACCGCTCCTCGGGGCTGTCCAGCCCCAGATCTCCGGTGGTCAGGGCAAACTCCACGCCCTGTTCCGGCCCCTCGCTTCTCTGCCCTGCCGCTTCCCGGCTTGGAGCAGCGGCCCAGAGCGCCCGGCCATCCCAGAGATAGAGCTGCCCGCCGCTTCCGGCCATCTCGTAGGAGCAGACATCTTCCTCCTGCCAGAGCCCCCGTTCGGTGTCGTAGACCAGCAGCCGCACCTCGTTTCCCGGCTGACATGCAGATAATACCGCCCGTCCAGCGCGCCGCCCACAGCCTGCTTCACATTGGCAAGCCGCCCGGCATCCAGCGCCGCCGACACCTTGGCCGGGATGCTGCCGTCCCATGCCATGACGCCGTCCGGCGAAAGATAATACAGTGTCTCGTTCAGCACGCACAGGCTGCGGGCGGCGTTTTTAGCCACGCCCCTGCAGCGCAGGGATGTGAGCTGGAAAGTCCGAAGGCTTGGAGCCGTAAAGCTTGTGCAGGGTGTTCTCTTTAAAAAAAAGCGCGTATCCCATACAGGTAGCCGCGCCGGTAAATGCCCCGTCGCTGCCCACGGTCACGGCATAGCTGTCTGCCGCGATGCCCCGGTAGGAGAACCAGTTGGTGGGGTCGCCCAGCTTGCAGGCGTAGATGACATTCTCGCTGCTGGAACAGCCCCACCCCGGTTGTCGCACTCGGTCAGGTACTCAAGGTCGGGCACCCGGCGCTCCACCTTCACACCGCTCCGCTGGGAAATACTCTTCCCGCTGTGTGCCGTCCATGCTCCCCAGACAACACTGCTGCCATTGTGGACAAGCCTGCCGTAAAAGTGTTCGCCGCCCGGGTCAGCCCGCAGGCGCAGGGTGGTCTCGGTCACACCGTACACGATGCGGTCACCGTCCAGCCCGGCCCACTGGCCTGCCTGTTCAGCCCCCGTACCGGTCAGGGTCACGGTATCCCACACCCGGAACTCCGCCCCGATGCCCTCAGCGGTCACAAGGCAGTAGTCCAGCGGGATCACCGTCCAGTTGCCCGAAGCCTCGCTGTACACCTCCAGCGTATTCTCTGCAGAATAGGGCTTGTCCGGCTCGTTCAGCTTCAGAAACAGCTGGCCGTCCTGCGGGTGTTCCGGCTCCTTTGTGCCCTTGTCCTTCACCTCGTAGGTATTCCCCGAAGCATCACAGGGCGCAAAGCTCACGCTCAGGCTTCCCGCCTCCCAGGCAGCACCCAGCGGGGCCGCACTGCCGTCGGCCGTATCGAACGCCACCTTGTCCGGAAAGATCAGGATCTTTGTTCCGATGCCCACCATCGTCTTGCGGCTGTCTGCCACGGCATTTTTCACGGTGACGGGCTGGGCCGGGGCCTCGTCCGGGGTATAAACCAGGTCCTGCCCGCAGACGGTCAGCAGACCGTTCAGGTGGTACATCCCGTTCAGCCCGGCCAGCGCCTGCAGCCTGCGGCGGGGCAGCCGGGTGCTCAGGGCCGGGAAATCCCGGGCCGAAAAATTCATTCCCCCGCTGTACTCAGCCTCGGTGCAGCCGTAGGTCTCGTTCAGGCCGCCAAAGGCCCGCAACAGATCCCGGGTATTCTTCACACCGGTCCGATTTGTCAGAAGCATCCACTTTCCTCCCTTTCACCACCGCCACTGCGCACCGCGCTTCGGCTTTGCCCGCCGCCGCAGCCAGGCGCTCAGCTCGGCCAGAATGCTGTTATACCGGGCCTGCTCCCCGGCGTAACGTTCCGTCTCGCCCAGGGCAGCATCCAGCTTTGCGCAGAGGTAATGCGGGTAGAGCGCATCAAAAGGTACGGGTACCAGCAGCTCTACGGCATCGTCCAGACCGCCCTCCGCAGGCCAGGCAAGGTCTGCCCCCCACTCCGGCCCGCCAGCCCGCAGCCGGAGAACAGCAGGGCCCCGCAGCATCCCGTCCTCCTCACAGAGCCAGCGCTGCCGGGTGCAGCTGTCCACCTTGCAGCCCGGCCGCAGTTCCTCGGCCCGTTCCAGAGCCTGTCCCACTGTCATGCTCTCACCCCGCGATCTTCTCGGCGGCGGCAATGCGGGCGGCGGTGCGCTCGTCCTGCTGCTGGCTGTGCTCCAGCACCTCTGCCACCTCGGGCGGCACTTCCACCTCCACGCCCCGGCGGATCTTATAGTTCACGCCGTTCACGCTCACGAACAGATCGCCCTTGTAGCGGCTGTTATCCTTGAACAGCCGGATCCTTACGTTTTTCTTGTCCATTTTCATCCTTTCTGCCCTCTGTCGCAGGGGCACTGCCTTTTTCGCGCCTCGCCTGGTCTCGTCATCCAGCAGGGCTTACCCGGTTTGCCAAGGGCTCCCCCCTACTAGGGGAGCTGGCGCGAAGCGCCTGAGAGGTTTAGTTGGCACTCGCATTCTCCGAGTAGCTGGACACGCTCTCAATACGCACCATATACTGTTCCACCAGGCGTTCCGCCGCACGCATCCCCTTCCAGCCCACGGAAGCGCGCTGGTTCAGCGGGTCGTCGCCGTAGCCCAGCTGCTTGACGATGTGCCCCAGACCGCCGCCTTCCATCTCGGTGGAGCCGTAGGCGTGGGCACCCAGGATCAGGGTGCTGAACACGGCCAGACCCGCCGGGCAGCCGGTGCCCTTCCAGATCTTTGCCTCGCTGGTCTCGACAAAGCGGATGTTGCCCAGCTTGCCGATCTCGCCGCGGTACATGGTCTCAGGGTCGGCATACTTTGTGCGCCTCAATGAATTCCCTGCAGGTCTTCAGGTCATAGGCGGCATAGGGGGATGGATGATGGCAATGTAGCTGTCACCGATGGGATCCGCGTTCATGGCACCCAGCTGCGCCGCTGCCCGGAAAAACAGCTTCGGGGTCAGGGTACAGGTCTTGTCCAGCTCCTTGCGGCTCTTCACCTCCGTTTCGGTGCCGTCTGCATTCTGCTTGGAGGCATACAGCACGTTGGTGCCGCCCACCAGCACGTCACGGGTCACGCTGTCCAGGGTGCGGCCCGCCTGGCTTGCCAGCACACGGGTGGCCTGCACCACATTGTTGTCGATGGCGGTCATCTGCAGCACGTCAGTCAGCGGGGTCCAGCCGCCATACTGGTGCAGGTCGCTGGTGATGGTGGTCACGTTCAGGGCCTGACCGTCCGGGGTCACGCCCTCGGTCAGCGGCGTGGCGGCCTTGGGCAGGCTGTCGTACTTGCGGAACTCGATGGTCTTGCCGCCGTTCTGGGGCACAGGATAGTAATCCGCAAACTGGTCATGCACCAGCCGGGGCTCTGCCTGGTCGATGAGGCGCTTCTCATAGAAGGTCTTCATCTCCGGGGTCATGGTGGTGGTGGAGTTCAGGGGAGTTTCGGCAAACAGCTGAATGTTGAAGTTGTTCATAGTCATTATCCTTTCTTTCATTGATTTCAAGCTCCCCCTTCGGGGAGCTCCGCAAGCGCTGGCAAAGCCAGACCGAAGCGGTGAGAGGGTTTTCCCTCAAAAACTGATCTTTGCGCCATGGAGCGCCTGACGTTCCAGTGCTTCCCGCTGGCTGCGGGTCATCCGGTTCACATCCGCACCGGTCACGGCGGCGCTGCCGGGGTGGGTGCCGTTTTCAGCAGGGCGTACCCCGCGCTGGCGGATGCGCTGCACCACGCCCTGCTCCACGGTGCGGGCAGTCTGGCGCATGGCATCCTCGAAGTGGGCCAGCCGGTAGGCATCCAGCATCCGCATCCCGGGCAGCTGCATCAGGCGGCGCATCTCGGGGTCTGCCAGCTCCTTTTGCAGGGAAAACTCCGGCACCGCCCGGCGCATCATGGCCTCCTCCGCAGCCCAGCGCCGGTGCAGGGCATCCACAGCCCGGCTTCCCGGGAAACGTTTTGGCAGCGCAGGGCGGGGCGGTTCCTGTTCCTGCCCTTCTTCCGCCTTGACCGGTTCGGTCTCTTTCACCTCCTTCTCCCCCCCGGGGCGGTCGTCTCCTGCTTTGCTTCCGCTTTCTCACCGGGCTTCAGGGTACCCGATGCCACAGCCTGCTGCTCCTGGGCCGCACTCAGGGCAGGGGCAGCCGCTTCGCCGCCGTCAGCAAACAGCTGCAGGTCCATCATCTCCTGCTTGCCCCGGGCACTCCGGTCGGCAAAGCGCACATGGTCGGGGTAGCGCTCGGCCAGCAGGGCAAAGCCCGCCTTGGCCATCTCAAAGGCTCCCTCGACCCATGCGGTACAGGGCCGGGCAGCAGTCACCGTCAGGCGGGGGCCGTCGGGCTCGTCAAAAGCATCGCTGTGGGCGTTCTCCTCACCCGCCAGCAGGCTGACCAGTGCCTGCATCAGGGTGCTGACACCGGCACACGATATCCTGCCCTGCCGGGGCATAGCCTGCATGGCCCGCCGCTTCCAGACGCATGGCCGGGCCGTAAGGGCCGTCCAATTCCGTATAATTCACTTTGATCATTTCTGCCTCCTTCTCATGTAAAACCTCTCCGTCACCTGCGGTGACACCTCCCCTCATAGGGGAGGCAAGCCAGCAGCAGCGTGAACCTGGCTCTCCTGTCAGGAGAGCTGGCGCAAAGCGCCGGAGAGGTTCTTCGCCAATGCTCTTGTGCTCAGATTTTCCTCCGCGCCGCTCAATTTCTCGTTGAACCGCGCGATCTGCATCTGGGCCGCCGTCAGCTTCTGTGCCAGCGTGCCGTTCTGCCGCACCCTCTGGCGCACTTTTTCGATGCCCTCAAAGTCCATCATCTCCAGTGCCGCCAGGGCCGCGTCGGCATTCTGCACTCCTTCGCCGTTTCATTCTGGGAAAGGCGGCTGAAGGTGGATTTCTTCTCGGCACTCACCACGATATCAAACACCGGTTCCCGGCTTTCCAGCTCCACGCCGCCCATCAGCCCCATGGGGCGGGCACGCAGCGCTGCCCCGGAAAAGGGCACGAACTCTCTGCCTCCGGCAGGCCCGATGACACGGAACACCCGCTCCTCATCGTAAAACTGCCGCATCAGGTCAATGATGAGGTAGCACTCCCTTGCAAAGGCCCGGTAGGCGCTTTTCAGCATATCACGGGAGAGCTTGCTGCCCGCCTCCTGCAGCGCCGCAATGGCAGAAGCCGCAGTCAGGCCGCTGGTGGTGCCGCCCTGGGAAACATCCCGGTTGCCGCTGATCTCTTTCAGCTCCTCAATGCGGCGTCCCGGTAGCTCAGGCTGTTCCCCTGCAAACCGGCGGTCTGCAACGGGCGGAAACTCGTCTCCCAGCCGCCCGGCCACATGGACGATGTCCCGGCTGAGATCCGCCAGTTCCTCCTCGTTCACGCCCGCCGTGTCGCTGAGCACATACCGCTGCTTTGATCTCAGCAGCACGTTCTCGTCCATGGCATGGTTCATCTTATCAATGGCCGTCTGGGTGTCCTTCATCACATCGATATAGCCAAAGCCCGCCGGGCTGTCTTCCTCCATGAACAACGGGTCGAACACAAAGGGGTACTGGCCGTGATCGTAGAACCCCCGGTCAGCAATGGCCGGGTCGTTCTCGCTGGCGTAGAGGACGACCCCGTTGCAGAACTTGCAGTAGTGCAGCAGGGTGTGCCGGCCATCCGGGCGTCCGGCTTTTTGTAATACCAGTCCACCACCACGCTTTTTTCCGAGGTATCAATGCTCTGCCGTCGTGGATGTAAACGGGGCACATCCAGCACACTGGCGGTGTGGCCCTTCCAGCTGGGGGTACTGGGCCTTCAGCTGTTTTTGTCTCCATGCTCAGGCTGAAAAAGTCCGGCGATGCCTGAATATCCGTCCACGCCCGGCTCCCAGTAGAGCATCAGCAGGTTCATGGGCCGGATGGCGATGTCTCCCACGCCGCCCCGGGCCTCCGGGTCCCAGAAGATGCCCTTAACGCCGGTGCCCTGCTTGAGCTTGCGCCACCAGACATCGCTGTACACCTGCTCGTATTCTGCCTGTTCCAGCAGCACCGGCAGGATGCTTGGGAAGCACCTTGTGCGGTCTGCTCGTCGTCCGCTGCTCGGGGCAGCACGTTGGGTTCCGGGTAGTTGTCCATGGCGTCCGCGTGCTTGTTGGCAATGCTGTTGAACAGCCACCCGCTGGAAGGTTGGGCCTTGTCGGGCATCATGGGGTTTTTGTAGTTGGTCCAATGGTGCATGCGGAACCACAGCTCGTTATCCACGATCAGCTTGTCCAGCGCCGCCTTGCCGGTCTTGTATCTCTGTAAAATGGCAGTGGCTTCGGCCACCTGCTCCGTGTATCACGTCCATAATATTTTCCAAGTTTACCTCCTTGCTGCCTCTCAGGCAGGTTTCGTCAACGTCGGTCATTGCTTCGCAATGCCACCTCCCCTAGTAAAAACCTTCCCTTTTTCCCCAGCTCCCCCCTAGGGGGTCGAGCGTCTCCGGCATTTCCATAGGCACCCTCGCCCCGGTGCAGCTCCAGCGGGTCGTCCCCCACCGGAGGCTGCACGGTCTGCCGGGGCGGGGAGATGGGATTCTCCATCAGCACATACCGGCACTCGTCATAGATATGATCCTCCTGGTCGGTGTCAATGTCCTCCACGTTGCTCTCGCTATATACCAGATTCGGGAGGGTGCGGATAAAGTGCCTGCAGGTGTTGAACACCTGCAGCATGGGCCGCCCTCCGCCGAACGCCAGCCGGTAGTGGAACTGCATCTTGCCCGCCAGCCGGGTGTGGTCGCCGGGAGACCCAGTGCAGAAAGTTCGGGCTCTTTTCCTGCATGGCAGCAATGCTCTCGCCCTGGCTCTCGTTGAAGATGGCCGGGTCGGCCACGCCCAGAATGGTGCGGCCCTGGAGCATGGGATCGTTCTCTTCTGCTTCCCGGATCCGCCTTGCCTGTTCCACCGGATCGATGCGCAGGCCCTCGTTGGGGGTCCCGTACAGCCGTACAGCTCCCGGATGCGGTAAAGCCTGCCCTCTTCATCCGCCGCATACCACCCCACGGAAAAGGGCTTCGAAAACCCGAAGTCGAACCCCCGCCAGATCTGCCAGTGCTCTGGGATGCGGAACGGGCGGAATCACGTGTGTCCACCGCTGGTCGTCGATAGTGGGCCGGGTCGTTGTTCCATTCGGTAAACACCTGCCCGGTAAAACTGTCCCAGTCGCCGTAGAGCAGCGCTTTCTTCTCCGCTTCCGGCAATGCAGCCAGCGTGCCCAGGTAGCCCGGGTCATTTTCCAGCAGGGCCGCGTTGTCAAACACGCTGGACGGGATAAACACCCGGGCCCGCCGCAGCCTTCTCGGTTCCGTCCGGCATCCGCACCGGGAACTGTTCCACAATGGGGTACCGGGCGGGGCCGGTGTGATGAACCGTGCTTTCACCCAGCCATGCCCCACCCCGCCGGGATTGGCCGTGGCCCGGATGTAGACCCGGGTGCCGGGGCCGCTAGGGCGGTTGCGGCTCATCATATAGCTGTACTCTTCCCACTCGAAATGGGTCAGCTCATCGAACCCGATGAAGATCGAAGGCCTTGCCCTGATAGTTCGTCCGGTCTTTGGTGTACTGCAGGGAACCAAAGTAAATCTTCGCCCCGCTGGGGAACACCCACACATGGCTGGTGGCGTTGTACTGCGCCGTAGGAAAAGCCCGCTTGTAGTAGGCCATGCTCTTGTCCACCAGATCACTGAGCTGGGGATAGGTCTTGCGCAGGATGAGCCCCCGATAGTGGGGGATGTGCACCTGCCGCAGGGCCTCGATCACCAGCGCGCGTACAGGGCTTCCGGTTCCGGGCGGCGCATGAACTCCGCCTGCCGGGGCTGGGGCCGCCATACGATCTCTGCATTCATACGTCCTCCACGGCTGGCAGAAGCACCACGCCGCACGCCCGGGCCTCGGCATCCGCACCCTGATCGTTCAGGGTCTTGGCCACAGCGGCCAGATCCTTGAGCACCGCCGTGGCCTCCTTGAGCCCTTTCATCAGGGCGGGGTCGGAGCCATCGCCACGCTGGGCCTTCTGCCGGGCGTTCAGCTCCTTGACCTCCTGCGCCAGCATGGTGCTCAGGGTGTCGGTGGCCTTGTGCAGGCTGGCAAGGCTCTTGTCCCTGCCCGGCTGTTTTGCTTGCGCCATCCTGTGTTCTCACATCCTTTCTGTTTGGCTTGGCACAAGGATACCAGCTTTTCGTCCCCTGCAACAGCGCGCACTTTCGCAGGGCCGTTTTGTACTTTTAGTGTCATAGAATCCAATCCGTATAAAATGATCTTTCATTTTTCATCGCTGTATCGCACCGCGCAGAAATCTCCGTTTTTCTCCCGGATTTTTCACGCGCAGACACATCAGGTGCGTGAAGCGCCTTTTGCGCAAAAAAAAGCAGGCACTCCGCCCGCCCCGTCCGGGGCAAAGGCAGAGTGCCTGCTTTCGTTACAGATTCAGTTTCGGTTCTGCTTACAGGGTCTCGATGCGGTCAAACAGCTGCTTGCCTGCTTCCACAGCGTCCTTGCTGCCAAAGACCACACGGGTAGCGTTTGCCATCCGGTCTGCAAGGTCTGCGGCCTGTGCCCGGATCGTTTCAGCTGTCACGCTGCACATGGCCTTTCGGTCCGCGGCCAGCATGGCATCGGTGATGCCGCAGAAGTACCGGCGGTCCAGCTCCTTGGCCTCAGCGTTGGGCTTTTTGGGCGAATCCATCGCGGACACCGCGCCCACGATGAACTCGGTCAGGTCTTTTTCGGTGTACTCCCGGCCTGCCAGCACCTCAGGGGCCTTGGCAAAGGTCTCGTAGCTCTCGGTCAGGTGGGGGTCACGGTAGGTGTACAGTCCCTCGGTCTGGGCACGGGTCAGCATTCCGGTGCCGTAAGCGCCGCCCACCTCACGGATGTTGTGCCACAGGTATTCGTAGCTCATAATGCGGGCCAGCACCCGGCGGTCGGACTGCCGCTCCATGGGCCAGGTCAGGATATCATAGTTCACGCCGCCATCAATGATAAAGGCCTCGTTCACGGGGGCAGTCAGCACCTCTGTGTAGGGCTTGGCAGCGGTGCGGCCCTGGGCAGCAAAGGCACTGCCGGGCAGCAGGGCACGCAGCTTTGCCAGCGCTTCCTCACTGCCATGGAGGCTCACGGTCAGGGCTGCATGGTCCAGCACCTTTTCCCGCACTGCCTCCAGCTTTTGGCCCATGGCGGCCCAGTCGCCCTGTTCCAGCAGCCCGCACAGGAAGTGGTACCCGGTCACGCCGCTGCACCGCTCACTCAGGGCATACTCCACTGAGTAGTGGGCGGCGGCACGCACGGCAGCGTACTGGTTGCCCTGCCGGATGAACTGCTGCTCCATGTTCAGCTTCTGCTGGCTCAGCACCCGGGCAAAGGCTTCCTCGGCCTTGGGGCCGGTCAGGCAGGTCTTGTAGAGGTACTCACTGCCCAGCGCAATGGCCTTGTCCAGATTCCGCTCCAACAGGCTCATGTTCCAGGTCAGCTTTGCGTGGCAGGGGCTGCCCTCCTGCCGCCCGGTCCAGAAGCTGATGCAGGCCATGCTGTTGCCCAGCCAGGTGGCGCGCTGGGTCTGCAGCTCCCGGGCAGTGTGCTCCGGGGTATCCAGCTCGTCCAGAATATCGGTCAGCAGGTCAAGATACTGCACCTCTTCCGGGGTGCACTCGCCCAGGTCGTAGTAGAAATTCAGATACAGGCTGCCCTTGGAGGGGGTGGTGCAGCAGCTCCGCACCGGCCAGCGGTTCCACCGTACCGGCAGCGCTCCTGTCACCATCGCCCAGGTCGGCCACGGTCAGCGGATGGTCCAGCACCAGCTTGCCGTCGTTGCGGGCAGGGGCAGCATCCTTTTCGTCCTTTTTGGGCAGAGCCGGGGTCTGGACCACCTGCACCGGCTCGGCCAGCAGCAGATCCTTCAGCAGGTCGTTGAACCAGCCGGTGGAGAGCTTCTCCCGCAGGGAAGCAAACAGTTTGTCGGTGTGGAGCAGCAGAGCCGGGTCGCCGGTGTGGAGCCAGCCAGTGGCGGCATAGATGGCATCCAGCACACCGTCGGGCAGGCTGCCCGGGCGCTCCAGGGAGGCAAACTCCATGGCGTTCAGGCTGGCCAGCAGCAGCTCCTCGGGGATGCCCCCTGCCAGCAGGTCGGTCACAGCCTGTTTCACGCCAGCTGCAAATTTGGGGGCAGTCTCTGCGGTGGCCCCCCGCAGCACCAGCTCCAGCGTGGGCTGCAGGGTGCTGTCGTCAAAGCCAAGGTCAATATCCGCACCCAGCTTCTGCTCCAGCAGAGCTGCCTTCAGCGGGGACTGGTTGGTGCCCAGCAGGGCATCCAGCAGGATCTCCACGCCCAGCTGGCGCTCCCGGTCAGCAAACGCGCCGGTGTACCAGGCCAGCGCACACTGCACCTGATCCGGCTCGGGGTTTTCGGTGTAGTACGGGATGTGCACACGCACACCGTTCTGCTGGTCCTGCACCGTCAGTCGGGGGCGGCTGGTGCCCTTGGGCATCCTGCTCAGGTAGTGCTCATCCAGAAAAGCCAGCTTCTCGGCCATATCCATCTTGCCGTACAGGGTGATGCAGCAGTTGTCGGCACTGTAATGGCGGCGGTACACCCGCTGGTATTTTTCATAGGTCAGGGCCGGGATGGAGGCCGGGTCGCCGCCGGACACAAAGCCGTAGGCCGTATCCGGGAACATGGCCCGCTCCAGCGCGTTCTGCAGCTGCGCGTCCGGGGAG
>VOFG01000436.1_pt1 | contig 12000 bp, 25 predicted proteins | sample 5384171 | NCBI WGS metagenome assembly VOFG01 (sample SAMN12384726, study PRJNA508395) | human gut metagenome | isolation source: healthy gut F | host: Homo sapiens | reverse complement strand
TGTCATCCGTTGCAGAAGTGCTAAACGATTCGAGGAGCGATACTTACGGAAAGGATTCGATGAGCAGATTTCGGTGATACGGATTTTGGATTCTCGCAGAGAGGAATTTCGATTGAGTAAAGCATATGAGCAGAAAATTGACGTGGTAAATGTCATTACTGCCCCAGAAATTGAAATGCTGATTATTCATGCGGAAGGAGCATATGATCAGTTTAAGCGTTCTGGAAAAAAACCAAGCGAATTTTGTAAAATAAATCTTCGGATGCATGATGTGAAGTCGTATGATTTTGTGAAGCAGTATTTCAGTAATCCTCAGCTCTTGGTGAAAGCCATAAAAGAGTATCGCAGAACAGCAAGTATCCCCAAAGGAGAATACAGCTTGTCTGATTTGCTGAGATGAGCGTTGCTTTTTTGATACATTAGCCGTGACTCAAATGGTTACCAGGAGATAAACGGGTACCAGTTTATAGAAAACAGAATAGAATCATCGACAATACAGTCGCCGAGGGATATTGGTATCCTGACGGGGATAGGAGCAGCTCCCTCTATTTTATGGTTCAGAGAGATACCATTTACTGGTATGAATTTGAACCGGAGCAGGGGGATGTTCAAGTGGGGAGACCGGATGGAATTGTAATCAAGTTAGGAAATAAGCGCCGTCTTCAGAGCGGGCAGACATTTCAGTACACAACTTCCAGAGGATTGGATATGAGCTACAGCAAAATCTGTTTTCGAGGAGACACAACAGAATATTTTTGGAGGGAGCGTTGAGTGGTTAAAGGAGGAAACTATATGGAACGAATATATTTCAGAAGTAAAGCCACTAAGCCAGTATATTTTACAAGTTGACTTTGTCTCCGGCAGTCGTTTGCTCTGGATATGAAGTCTTATCTGGACAAATTTCGCGTTCATTCTCTGGCCGATTTGCAGACATGGAATAGCGTTGTGACGAACGAACGTATTTTTATTCGTTTCTGAAATGTGGGATTGAGTCACGATGAAATTTTTGGCAATGGCTAAGCAGGAATATTAACAGTTTATCTGGGAAAGGAGAAAATAACAATGAAAAGAATCATAAGAAAGCGAGTTGTTCTTGTTTTACTTCTGTCCTTGTGCCTAAGCCTGACTGCTTGTGGCAACGGTAACAGTGGAGACAGCGGTAATGATACTGGTGTTACGCCTACCAGGATTGAAGGTATGCTCAAAAAGAAGCATACGATAATACAGATTATACCAGCTATCTTGGCCTTTGGGATGGTGTTGTCAACGAGGGAGAGCCTGAACAGAAATTGATTGCAGAGCTGAACGAGGACGGCGAACCACGCTTTGAGCTGTATGTTGACGGTGATCTGGTCTACTACGGTTTTCTCCAGATCCGTCCGCAGTATGAAAATTATGTCTATGCCTGCAACGAATATGACAGCTGCGGCTATATTTGCTGGTTTGATTCCTACGATGCGCTGCATATTGAATTCGACCTTAACGGAAACTCCTGTGTCTTTGTCCCTGAAGGCAATGTTCCCGGCTGGGCAGTTGATACGGAAACTGGTAATGGTGAGTTTTCGACATCGCTGGTATCTGGTATCTGGATGGAGATGCGGATGCAATTACAAAGATGTTGATCCAAAGACGGTGCAGTATCTGACAGGCCACGAGGCATTAACCCCCTTGAAATCCAGTATTTTCAAGGGGGTTCTTATGTTTATGATTCATAAAGAATTAATGTGAAATTTGGTCAAATTCTTCTTAATTAACGACTTCCCAATTCGCCGTACTATAGGCCGGCGTCAGCCGGCCCCGTCATCTGGGAGCGGGTGCTTCCTTGGCCGTCCCCTGCGGCGTTTGGGTTTATCCTCCGGAACCGGATTTTTGCGTGGCTGGCCCTGTTTCTTTGGTTCAGGTTTTTCGGAACCGGCTCAGAGAGCCCGAGTGCCTCCAGTTCCGCAAATTCGTATTCCATCGTATGGACCCAGTGTCCATCATTGGTCGCAGCATGATCCGGGGCATTGACGTCACGCCACACCTCGGACAGGTCTTCCAGAAGGTCTCCATACGACCTGGTTTCCAGGAGCCCTGCGGCGGTTGCTTTCCGGAGCATCCTGCAGGTCAGCACAGTAGCAATGAAGTTGATGAATTCCAAGCCAATGACAGAGAAATCGCCCTGTACGCAGGTACGGTCGAGGCCGAGGCCATTTTTGTACCGGTTAAAAACCAGTTCCAGCAGCCATCTGTCGGAATAACAGATATAGGCCGTTTTCGGGTCAAGATCTTTATCCGATTCGAAGATGTCGCACACCGAAAACACTGGATTTTTTATCATACCAGCTGTAGGAAAAGTCTTTGTTCTTTTTCTGTTGGCAAGAAATGCTGTTTCCTCGGCCGATGACTTATGGCTGTCCCGGAAAGTGTAGAGATAGCAGCCGCCTTTGATCCGGCGTTTGCTGTAGAGGATGTGGCCATCCACACCTTCGAGAACGCCGTCAAAGTCCAGTGCATGGTTATCCCCGATCCTGACATCGTTTCTTTTTACCGGCGTCAGGAAATGCAGGTCCGGCGTTCCGCCAGCTCTGTTTTTGATCCTGGACGGGGGAAGCCTTTATCAGATACAATGATGCCTTTCCGGATATCATTGTCCCGGATAAACGCAGCGTAGGAACTGGCATCAATGCTGTTGCCGGGAAAGATCTCGGCGCATACCGGTTCCATTTTCTCTATGTCATAAGCATAGAGAACCGAAACTTCCCTGCAGCCCCGCACCCTTGCCTTGCGGGAAAAGGCGGAAAGGTCATTTACGGAACTGTTATCCTGCTTAAGCATCCGTCGATTGCGATGTGATGCTCAGCAATCACCTGTCAGCCCGCTTCTGGTAGAAGGCCCTGCGCTTTGTACGGTCCTCCCCGAGGTGGCTGAGGAAGGAGCTTACGGTGTTTTCAGAAAGAGCCGCACCGGGATAGTACCGGCTGATAAAGGTTTTCCTGTAAAACGATGCCAGCCGGTTTGAAGATATGGACGGCCGCATTACCCGGAGGAATGCGATCGTCATGATGCTGTAAGCATCTTTGGCCGCAAAAATATCCAGCAGGTCTTCTATAAGGTCTGCCGAGACGGAGTAAACGAATGCAGAAGCACCATACTGCAGCATCTCAGGCTTTGCATCAGCCACTGGTGCATTGACCGGGACATACTTCCCGTCAACGATGTGGCCGATTACCTTTCCGTTCCTGGGCTGCGGATTGCCGCCCGGGACATATTTCACACCGGGCACGGAGCCGGACTGCATAGCGGTTTGGACCATCGCGGCCGTTATCCTCGACGATGGTATTTGACGGGCGCTCGACGGCGCGGATGGAAGCAGGAACAGCCATAAAAATCCTCCTCTATATATAGTACATTACACCATATTCAGTACTATACATAAAGGGATTTCCGAATTATTTTGTCAAAGAACTCAGCCCCGGTTTCTCCCGGAGGACCAGGAAAAATGGCTTAAAACCAGGCTTTGAAGAACCGGATCAAAGCTTAATCGCCGGTTAAAAACTCTGGAAAAGGAGCAAAACGAACTGTTTTAGTCCTTTCCTATAGTCCGGTGAATTGGGAAACTATTACTTAATGTTATTAAAAATTGATTGAATGCCTGGGGATAAACGGGAATACAAGATTGAAAATATATTTTTTCATTAGTTCTTGACAAGTAACCACTCGGTAACTATAATAGAGTTACCGAGTGGTTTACTTTAATAGAGGAGATAGTTATGACAGAGAGTACAAAGGAACGGATTTTGAGAATAGCATTGGAGTTGTTTGCGCAGAACGGCTATCTGGGGACGTCTATGAATGATATTGCAGGGCGGTTAGGGTTCACGAAAGCCGCCTTGTATAAGCACTACACCAGCAAACAGGAGATTCTGGATAAGATCGTGGAGCGCATGAACGAGATGGACTATGAACGTGCGGAAAGCTATGAAATGCCGGAAACGGAACCGGACGGCTTTGCGGAAGCCTATCTGCATACACCAATTCAGAAAATCCGCACATACAGTCTTGCTCAGTTCGACCATTGGACGAAGGAACCGTTTTCCTTCTAATTTCCGTAAAATGCTGACACTGGAGCAATACCGTGATCCCAAGCTGGCGCAGCTCCATCATAATTATCTGGCGGGCGGTCCTCTGGAGTACATGGCGGCCATCTTCCGTAAGCTGGCAGATTCTGATGAGGACGCTATGCAGTTGGCGCTGGAATTCTATGGCCCAATGTATCTTTTTATACAGTGTCTACGACGGTGCCGAAAAAAAAGAATCTGTTTCTTCTTTGCTGGCGACACATATTGATCACTTTATTGCCAAGGTTGAGTCTGATTACAGAAAGAGGGGGAGAACAACATGAAAGATGTGGGAGAAGAAAAACGCTGGGTCTTATGCCCGTGGTGCGGTGCCAAGACGCGCTTGCAGATACTGCGGGAGACGGAATTAGTAACTTTTCCTCTGTTTTGTCCAAAATGCAGGCATGAGAGTATTATCAATGCAAAAAATTTTATCATCGAAACCAAACAGCCAGACGCTAAGACGCAGTGCTGATCGCAGAACCGATCATGCGCTGCGTCCTATTTTTTTGAAGGGAGAAACTATTATGGATGCAATTATTTACACCACCAACACCGGAAGTACCGGGCGGTATGCAAAGTTGTTGGCCCAGGGAAACCGGACTTCCGGCATATTCCTTTGCAGAAGCGAAAAAACGGGTCTTTGCTGGTGCAGAGGTTGTCTATCTTGGCTGGATCATGGCCGGTTCCGTCAAGGGCTATGTCGGGGCTGCGAAGAAATACCAGGTACGCGCTGTCTGCGGCGTCGGCATGGGAAAAACAGGAACACAGACAGACAGCGTGCGGAAAAAGTCAGTGATTCCAGCCAACATTCCGCTGTTCACCCTGCAAGGTAACTTCAATGTTAAAAAGCTACACGGTATTTATCGATTCATGATGGAAATCATGGTTAAAACAGTGGGCAAAGGTCTTGCCGAAAAGAGCGATTGCACGCCGGAGGGGAACGATATGCAGGATATGATGTTCCGCGGTGGCGAGCGGGTTAAGGCGGAAAAATCTAAGCGCCATTCTCGATTGGTACAGAGCGCAGCAATAAATATTCTTTTGGAGTCTTTCCTACACCTGCTTTTGTGGATGATTTTCCGCTGTTTTAGAAAGGGGGTAATGAGATAAAATGAAAAATTTAATTATATATGTTCATGGAAAGGGCGGTTCGGCTGGGGAAGCTGAGTACTACAAAATGTTCTTTCCAAATAGTGAAGTGATCGGGTTTGATTACCGTTCGCAAACGCTTTGGGAAGCCAAGAAAGAGTTTCTTGCATTTTTTACCGCGCAGAGAAGTCGGTTTGAGCACGTCACATTGGTTGCAAACAGCATCGGGGGCTTTCTTTGGGCTATCCTCGCTGGATGAAACGCTGGTTGACCGGGCTTATTTGATCTCGCCAATCGTGGATATGGAAAAACTGATCTGTGATATGATGCAATGGTCGGGGTGACCGAACAGGAACTTGCCGAGAAACTGGAAATCACCACAGATTTCGGAGAGACGCTGTCTTGGGAGTATCTGTGTTATGTTCGGATGCATCCGATCATCTGGAATGTCCCCACTTGTATTCTGTACGGCGAACATGACAACAACATCCATTGAAATGGTATCTGCATTTGCCAAGCAGCACCATGCTGACCTGACCGTCATGCCCGGTGGCGAGCATTGGTTCCATACCGAGGAACAGATGCAGTTCCTGAATCATTGGATCAGAGAATGTAATGCGAAACATGTCTGCTGCTGATTATACAAAATCATTGATAAGAGAGAAGGAAAAAAGTTATATCAGAAAAGAATATTATCATTCGTCTGGAAACGAAAGACGATTACAGAGCCGTTGAAAACCTGACCCGCGAGTCATTCTGGAATGTTTACCAGCCCGGCTGTATGGAGCACTATGTGCTGCATTGTTATAGGGATGCCCCGGCATTTGTGCCGGAGCTGGATTTTGTGATGGAACTGGGCGGTGAGATGATCGGGCAGATCATCTATGTGCGGTCGGAGATCGACTGTGACGATGGACGAAAGGTGCCGGTCATGACCTTCGGTCCCATCGGCATTGCACCTGCATACAAGCGGCAGGGCTACGGAAAGCAGCTTCTCGACTATTCCATGGAAAAAAGCTAAGGAGATGGGCGCAGGGGCGCTTGCCATTACCGGCAATATTGACTTTTACGGCAAGTCTGGCTTTGTTCCGGCCAAAACCAAGGGCGTGCGCTATGCCGATGACCCAGAGGCGGACTATTTTCTTATTAGAGAACTGCCCCCGGATTTCTGGACGGTATCTCCGGCACTTACAAAGATCCTGAGGGGTATTTTGTCTGTGAGAAAGATCCTGAGGGGTTGAACGGTTTGAAGCCACCTTCCCGGTAAAAGAAAGCAGAAGCTGCCAGGACAGCTGTTTGAAAGAACCAGCAGCCTATACATATAATGCTGGAATTACCGTAAGCTCTGGAGATATTACTGTTTTGGCAGCCGGGGTTTTTATAATTTCTTTTGTAACATTAATAAATGCTTTTCCGGCTAAACTTAATCCCTTGGTACGGCTGTAGGTAAATATGACTTTACGGCCTGCAGGAGGATTATCCAATGAAAAGTAAGCCATCTTATCCTTTAAGCCTGTTCTGATGATAGTCATAATAGGTGTGACTGTAAGTCCGACACCTTCGCCTGCAATCCGCACAGCGGTTTCATGTCTTGAAAATTCGTAAATTATATTATAAGGGATCCCATAGCGTTCAAAAATATATTCAGCAACTCTGCGGACGCCTGCTCCTGAGCGGATGGAGGTAAATTCTTCGTTTATGAGCAGTTCAGGTGGTATCTGATAAAGGGTGGCAATAATCATTTTGTGATAAGTTAAACCTCTGGCAAAAAGGATGTGTTTTGGCAGCTGCGATCACAAAGGGGTCATCGGCGATCACTTCAAATTCAATTTTGCTTGCATAAATAGGCAAAGTATAAAATGCCAGATCAATTTCATTGTTCAGGAGTTTGTCTTCAATTTCTGCACTGTTTCCTTCTATGATCTGTAAGTCCACGTCGGGGAATTGTTTGAAAAAAAGTAGGAAGGATCAGAGGCAGCCACATAGTTCCGCGTTCACCAGGTATGCCCAGGATCAGTCTGCTTTTATGCAGTGTTGCAATACTGCTCATTTCTTTCATCATATGGTCATGCATTTCCATGATCTTCTGCGCTTTCTGCAAAAACACTTCTCCGGCATAAGTAAGTCTTATGGGTGAAATATTGCGGTCAAACAATTTTACCCCCAGTTCTGCTTCTAAAAGATTCAGGGATTTTGTAAGAGCAGGCTGGGAAATATAGAGAGCTTCTGCTGCTTTTGTCATATTCTGGTATTCTGCAATGGCTAAAACGTAGCTGAATTTGTTAATATTCACACGAATTCCTTCTTTCCTTAATGTGAAAAATAGTGGAAAATGCCATGTGGTGCTTAAGATATTATAACTATGGCACATTAAATAGATGAATTAAAAACATCATAACAAAAGTTATGAAAATGTAAAGTTTAAGGTATTGGATTTTTTGGATAATGTTGCATTATTATTAGTAAATAAGAAAGATGTTCGAAAAAGCAACAGAAAAATGCATACAATTTTGAAACAATTCATTAAAAAATGAATCAAACTGCAAGTTTGGCAGATTTGAATAAAAAAGACAAACACAAAGGAAGCGTGTGAAGAAAAAAGAGAGGAGAAATGTAGTATGAAAAAAAGTCTGAAAAGTTTACTGGCGGTATGTCTGGCAGCAGCTATGGCTGTTACTGCTACAGGATGTGGTGGCTCCAGTGCACCAGCTTCAGGAGGAAGCAGCACAGAATCAGGCGCAGCAGGAGGAGAGGCAGCTGCAGGAGAGGAAAAACTGAGCAGCCGTGATACCTTAAATATGGCATGTAAGTCTGAGCCAACTTCCCTGGATCCGGCACAGACCAAGGATTTAGTTACCTGGCATTTATGTACAATGTATCTGACTCCCTGCTTTATTTTAACTGGGAAACCAGGAATATGAACCAGCAATTGCTACTGAATGGTCTGCTAGTGATGATGGTCTGGAATATACATTTACCATTCGTAATGGCGTAAAATTCCACAATGGCGACACAATGACAGTAGATGATGTAGTATTCTCTTTAAACCGTGCAATTGAGTCTTCTTTTTACAGCACAGACCAATGGATGTATGGATCATTTTGAAAAAGTGGATGACAGCCATGTAAAGGCAGTTCTGAAATACGCATATGCGCCATTCATTGAGATCATGACCAACCCGGCTTACTCAATTGTCAGCGAGAGAGCTGTTAAAGAATGCGAAGCAGCAGGAAAAGATTTTGGACGTGAACCAGTTGGATGTGGTGCTTACAAGTTAAAAGAGCTGGCAGAGCGGAAATAAGCTGTAATTTGAGCGTTTCGATGATTACTATCGTGGCACACCTAAGATGAAAAATATTAACTGGACGATCATTACTGATGCTTCAGCAGGTGCTATGGCATTAGAATCAGGTGAGATCGATTACTACTACAAAGTCAGCAATGCAGATTTTAAGCATTTGTCAGAACTGCCAAATCTTCAGTCTAAAATAGATGAAAAAGGCTTTGGTTTATTTGATATTACCTTTAATACAACAGATGGACCGTTTAAAGATGTGAATTTAAGAAAAGCAGTTGCATATGCTATTAACCGCGAGGAACTTGTACAAGGCGGTGCTGAGGGATACAGTGTAGTAGATGATTGTTGGTGTGCAACTGGTGCAACTGGATACCTTCAGACTTTAAGTGGTATGAACAGGATCTGGATAAGGCAAAAGAATGTCTGGCAGCAGCAGGATATCCAAATGGAATTGATGTAGTGTTTACACAGGACAGTTCTGATACATACATGGCACCTGCAAATTATGCAGGCACAGTTAGCAAAAGTTGGGATTAATGTAACTTTTGAAAAATTACAGCGTTCTGTATGGATTGATACAGTTTCTGGAAATCGTCAGTTTGAGGCTTCTTTGAGAATGACCAATCACGTTGTAAATGATGCTGAATATCTGCTTCGCCGCAGACTGACAAGTGCGATGCTTGGTGGCGGAAATAACTATGCAGGATATCAGAATCCTGAATTTGACAAAACTGGTTGATGAGGCAACAGCTGAAACTGATGCTACAAAGCGTAATGAGATTTTCCGTCAGTGCTATGAGATGATCGAGGAAGATGTTCCGGCAATCCCGCTGTATACATCTACCAGCCCTATCATCATCAGTAAGTATGTAAAGGGATGGACTTTCCATCCTCTTGAAAGAAACGTTTGGGCAAATGCTTATCTTGTAGAAGAATAATTACCGGTCAGCCTGAGATTATGATTACATAAAAACCAGTAATTAGCCCCGGGCATCCTCCGGGGTGTCCGGTTTTTTGTAATAGAATGTGCAAAAGAGTATCTTTTTAGGAAAAAACAGCTGTCTGTGATGGCTGTGGAAAGGATGTTTATGGCTAAATATATAGGAAAACGTCTTTTAATGATGATCCCAGTCATTATAGGTGTCGTATTTATTATTTATTCGATCATGGAACTGACACCGGGAGATCCGGTTATGATGATATTAGGAGAGGGGCTCCTATTGAAGCGCAGGAAGCGTTAAGAGAACAGATGGGATTAAATGCACCTTTTTGGTACGTTTTGTTAAATATGTAATAGGTGCTCTTCATGGTGATCTGGGAACCAGTTATACATCTAATCTCCCAGTATTTAATGAGATTGTAACCCGTCTGCCTTATACCTTAAGTCTTGCAACTTTCAGCATCTGCGTGGCAGTTATCATAGGTCTTCCTATTGGTATTTTGTCAGCAATCAAACAGTATTCCATTACAGATAACCTGACACTTGCTATTTCACTTACGATCACATCTATGCCGGCATTTTTCTGGCAATGCTTCTGATCATGATCTTCTCTATTAAACTGGGATGGCTGCCAATGATGGGACTTTCATCTCCAAAACACTTTATTCTTCCGGTCATTGCATCGGCATCTTCTACTACGGCTGCTTTAATGCGTATGACCAGAACTACGATGTTAGAGGTTATCCGTCAGGGATTATATCCGTACAGCAAAGGCAAAAGGTGCATCACCAAGAAGAGTTACTTATGGTCATGCTCTTCGTAATGCATTGCTTCCTGTTGTTACTGTTATTGGTACAAACTTTGGATTTGCATTGGGTGGTTCTATCGTTTTGGAACAGGTATTTACCATTCCTGGACTTGGACAGTTGATGATCAATGCGATTCGTCAGAAAGATACCCCGATCGTTATGGGGGCAGTTATGACTACCGCTATTTTTGCCAGTCTGATAAACCTTTTAGTTGATATTGTATACACCTATATTGACCCAAGACTGGCATCCAGACTTACTTCTGTGAAAAGGGGGGTAAAAAAGCATGAGTACACAAGCCACAACTGAAAATGGACAGAAAAGCAAATACAGAACAGTAAAGAAAAAAGCCAGTGGAAGACCATATGGATACGTTTAAAAGAAATAAACTGGCTGTAGCCGGACTGGTTGTGTTCCCGATCATGGCAGTGATCGTTTTAAGTGCAGACCTGTGGCTGGATTATGAAAGTGGAGCAACCACAATGGATCTTGCCAATGCTTATCAGGCACCCAGTGCAGCTCATATTTTTGCACGGATCAGTATGGTCGTGATTATTTTTACCCGTGTTGTATTTGGCGGACGTATTTCTATGTTCGTTGGAATTGCAACGGTTGCAGTTTCTCTGACTTTTGGCGGTCTGATCGGTGCAACTGCCGCATATTATGGCGGAAAAGTGGATGAAGTCCTTATGCGTTGCATGGATGTTTTAATGGCTATCCCAAAGTACCCTGCTTGCCATTACCATTATCTCTGCTCTTGGAAGCAGCTTATTTAACATGATCATAGCAATGGGTGTTTCACGTATCGCAAGAATGTCCCGAATTGTCCGTTCTGCGGTTATGAGCGTAAAAGACCAGGAATATATTGAAGCCTGCCGGGCCTGCGGCACCAGTGATGCCCGCATCATTCTGCGGCATATCCTTCCAAATGCAATGGGACCAGTGTTGGTGCAGGTAACCCAGACGGTTGCCCGTTCTGTTATTACAGTAGCATCCTTAAGCTTTGTAGGTTTAGGAGTATCTGAGCCGACGCCAGAATGGGGAGGAATGCTTTCTTTTGCAAAGACACAGATGAGATATTATCCATATCTGTCTCTGTTCCCTGGATTTGCAGTTGTTATGTCTGTTATGTCTCTGACGCTTGCAGGAGATGGTTTAAGAGATGCAATGGATCCTAGACTTAGAAACGGATGATGGGAGGAAGTAAAAACATGGCAGAAAAACTTCTTGAAATTAAAAATCTCCATGTCCTGTATAAGACAGATGAAGATGATGTATACGCTTTAAATGGTGTTGACCTGGATCTGGAAAAAAAGGTGAGACTCTGGGGCTGGTAGGTGAGACTGGTGCAGGAAAATCTACCATTGCCTTAAGTATCATGAAGCTTCTCCCGACCGTACCGGCTTTATTACAGAAGGTGAGATGGTTTGATGGAAAAGACCTGGTCCATATAAAAGAAGAGGAATGCGTTCCATGCGTGGAAATGATATTTCCATGATCTTCGCAGATCCTATGAGTGCTTTAAACCCGCTGCACAGTAGGAAATCAGATTGCAGCATTGTCTTGCTTCGTCAATGCATATAGATAATCTTTAACTGAGGTGTTACCAACTCATCGGCGTCTACCACCAATATCCATTCATAGGAAGCAGAATCAATGGCAGTTTGTCTTGCTGGTTCACAGATTTGATAGTTTCCTCGTGGAAAAAGTAACGATTTTGCAACCATATCGCTCAACGATTTCAAGTGTATTGTCCGTACT
>VOFG01000145.1_pt1 | contig 12000 bp, 15 predicted proteins | sample 5384171 | NCBI WGS metagenome assembly VOFG01 (sample SAMN12384726, study PRJNA508395) | human gut metagenome | isolation source: healthy gut F | host: Homo sapiens | reverse complement strand
AGACAGACGCAGGAAAGCAGACCCTCACTTACCTACAATATGCAAAGGAACTGGAACCCTACGCGCAACTATCAGAAAACGATGGCTGGTGGGACATGAAACGCCGCCTCCCCTTCGGAAGAGACGTACGCCCACTACAAAAAACAAAGGGCTGGAACTCTACCAGCACTGCCCATATCATGAACTAAAATTAAGATACGGCTACCAACTATATGCGCAACAAGAACAATGAAGCCATCCGAATGTATAACCTATACGTGAAACCTCTCAAACAGGAACATTATATCTACTACGCCGCCCTTGAACAAACAGCCGGCGCCCTCTACAACATAGGCAAACTGGCAAATGCCAACTACCTCTACTCCCGTGTGTTCGACCATTCGGACAACAGAAAGAAAATAGCCTATTCCAGTTTCAGAATCCAAAGCGAAGTAGACTGAACGAAGCGATGACCTGGTGTAAAGACAATCGGGAGAAAGCGGCCATGTACGCGCCCGAGGGTATAATACCTTCTCCAACGAACTGGAAGAGGTGGAAAATATTCTCGAAATATATCCCGAATCCCCCTATATCAAGCTGCTCGCCATCCGTTATATCAACAAGATGGAAAGGAATGTGCTGACCCGCTACAATCATTCGAATGCCACAGATGACACAAGGTTCTCATTCATGCAGCCTTCCGGAAAAGTACTTGCAGAGTATGAACGCGGACAGAAGGTTATCAAAGCAGTGATGAATCACCCCAAAGTGAGCGACAAAGACTTTTGGGCTCTCTACCTGGCACACCTGTCGTTCCTCTGCAAAGACTACCAACAAGCATCCGCACTCATCGACTCCGTCCGAACCACGAAACCCAAATTGCTGAAACAAAAAAGCCGTACACAATTCAGCCTCTATCTGGCACAACTGAAGTTTATCGGTACAGACGAAGAAAAACGATCCGCCAATACCTGCAAACGAGTAATGCCGATGAAGATTTCATCAACGAAATTGTCGGTCATCTCTATAAGATGCAGAAGGACTACGGCAAAGCATTCCTTACTCACAACCGTATAGAGGACTTACGCCAGAATCCGATCCGAATATTATCAACTCACTCATGAGTAATGCTGAGAAAGAAAATGACCAAGCACTGTTAACCCAGCTTTTACGAATTGGAAGGAACTTACTTCCTGCGCATGAATAACTTTGAAGAAGCTGCGAAATGGTTTGCCAAAGTTCCGCCATCTTACAGTATCACTCACTATGATTACGATTATGAAACAGAGAAATATATTCCTGTAGAAATCCTGCCGAACGAGTTCAACGGCTATTCAAAAAATCTCCCCATTGATATTCAGTAATGGATTCAAGAGACTGTTTAGTGTACCTGCCGATTCGCAGCTGACAGATACGATGTACGAACAGTATCCCTACCTGAACCAAGAACACGATAAGGCTACATTGACCGCTGCCCTGATGCAACTGGAAAAAGAAAGCCAGATGATGACGGAAGAAAGCGCACGAGCCTGCCTATATGCTGGCCAACTATTATTATAACATATCCCCTACCGGTTACTACAGGAATATTCCCACGTACTTCAGAGATAATTCCTACTGTTGGTCTGCGTATGGATCATACGGCTCGGCAGTTTCAAACCGTATTCCCGATTACAGCAAAGAGTACAATTACAGGGACTTCACCCAAGAATACATGACTATCAACAACATGGAGAACGCCCTTGCCCTCTACGAACAGGCTGCCACTTACTTTACCGATCGTGAATGGAAAGCACGCGCATTGTTTATGGCATCCTCCTGTACAATGGACCTTTATGCCCAAAAACTGGTGGGATAACTGGAACAACATCCTCGACCCTGATTTTAAACGGTCGGATGAAGAAAAGAAGGTGGACAGCTATTTCTACCAACTGGCAAAATCCTATTCCGACACGCAGTTCTTCAAGCAAAGCTGTGCACGAATGCAAATATTTTGACTACTACGTAAAGAATGAATTCTAATTCTCCCAACCATTATTTATAATATGAGAACAACAACATTTAAAACTAAGATTGCAGCAATTGTCGCTATGTTACTGACAGGACTGACATTATCTTCTTCCTTGCTTGCACAAGACATTTCGGGCACTTGGCATGGTAAACTCTCCCTTCCTGCCGGCTCGTTAACCATTGTATTCCATATCAAGCATACGGAACAGGGAACTTATGTGGCAACTCTTGACAGCCCCGATCAGGGAACCAAAGATATAAAAACAGAAACAACTTCTTTTCAAGACTCTACACTGACTGTTCAGATACCGATTATCCATGCCTCTTATAAAGGGAAACTGAATGCGGACCAAACCATTACCGGCACATTCACACAAGGAATGCCCCTCCCATTGAATCTGACGAAAGGAGAGTTTAGCGGACCTAAACGCCCGCAGGAGCCTCAGCCACCTTTTTCCTTATAAGGTCGAGGAAGTCAGCGTAAAGAATACGCAGGACGGAATCACTCTGGCAGGCACATTAACCCTTCCGGAGAAAGGGATAAATTTCCGGCTGTAGTATTGGTTACAGGAAGTGGTGCTCAAAACAGAGATGAAGAAATCATGGGGCATAAACCTTTTCTTGTTATCGCCGATTATCTGACACGTAACGGAATTGCCGTACTAAGATGCGATGACCGTGGCACAGCCTGCTTCACAAGGAGATTATGCAAGTGCTACCAATGAAGATTTTGCAAAAGCTACGGAAGCAGCGCTGAACTATCTACGCAGCAGAAAAGAAATTAATACCCGGAAAATCGGCATTATCGGACATAGCTGCGGTGGAACAATCGCATTTGATATTGCCGCCAAAGACCCCAACATCTCATTTATCATATCATTGGCAGGAGCTGCCGTGCGAGGTGACAGACTTGATGCTTAAACAAGTGGAATTGATTTCCAAGTCGCAAGGGATGCCCGATCCGGTATGATGGGAATTTTGCCCGATGTGGCAAAAGATTTAGGTATTAGTATTCCTACCGCAGGGCATTTCATTTCCGCCTATGCGTTGGGCGTCTGTGTGGGTGCCCCCGTGCTGACATTAGCCCGCAAATATCCATTGAAACATATTCTGCTGGTATTAGTTACCCTGATTATGATAGGTAATATCTGTGCCGCTATGTCTCCCAATTACTGGGTATTGCTTGCTGCACGTTTTATCTCCGGCTTGCCTCATGGTGCCTACTTCGGTGTCGGCTCTATTGTTGCAGAGCGACTGGCTGATAAGGGTAAAGGTTCGGAAGCTGTTTCGATTATGATTGCCGGAATGACCATTGCCAACCTATTCGGTGTCCCATTGGGAACTTCCTTAAGTACTATGCTTTCCTGGCGTGCCACTTTCCTTGCTGGTCGGTATCTGGGGAATTGTTATCCTATATTACATCTGGCGATGGGTTCCGCATGTAGAAGGCTTAAAGGATACCGGCTTTAAAGGACAATTCCGCTTCCTTAGAACTCCGGCTCCGTGGCTGATTCTCGGTGCTACGGCACTAGGTAATGGCGGTGTATTCTGCTGGTATAGCTACATCAATCCGATGCTTACCAATGTGTCCGGCTTCTCCGCAGAAAGCATTACGCCTTTAATGATCCTTGCCGGCTTCGGTATGGTAGTGGGAAACCTGATTAGCGGACGTCTCTCCGACCGCGACCGTTTATCTGGACAGGAAGCTTGGTGGGATATGATATGATTGAGAATCCCCTTTGACGTGGATATTACAGAAGCGGTGAAACCCGGTGAAGAGCAACTTCTGGCAGTGCGGGTGACACATCCGGGAGGTAATTTCCATTGGCAGGACTTCACGGAGATGAATTGGGGCAGCTATCAGATACCGCCCGGAAGGTCATTCGGAGGAATCATAGGCCGGGTACGTCTGGATGCAGTCTCTCCTTTGTTCATATCAGACATCTATATGCAGAACCAACCGGAATATACCAAAGTGAAAGCGATTCTGACAGTGAACAATACCCTGATGAATACAGAAAAGGGGCAACTCATGTTCATAGTTGCTGAAAAGGAAAACCCATCGAGAATTATAGCTCGCAAGGATTTGAAGAACGTTATCTTGCAAAGGGGAGAAAATACGATAACAATGGACCTGAACTGTCCGAATGCGAAACTCTGGAATCCGGATTGCTGTACGTGCCGGGTCGAACTCAAATCGGCTAAAAGAATATGGGATGCAGATTCCCGGACTTTCGGTTTCCGCTGGTTTGAACCGACAGGGATTGGAAAAGATGCCCAGTTGAGACTGAACGGGCAGCGGTGATGCTGCTTACTGCCATCAGTTGGGGATATTGGCCTGTGGGCGGCTTGTATACCACTCCGGAAATGGCCGAAAAACAGATACTTACAGCCAAGGCTTTAGGACTGAATATGCTGAATTTCCATCGTTCCATCGGTTCGCCGGTAGTGCTCGAAAAAGCAGATGAACTGGGACTGCTATATCTGGAAGAGCCGGGAGCTTTTCACCCGCAGGACACGATCCTTCATCCGGACCATAGTCAATACCAAACTGCAACGAATGATCTTGCGGGACAGAAGTCATCCAAGTCTCGTCATTTATAATCTGATAAATGAATGGGAGGTCCTCGTGCCAGAGATAAAGAACTGACTGCCCTGCGTATGGAAGACATGAAAAAGGCGCATACCATTGATCCGAGCCGGGTGATGACTTTTACTTCCGGATGGGCTTCTGCCGAACATTCGGAAGAAGACGCCAAGGCAAATCTGTTGCCTTTCGATTCGGTACTGCACCGGAAGGGATGGTTCGACAACCACCGTGCCGCAGGGCCTGCCACTTGGGAGGAAGATTACTATAGAGGTCCGAAAGACAATCTGATGTATACGGACAACCGGACCGAAATCTATATACGGGGCGAAGAAGGCGCTCTTTCAACCCCTCCCCGCATTGCCGAAATTGCCAAAGAAATAGAACAGACCGGAATCAAGGGTGGGACGGATTATTCTGGAAGAATCAGTATGAGGCATTTCAGCAGTTTTCCATGAGAAGAACCTGGCGCCTTACTTCGGCTCCATTGACTCGCTGACACGCGCCATGGGAGATGTCTCTTTCGACCATCAGGACGGCGCATTCAAGGAATGCGTATGCAGAATACAGGAGACGTTTATGCAGTGAACGGCTGGGAAGCGATGCCGTATGACAACCATTCCGGCATTGTAGACATCTACCGGAACTGCAAAGGAAATCCTTCCACCTTTACTTACTATACCCAACCGCTCTATGTAGCGGTCTCTCCCCCACAGTTTGTACACCTGCCGGGAAAAAGTACCGGTCGATTTCTACATCGTTAATGAAAAAAAATCTTTCCGGAAAATACCGTTTATCAGTGTCTGTCTGCACACCCGACGGGAAGGAAGGAAAACACATCGAAAAAGAGGTGCACATTACCGGAGGAGACTGTTTCGGACAGCTATTATTGGAGAACTGCCAGTTGGCAATAGAAGGAGCTTCCGGTTTATATCAAGTCAAGGCGCAATTACGGAATACGTCGGGACACCTGTGCGCCGAAGGGAAAGATGAAGTACTTGGCATTTACTGGGATGAGAAGCAATTGAAAGGAAAAGGTGCTTTATATGGTACTCCCGATGACCCTGTTGCTACCTTTTACCAGAAAGCAACCGGATGCGAGACTTCCCTGCTTTCCGTTCGGATATGGAGAAACTGGACTGGATTGTAGTGACACGTTCATCCCTGGATGCGCCGCAGCCTGTTCCTGTTGAAGCATTTTGTCAGAAAGAAGGCAAATCGGTTTTGGAACTCTCTCTTTATAAAGACGATGACTTACGTACATTGGCGGGGGGTGACCCAAGACAACAAGATAGACCGTACTTTCGCAGACGGTGCCCAACCGGACCCCTTTGCTTCCTGCCAACCAATCTTTTTCAGCTATCTGGGATGGGAAATTAAAAGCCCCTCAGTCCGGCACCTATATGATTGGGGTTACTTCCGATCCCAGGGAATGCGTCTTTCCGTCAACGGACAGCGTATTGTTGATGAATGGAGAAATAATAAAGAATTGACCGTCGTTCGCCCTTTCTTGTTGAAAGCAGGTGATGAGGTCGCTGTCCGTGTGGAATACAGTCAACGCAATCCCACGGAAGCGTACAATTAGTCTTATCTGTTCGACTGCTTCTCGCAGCAAGCGTTGCAAACCCTGCATCGCTACCGTGCTGTTATGTTTAGTCCTACCCTCCGTACTATGTAAATTGCAATTTGAGATTCTTTTTTCTGTTCGACATTTTCTCCATTTACATAATTCAGATTCTTATGGACAAACAATATCAACCGACCCTTACCGAAGTACAGGATTGGGTACTTAAACTGTATAATACTTGTGAACAAACGATTACGAAAGCCGAACGCCTGGAACAGCATAAATATGCCGTCATGGTGCAGCGCCCGCAAGACAAGAAATTCCTCGTGAAGATGCTGGATGAATCTTCGCAAATCCGCGACCGAAGGATACTTGCCAAACGTATCAAGACCCTTCTTGACCAATACGGCGTTCCCGAATTTCTGAACAAGCGGGATGCTTTCTTATTCAAAATGTATCAGGCATTCGGCCATCATTTCGACTTTATCGCTATCCCGATTATCAAAAAACGCCTGCGCATGGATACCTCGCAAGTCATTATCAATGAGGAACGCCCGCAACTCACGAAGCATCTGGCCACCCGCTTCAAAGAGAAAATCGGGCAGAACGTGAATCTTTTAGGCGAGGTGGTGCTTGGCAACGAAGAAGCCGATCACCGCTATCATCACTATCTGAAGCTCTTGAATCACCCGACATTAATTACATCTCAGTGAAAATATCGGGAATCTACGCGCAGACACACGCCTGAACTACGAAGAAAGTTTCCCGGAACTCGTTTCACGAATGTCCGCGCTTTATCAGAAAGCCATTGATTTTCCTTATACGGACGAAGACGGAATAAAACGCTCCAAGTTCATCAACCTGGATATGGAGGAGTATAAAGACGCCCACTTCACATTGCGCCTCTTCAAAGCAGTGCTCAGCCTGCCGCAGTTCAAGAATTATTCGGCAGGAATCGTCGTACAGGCTTATCTGCCGGATGCATACGACTTTCCAGACCGAGTTGATCGAATTTGCCAAAGCCCGCGTAGACGGAGGCGGTGCTCCGATCAAGATGCGTCTGGTGAAAGGCTGCAACCTGGAAATGGAAACGGTTATCTCCTCCCTGAAAGGCTGGCCGAATCCGATCCGCCCTTCCAAAACAGAAGTTGACGCCAATTATCTGTGCCTGTTGGAACGTGGACTGATGCCCGAAAATGCCCGGGTTTTCATCTCGGGGTTGCTTCTCATAATCTGTTCTCGATCGCTTATGCTTATCTGCTGGCTCAGAAGTATGGTACAGCCGAATATATGACCTTCGAAATGCTGGAAGGAATGGCGAACCACCTATGGAGAGCCCAATCCATACTCGGCAACCGGGTGATTCTTTATACTCCCGTAGTGAAAAACGAACATTTCCTGAATGCCGTATCATATCTCGTCCGCCGCATGGACGAGAACACGGCACCTGATAACTTCCTGACTCACTCTTTCAATCTGAGGCCGAAACAAAAAGAGTGGGATTTCCTCGCTAAGCAGTTCGAAGAAGCCTACGCCATGAAAGATCACCTGAGTCATGTGTCTCCACGCGTTCAGAACCGTAATCTTCCGTACACCCCGTCGCCCCATCGGACACAATGCAGAATGAACCGGATACGGACTTCGACTTGTCACAAAATCAGGAATGGGTGCGCCGTATCTTCTCCAAATGGAAGAAAGACGGAACGGAAGAGCCGGAAATCATTCCGCTGCACATAGGTGCGGAAACAGTAGTATGCGAAAGCCGCTACAAATATCCAGACCGTTGTCAGGACGACGAGGTCTGTATCTGTGAAATGTCGCAGGCGGACAGCGCACAAGTGGAAAAATCATCGAAATTGCAGAGGCAGACCCTGCCGAGTGGAGAAAAACCACACTCGAAGAACGCCACCGGATCATGTACGAAGCGGCCAACCGACTCGCCGATATGCGGGGCGATCTGATAGGCTGTATGTGTGCCGTGACGGGTAAAACCGTCATTGAAGGTGATGTAGAAGTATCGGAAGCGGTAGACTATGCCCGTTTCTACACGACAGCGATGAAGAAGTTTGCCGCGCTGGATGACGTAGAAATGAAACCGAAAGGCACCATACTGGTCATCTCCCCGTGGAACTTCCCGTGTGCCATTCCCGTAGGCGGTATAGTAGCCGGACTGGCGGGAGGAAACACCGTTATCCTGAAACCTGCCACCGTAGCGGCTCCGGTTGCCTGGATGTTCGCCAAAGCTTTTTGGGATGCAGGTGTACCGAAAGAGGCCTTACAAGTCATCATCACCAACCGGGAAGCACTGAAAGTGCTGACTACCGCCCCTGCCATCAAGCATATCATTCTGACAGGAGGAACGGACACCGCACAGAATATCGCAAGAGCCAATCCGGTAACTCCGCTATCAGCCGAAACGGGAGGCAAAAACGTCATTATCCTCACTGCATCGGGCGACCGTGACCATGCTATCATGAACATCGTCGCTTCCGCTTTCGGTAATGCCGGCCAAAAATGTTCCGCCTGCTCTCTGTTATTGGTCGAACGTTCCGTATATGAAGACAAGAACTTCCAAAGCAAACTGAAAGATGCGGCAACGAGCCTGAAAACCGGCAGTGTGTGGAATGCCGGAAATATCGTCGGTCCGATGATTACCAACAAGAACGATAAGTTACTACAAGCCTTCAACCTCGAACCGGGTGAGTCGTGGCTGGTTCCTCCCCGTTTCATCGATGAGAAAGAATATATGCTGGCTCCGACCGTGAAATGGGGAGTGAAACCGAAAACTTCTCTTCCGAACCGAGTTATTCGGCCCTCTGCTGAGTGTTGCCTGCATCGAGAACCTTGAAGAAGGAATTAAGTTAGTCAATAGCCTGGATTACGGGTTAACTTCGGGATTACAGAGTCTTGATGAAAAGGAACAGAAGCTGTGGAAGAAACTCCGTAATGGCAGGAAACCTGTATATCAACCGAGGAATTACCGGAGCCATCGTCAACCGGCAACCATTCGGGGGAATGAAACTATCCGCCTTCGGTGGTGGTATCAAAGCGGGAGGTCCCAATTATTGTACCTGCTTTGTAGAAATCACAGACAAGCCGGACAGCCAGACTGATTACATAGACAGTTATTTCGACGCTTGTGAGGAAGAATTTATGGACCCGAGGGATGTTAATAAGCTATATGTGGTATTGTCCCTTATTCTGACTACCGAACGTGGGTAAGTCGACACTTTTCAACTGTTTGTCGAACGCAAAAGCGCAGGCGGCAAACTTCCCCTTCTGTACAATTGAACCCAATGTAGGTGTAATCACTGTTCCTGACGAACGTCTGAACGCACTCGCTGAATTGGTGCACCCCCAACGAATTGTTCCTACAACTGTAGAAATCGTAGATATCGCCGGACTGGTGAAAGGTGCAAGCAAAGGTGAAGGATTGGGAAACAAGTTCCTTGCCAATATCCGTGAAACAGACGCAATTATTCATGTACTCCGTTGCTTCGACGACGATAACGTGACACACGTAGACGGAAGCGTAAATCCCGTCCGCGACAAAGAAATCATTGACTACGAACTTCAATTGAAAGACTTGGAAACGATCGAGAGTCGTATCCAGAAGGTACAGAAACAAGCACAAACGGGTGGCGACAAAGCTGCCAAACAGCTTACGATGTACTCGTTCAATATAAAGAAGCGTTGGAACAGGGCAAATCGGCACGTACCGTTACTTTTGAAACAAAAGATGAACAGAAGATAGCACATGAACTGTTCCTGTTGACCAGCAAGCCGGTAATGTATGTCTGCAACGTAGACGAAGCAAGCGCAGTAAACGGAAACAAATACGTAGATATGGTACGCGAAGCCGTAAAAGACGAGAATGCTCAAATCCTGATTGTCGCAGCCAAAACAGAAGCGGACATCGCCGAACTGGAAACATACGAAGACCGTCAGATGTTCCTTGCCGAAGTAGGCTTGGAAGAATCGGGCGTAGCACGTCTTATCAAGTCTGCTTACAAACTCCTGAATCTTGAAACATATTTCACTGCCGGTGTACAGGAAGTACGTGCCTGGACATACGAAAAAGGTTGGAAAGCACCCCAGTGTGCGGGAGTGATCCACACCGATTTTGAAAAAGGCTTTATCCGTGCCGAAGTTATCAAATACGATGATTATATCAAATACGGCTCGGAAGCAGCTGTGAAAGAAGCCGGAAAACTGGGTGTAGAAGGAAAAGAATATGTGGTGCAGGATGGCGACATCATGCATTTCCGTTTCAACGTGTGATTATCGGTTACCACCGACGACTTATTAATTACTAATTCGCTAACAATATGAAATATCTCATTGCAGGAACGGGAGGTGTAGGCGGCAGTATCGCAGGATTCTTGTCGCTGGCAGGAAAAGATGTTACTTGTATTGCCCGTGGAGCTCATTTGCAGTCGATTCAAACGAACGGTTTGAAACTGAAATCGGATTTGAAGGGCGAACATACGCTCCGGATTCCGGCTACTACCGCTGAAGAATTCAATGGAAAAGCAGATGTGATATTTGTATGCGTAAAAGGTTATTCGGTCGATTCTATCGTAGAACTGATTAAAAGAGCAGCGCACAAAGACACGGTTGTCATCCCTATCCTGAATCTGTACGGCACAGGGCCACGCATACAAAAGTTGGTACCGGAAGTCACTGTCCTCGACGGCTGCATCTATATCGTAGGCTTCGTATCCGGCACCGGAGAAATCACCCAAATGGGAAAGATATTCCGGTTGGTATACGGCGCTCATCGCGGCACGGTTGTGAAGCCCGGATTGCTGGAAGCTATCCAACAAGACTTGCAGGAAGCAGGCATAAAAGGTAGACCTGTCACCAGACATCAACCGGGATACGTTTATCAAATGGTCGTTCATCTCCGCAATGGCCGTAACGGGTGCTTATTACGACGTTCCGATGGGAGAAGTGCAGAAACCGGGAAAGGTACGGGATACATTTATCAGACTTTCTACGGAAAGCGCCGCCTTAGGAAAGAAACTAGGCGTCGAATTTCCCGAAGACCCAGTCAGCTACAACCTGAAAGTGATTGACAAGCTCGACCCCGAAAGTACCGCTTCTATGCAAAAAGACCTGGCACGGGGACATGAATCGGAAATACAAGGTTTGCTGTTTGACATGATTGCAGCAGCCGAGGAGCAAGGTATCGACATACCAACTTACCGGATGGTTGCCGAGAAATTCAAAAAATCTAATCATTAACATTAATCCAATATAGAATGAATACCATGCTATTATCCATCAACTGGAACCCGAATCCCGAACTATTCAACCTGTTCGGCATTTCTATCCGTTATTATGGATTATTGTGGGCAGTAGGAATCTTCTTTGCTTATGTGGTTGTTCACTACCAGTACCGGGATAAAAAGATAGAGGAGAAGAAGTTTGACCCGCTTTTCTTTTATTGTTTCTTTGGTATTCTAATCGGTGCCCGCCTAGGACACTGCCTGTTCTATGACCCGGGATACTACCTGTCTCATTTTTGGGAAATGATTCTTCCTATCAAGTTCATGCCGGACGGAAACTGGAAATTCACCGGATATGAAGGACTTGCCAGCCACGGGGGGACACTTGGACTGATTATTGCTCTGTGGCTCTATTGCCGCAAAACAAAGCTTCATTATATGGACGTGCTGGATATGATTGCCGTAGCTACTCCAATCACCGCCTGCTTCATCCGCCTTGCCAACCTGATGAACTCCGAAATCATCGGCAAACCGTCTGATGTGCCCTGGGCATTCGTTTTCGAACGTGTAGATATGCTCCCCCGTCATCCGGGACAGCTCTACGAAGCCATCGCTTATCTTATCCT
>VOFG01000118.1_pt1 | contig 12000 bp, 17 predicted proteins | sample 5384171 | NCBI WGS metagenome assembly VOFG01 (sample SAMN12384726, study PRJNA508395) | human gut metagenome | isolation source: healthy gut F | host: Homo sapiens | reverse complement strand
ACGGGCGTTTCCTCTGCCACAGGGCAGCCTGCCACGGGGGCGGCAGTCTCAACAGGCTGCCTGCCCGGAGCACCGGCTCCACCGGGGCTGCTTTGCGGGTGCAGCGGCGGGGCATCCGGCAGTTCCACGCTCACGCGCACCTTGGCGGGGGGTGGTCTTTAAGCCCAGAAAACCGGTCTTCTGGGGCATTTCCAGCACTTCATAGCTGACATTCAGATCGTCGGCCTGCACGCCCAGCAGGGCGCAGGCTTTTGCGCGGGCTTCATCGACCGTCTTGCCGGTCGCTTCCTGCTTACGGATCATAACCGTTTACCTCCTTGTTATTGTTTATCCTGCTTGTTCAGCTCGCTCAGCGGCACGGTGCGCTCGTCCTTGTAACGCTCGGCGTCCAGCTGACGGGCATACCCAGGCGGCGCTTGTTCATCTCGCTGGCGGAAAGGTTCTTTCCACGGTCTTGCCGGTCTTGGGGTCGGTGACCTTGATGGTGGTGTTCTTCACACCGCGCTTTTCTGCTTTTTCTTTTCGGCGATCTCCGCTTCCACTTCCTTTCGCATCTTCTCGGGGTCATAGAACTTGCGCATGACCTGGGTCTGTGCGGTCATGACGATGTTGGAAATGACGTAGTACAGAGAGAATGCCAGCGGGTAGGTAAAGCAGAAGAACAGGTACATCAGCGGCATCATATACATGGTCAGCTTCATGCTGCCCTGCATCTGCTGGCCGGAGGCCTTCATGCTGATGTGGGTGGACAGGAACATGGTGATGACCGACAGCAGCGGCAGCACGATGTCCAGAGAAAGTCCCAGCTTCGGGGCATGCGGGTCAGGTCGATGCCCAAGAAAGTTCATGTGCTGGCTGAACTCGGTGATGGTGGCGATCTGCTGTGCGGTAAAGCAGCCCAGCACGCCGCTGTTGCCGGCAACCACCTCGGCGATGATGTTGGTATCGCGGGTGATGGCGGTAAAGGAGATGCCGGCGGCGGTCATAGCCTCGCCTGCCGCGCTGGCCAGTGCAGCGGCGCTGATGTGGAAAATGCGCTCCAGCGGGTTATACACCACGCCGATAACGCCGAACATCACCAGGAAGTTCAGCAGCATGGGCAGGCAGCCGGCAGTGGGCTTGTAGCCGTAAAGTCCTGCTGCAGCTTCATCAGCTCTTCCTGCTGCTTTTCGGGCTTGTCCTTGTACTTGGTCTGGATCTCCGCGATCATGGGCTGGAAAGCAGACATTTTCGCCATGCTCTTCTGCTGGCTGGTCTGCAGGGGGATCTTGACGATGTTGATGAGCAGGGTGAAGAGGATGATGTCCCAGCCGTAGTTCGGCAGCAGCTTGTAGATCCACTCCATGACATAGCCGAGAGGACCGCTCAGGATGTAAAAAGAAGTTCATACCTTTGTCCATTCTGCCCCGGCTGTGGCCCGGGACGCATTATTTTTTTTATCGTAGGACACGCCGCCCACAGTGCAGCGCGTCACAAGAAGCTGAAATTGCCGGGGAACTTCTCCCCAGTCCTGCGCTCGACAGCCTCTGAGATGGGGCTCCTGACGCAACTGCAAACTTTGCACTTTAGCCGAAAACTCTATCGCTATGCCAGGGCTCCCTCTCCGAGGGCTGGCACAGCGCAAGCCGTGACTGAGGGTTTTCATAAAGCTTATCCCCTGTGCCGCTTTTCAAACAGCTTGCGGGCTGAAGATTCCGGGCGGGGCTTTGCCAGCGGCCGGGCGGCGGCACGGGGTCGTAGCCCCACTTGCCCAGCGGATTGCACCGGGCAATGCGCCATGCGCCCAGCAGGATGCCTTTTATACAGCCGTGGGTCAGGATGGCCTGCATGGTGTAGTTGCTGCAGCTGGGCGAAAACCGGCAGCTGCGGCCGATCCATGGGCTGAGGGTGTACTGGTAGATGCGGATGGGCACGCACAATGCCCTGCGGCAGAGCATTTGCAGCCGGTTCACGCGCGGGACTCCGGCTTTTGCTTGCGGGCAGGGGGCACGGTGGCGGGCGGCTTTGCGTCCGGGCGCTTTGGCCTTATCCGGCAGACCGGCCTGGGCAAACAGCTTTTGCCACAACGCTGCTCAGCTGCCAGCTTTTCAGCTTGGGGGGTCATGCCCCGGGCCACGAAAGATCAGATCGTAGCCGCCGATATTGTGATCCAGATGCTCGTCAATGGCAGCTTTCATCACGCGGCGGGCGCGGTTGCGCTGCACGGCATGGCCTATTTTTTGGTGGCGGTCAGGCCCACCCGGGTGTTGCGGCCCCGGGTCTTGAGCACATACAGCACCAGTGCCGGGTTCACATAGGACTTGCCGCGGGCGTACACGGCCAAACTCGCTGTTGCGGCGGATCGGACGATAACGCATAACATCGGCACCTCCTTTCGTCCGGGTGCACATAGGTGCACTCTTTAGCCAGTATATCAAAAATTTTTGCAGTTTAAAAGCCCATCCGGGCATTTTTACGAAAAAAACTTTTGACGGGTAAAAAATAAGACCGCCAATGGGATATCAGCGGTCTTTTGTGCGCATATTCATTTCTGCGCCGGATCTCACCTGCAAGGTTTAAGATCAGACAGTCAGGCTCTTGCGGCCCTTTGCACGGCGAGCATTGATGACCTTACGGCCGTTCTTGGTGCTCATGCGGGTCAGAAAGCCATGAACTTCCTTGCGCTGACGCTTCTTGGGCTGAAAAGTTCTCTTCATGGTTGTATCCTCCGTAAAAACTTATCCCCGGTATGGGGTCTTGATCGGTCCCAGATTGGGGACAGGCTTGCAATTCAACAGTATATCGCATAGTATGACGTTCTGTCAAGCATTTTTTGCAGTTTTCTGCAAACTTTTTCTGAAAAACTGTTAAAAAATTTTCAACTTTTTCACCATTTTGCTGTGGAAAACTTTTTTCACCAGATATTGTGGTCTTTTTGGCGTTTTTCCACAAGGCTGCTGCGTCTTTTCTTATGTATTATAAATTACATTATAGTAATATAGACGCAGGGAGATTTTTGTGGTATACTAACCTGGTATCAGCAGCATTGTTGAAAACTTCAACCGATTCAATGGATGTTTTTTATGGATTCTTTCAAGGACGTTTTAGAAGCCGCCCAGATGCCTACTGCAAAACGCAGATGGCCGAGCCAACGTATAATCTCTATATCGACGGGTTGGAGCCCATCAGCTTTGAGGACTCCAGCCATATCACCCTGTCGGTGCGCAACGATTTTATCTGCAAGATCGTCACCGACCGGTACCTTGGCCTGCTCAAGGAGGCCTTCAAGTCCGTGCTGGGCTTTGATGTGGACATCACCCTTGTGGTGCCCAGCACCCCGCCCCACGAGGTGGTGCTTGCCCAGCAGTACGAGGCCAACCCCGCCTCCCCCAGGGCAACTATGAGTTCACGTTTGAAAACTTCATCAAAGGCCCCTCCAACCAGTTTGCGTTTGCTGCTGCGCAGGCTGTGGCGGCAAACCCCTCCGGGGCCTATAACCCCCTGTTCATCTACGGTGGCTCCGGTCTGGGCAAGACCCATCTGCTGACCGCCATTCAGACCGAGATCAAGCGCACCCACCCCGATTTCGTCATCATGTATGTCACCTGCGAGCAGTTCACCAACGAGCTGATCGCCGCCATCCGCGCCGGCAGCACCGAGGACTTCCGCATGAAGTACCGCGTGGCCGACCTGCTGCTGGTGGACGATATTCAGTTCATTGCCGGCAAAGAATCCACACAGGAGGAATTTTTCCACACGTTCAACTCCCTGCACGATGCCCACAAGCAGATCGTCATCGCCTCTGATCGCCCGGCCAAGGAGATCAAGAGCCTGGAAGAGCGTCTGCGCACCCGCTTTGAGTGGGGCCTGACCGCCGATGTCCAGCCGCCGGACTTCGAGACCCGCGTGGCCATCGTCAAGCGCAAGGCCGAGCTGCTCCACCTGGATCTGCCCGAGGATGTGGCCGAGTTCATCGCCAACCACCTGAAGAACAACATCCGCCAGCTGGAGGGCGCTGTCAAAAAGCTCAACGCCTACCGTCTGCTGGAGGGCATCCAGCCGGTAATAGGCGTGGCGCAGAACGCCATCAAAGACATTCTCAACGAAAACCAGCCCGTACCGGTCACCATCGAAAAGATCGTCGGCGAGGTGTCCCGCACCTTCAACGTGTCCCCTGCCGACATCCGGGGCACCAAGCGCAACGCCAATGTGGCTTCCGCCCGGCGCGTTGCCATCTATATCCTGCGGGAAGTCACCGGCATGAGCATGGAGGAGATCGGGCCGGGAATTCTCCGGCCGCGACCACTCCAACATCGTCTACTCCCTCAAGACCATGGAGCGGGACATGAAGAACGACCAGCATCTGCGGGAGACCGTGAGCGATATCATCAAAAACGTGAAGGCCTAAACCGGGGAAAACCGGACAAAAGTCATACTCATTTCAGGGTGTCAAACCCCAAAATATGGGGAGAAAACGGAACAAAATGGGGAAAATACGAACTATATCTTGTGGTTTTGGGCGAATCTTTCCACACTTTCCACAGAGTTTTCAACATTTAACATCAGTTCTTCCACATCGGAAGTGGAAAGAACCACCGTTCCCCACCTTTCAACATTTCCTTCACACAGCCTTCCACAAACCCGGTGGAAACCAAAACCCCGGCATCCCGGCAAGACATTTCCGGGTTTTCAACATCTTCCCCACCCCCTACTACGGTTACTACAACAAGTTCAATATAGATCGAGAGGCAGCCAGCCCAAAGGGACAGATATTCCCGATACCAAGTCCGAAAAAAGGAGAGATACTGTTTTGAACATCGTCTGCGATAAAACACTGCTCAGTGCAGCCATCGACGGCGTTTCCAAAGCTGTCACCATGCGCTCGTCCATCCCGGTGCTGGAGGGCATTTTGCTGAAAGCCGAAGGTTTTCAGCTCACCCTGACCGGCTACGATCTGGAAATGGGCATCGTGACCACCATCGAAGCCAACGTCAAAGAACCCGGTGAGATCGTGCTGAATGCAAAGCTGCTCAGCAGCATGATCAGCCGGATGCCGGCAGGTCAGATCAGCATTCAGTCTGCCGATAACGGCAAAACCACCATCCAGAGCGGCGTGGCACAATTCGAGATCCAGTCCATGGCCGGCTACCGATTTCCCGGATCTGCCCAACACCGGCGCGGAGCAGACCCTGACCATCAAGACCGGCGTGCTGCGGGACATGATCGACCGCACCCTGTATGCCGTCAGTCAGGACGAGAAAAACCCGCCCACACCGGCGAGCTGTTCGAGATCGAGCTGGACAAGCTGACCATAGTGGCGGGACGGCTATCGTCTGGCCATCGTGGAGCGCCCCATCACTGCCGTCAAGGACATCCGGATCATCGTGCCCAGCAAGACCATGACCGAAGTGGCCCACCTGCTGCCCAACGACGACGAGGAGCTGGTGCACATCTGCGCCAACCGCCGCTATGTCGTGTTCATGACTGCCGGTTACACCATCATGAGCCGCCTGATCGAGGGCGAGTTCCTCAACTACCACAATGTCATCCCCGCCGGCAGCCGGACCCGGGTGACCATCGACACCAGAGTTCATCGAGACCATCGAGCGCGCCTCTCTGATTATTACAGAGCGTTTAAAAAATCCCCCGCATCAGTTTTACAAATGGTAAAGTCGTCGTCCGCTGCCAGACCAACCTGGGCCGCGTCGTCGATGAGTTCCGCGCCGAGTGCGAGGGCGAAGAGGTGGAGATCGGCTTCAATAACCGTTACCTGCTGGACGCGCTCCGCAACGCCCGCACCGAGCAGGTGCGCAATGGAGATCAGCGGCCCCTGAGCCCGGTCAAGGTCCTGCCGGCCGAGGGCAATGACTTTTTGTATCTGGTCCTGCCCGTCCGCTTTAAAGAACGATTAAGAGGCAATTTTATGCAGAAAATTCTCATCCATACGGAATTTATCAAACTGGACGCCCTGCTGAAATCCGCCGGCCTGTGCGAGTCGGGCGGCGAGGCCAAAGAGCTGGTGCAGGGCGGGGCCGTGAAAGTCAACGGCGAAGTCTGCACCATGCGGGGCAAAAAATGCCGCGCGGGCGATGTGGTGGAGCTGGATGGCCAGAGCGAAGTCGGGCAGGGGCAGTAAATGCGTCTGCTCTCACTTGAAGTCCAGAATTACCGGAACATCTGTGCTTCCGCCAGCCTTACCCGGCCGGGAGCTGACCGTCCTCTGCGGCAACAACGGCCAGGGCAAGACGAACCTGCTGGAGGCCATCTGGCTGCTCACCGGCGGCAAGAGCTTCCGGGGCGGCAAGGATGCCGAGCTGGTGCGCCGGGGCGAACCGTTCGCGGTACTGGAAGCGTCCACCCAGCGTGCACCGGCAAAAGACGAACAGGAGCCGGATGACCCGACCCGTGTCCGCCGCATGACCATCGGCACCCGGATTCCCCACGCCCGGGCCGGACAGCCTCGGTAAACGGGGCACCACCCAAGCGGGCCGCAAGCCTGGCAGGCAGTTTTCCGGCTGTCGTCTTTGACCCCGGGCATCTGAGCCTGGTCAAGGGCGCGCCGGAGGGGCGGCGAAAATTTCTGGACGCTGCCCTCTGCCAGCTTTACCCCGGCTACCTGACCATTTACCGCCGCTATGTCCGGGCCTTGCAGCAAAAAACGCGCTGCTGCGCCGCTCTTCGACTGCGCCGGAGCGCCCCTATGCGGAAAAAAGCAGCCCTGCTGGAAGTGCTGAACAATGAACTTGCCCTCCAGGGTGAGGCCATCCAGCAGCGGCGGCGGGCATATCTGAAAGCTGGCTCCGCTGGCCTGCGCCAATTATGAGGAGCTTTCCCACGGGGAGCCGAACGGCTCAGCCCTGCGGTATGCGGCTCAGTTTGAGCCGGGCGGCCTGGCGGCCCTGCTGCGGCAGCGCCAGCCCGAGGAGCTCCGGGCCGGACAAAGCCTTTGCGGCCCCCACCGGGAAGACCTGGAGCTGCTGCTGGACGGCCAGCCGGCCAAAGTGTTTGCCAGCCAGGGACAGCAGCGCAGCGTCGTGCTCAGCCTGAAAATGGCCGAGGCGGCGGCGGCGGCTTCCATCACGGGCGAGCACCCCGTGATGCTGCTGGACGATGTGCTCAGCGAGCTGGACGATGGCCGCAAGCAGTATCTGCTGACCCGGATGCGAAAAAAGCAGACGTTTGTTACTAGCTGCGACGACACCGCGTTCCTCAAAACGGACGGCGAGGTCTACCGGATGAACGGCGGTGTCCTGAGCAAGGCATAAGACCTGGCTCCTGCGTCAGCGTCTGAGAGGGCGCATCAGAAAAGAGGCTTGTATGTATCTTCATCTGGGGCGGGATTATGTCCTGAACGACCGGGACGTCATCGGCATTTTCAACTTGGAAACGACGACCATCTCACCCGGGGCGGAGTTTTTGAACTACGCCCAGAAAAACATGGGGCGGTGGTGAGCCTGTCCGATGAGCTGCCCCAGAGCTATGTGCTGGCAGATTCCCCGGTGGATACGATCTATCTCTCGGAGCTGTCGCCGCGCTGTCGCCGTGCTGAAACCCCGCCCGGGGCGCACCGTGAAGCCATCCGAAAAAAATGATTATAAAAAGTTATCAACACGCGGAGCGGATGTTCCTGCGTTTTCAGTTAGTTTTGAAAAAAACGCAAACATGAAACAAAAGGGAGAAAGGAAATGGCAGAAGAAATCATTACCAGTACCAACGCAGAAACTGCGACGGACCATGAATACAACGCCAGCGAGATCCAGGTCCTGAAAGGCCTGGAGGCAGTGCGCAAGCGCCCCGGTATGTATATCGGCTCCACCGGGCCGCGCGGCCTGCACCATCTGGTCTATGAGATCGTGGACAACGCCATCGACGAGGCGCTGGCCGGTTACTGCAACCACATTGAGGTCAAGATCCTCAGGGACAACATCATTCAGGTCACGGATAACGGCCGCGGCATCCCCGTGGATATCCAGGCGGATACCGGCCTGCCCGCTGTCACCGTTGTTTACACCATCCTCCACGCCGGCGGCAAGTTCGGCGGCGAGAATTCCGGCTACAAGGTGGCCGGCGGCCTGCACGGCGTCGGGCGCTTCCGTCGTCAACGCCTGCTCCGAGTGGCTGACCGTCAATGTCCGCCGCGACGGCCACGAGTACGAGCAGACCTTCCGCCGCGGCGACCCGGACGGCCCGCTCAAGACGTGCGTTGGCACCGTGGACCCCAGTGTCACCGGCACCCGCGTCACGTTCAAGCCGGACCCGGAGATGTTCAAGGATACCACCGTCTACGAACTTCGAAACGCTGGAAAAGCGCCTGCGGGAAGAGAGCTTCCTGAACGCCGGTGTCAAGATCACCTTGACCGATGAGCGCCAGCTGTACACCCCCGTGCTGGAGGACGGCCAGGAGGGCGAGCCTGCTACCGCACCGAGGTCATGTGCTACGAGGGCGGCATCAAGAGCTTTGTCACCTATCTGGGCGAGAAACGCAACCTCGAAGTGCTCCACCCCAATGTCATCTACCTCAAAGGCCAGACCGACCGCGGCATGGCTGAGATCGCCCTGCAGTACAATTCCAGCTTACAACGAGCTGGTTTTGAGCTTTGCCAACAACGTCAACACCCCGGACGGCGGCACCCACGAAGAGGGCTTCCGCACCAGCCTGACCCGCGTGTTTAACGATTACGGCCGCAGCCACGGTCTGCTGAAGGACAAGGACGAGAACCTTTCCGGCGCTGACGTCCGTGAGGGCCTCATCTGCGTTATCTCCGTCAAGCTGCAGGAGGCCGAGTTCGAGGGCCAGACCAAGGCAAAGCTGGGCAATACCGAGATCCGCACCCTTGTTTCCAACATGGTCTATACCAAGCTGATGGAGTTCTTTGAGGAGAACCCCGGTGTGGCCAAGGCTATTTTTGAAAAGGCCACCCAGGCGGCCCGTGCCCGCGCCGCCGCCAAAAAGGCCCGTGAGCTGGTCCGCCGCAAGAGCGCGCTGGAGACCAGCCGGATGCCCGGCAAGCTGGCAGACTGCCGCGAAAAAGACCCCACCCGCACGGAGATCTTCATCGTCGAGGGTGATTCTGCAGGCGGCTCGGCCAAGATGGGCCGTGACTCGGCCATCCAAGCGATCCTCCCCTGTGGGGCAAGATGCTCAACGTGGAAAAAGGCCCGTGCCGACCGCATTTACGGCAACGATAAGCTGATGCCTGTTGTGCTGGCCCTGGGCTGCGGCATTGGCGAAGAATTTGATATCACCAAGCTGCGCTATGACAAAGTCTTCATCATGGCCGATGCCGATGTCGATGGTTCCCACATCTGCACCCTGATGCTGACGTTCTTCTTCCGCTATATGCGCCCCTCATTGAGCAGGGCCATGTGTATGTTGCCCAGCCGCCCCTGTTCAAGGTGCAGAAAGGCAACACCATCAAGTACGCCTACAATGACGCCGAAATGGCTGTCCTTTCCCAGGAAATGCCCGGCGCCAAGATCAACCGCTACAAAGGCCTTGGTGAGATGAACCCCGAGCAGCTGTGGGAGACCACCATGAACCCCGAGAACCGCGTCATCGTCCGCATCACCATTGAGGACGCCGAAAAGGCCGACGAGGCATTCACGATCCTGATGGGAGATCAGGTCGAGCCCCGCCGCCGCTTCATTGAGACCAACGCCCAGTACGCAAAACTGGACGTTTAACCTGTAGAAATCCACGGAGGAACAAATGGAAGAAGATTATGTGATGATACCGGGCAGCGGTACCAAGATGATCATTCGGGATGTCAAGAAAGAGATCGAGACAGCCTTTCTGGATTACTCCATGTCGGTCATCGTGGCCCGTGCCCTGCCCGGACGTGCGGGACGGCCTGAAGCCCGTCCACCGCCGCATCCTTTACACCATGCATGAGCGCGGCAACGACCCCAGCCATGCCTACCGCAAATCCGCCGACACCGTTGGTGCCGTGCTGGGCTCTTACCACCCCACGGCGACGCGTCGGTCTACGACGCAATGGTCCGTCTGGCACAGGATTTCTCCCTGCGCTATCCGCTGGTGGATGGCCAGGGTAACTTTGGTTCGGTCGATGGCGACCCCCGGCTGCTTACCGTTACACCGAGGCCCGCATGAGCCGGATGGCCGTGGAGATGCTGACCGATATCGACAAGGACACCATCGACTGGGACCCCAACTTTGATGAGACCAAGAAAGAGCCCAGCGTCCTGCCCAGCCGCTTCCCCAACCTGCTGGTCAACGGCAGTCAGGGCATCGCGGTGGGTATGGCCACCAACATCCCGCCCCACAACCTGGGCGAGGTCATTGACGGCTGTGTGGCCTATATCGACAACCCGGACATCGACCTGCCCGGCCTGATGCAGCACATTCAGGGGCCGGATTTCCCCACGGGCGGCATTATCATGGGGCGCAGCGGCATCCGGGCGGCCTATGCCACCGGCCGCGGCAAGATCACCCTGCGCGGCCGCGCCACCATTGAGGAGACCAAGAACGGCCGCGCCCAGATCATCGTCACCGAGATCCCCTATATGGTCAACAAGGCACGCCTCATTGAGAACATTGCGGACCTCGTAAAAGACAAGCGCATTGAGGGCATCAGCGACCTGAACGATGAGACCAACCGCAAGGGAATGCGGATCGTCATTGACGTCCGCAAGGACGCCAACCCCCAGGTGGTGCTGAACCAACTGTACCAGTATACCCAGCTGCAGGATACCGTGGGTGTCATCATGCTGGCCATTGACCACAAGGTGCCCAAGGTCCTGACCCTGAAGCAGATGATCCAGAAGTACGTCGAGTTCCAGGACGAGATCGTCCGCCGCCGTACCCAGTATGACCTGAAAAAGGCCAAGGAGCGCGCCCATATCCTGGAGGGCCTGAAAAAGGCTACCGACATCGTGGATGAGCTGATCGCCACCATCCGCGCCTGCAAGGGCGGCATGTCGGAGGCAAAGGCTGCCATCATGGAGCAGTTCGGCTTTGATGACCCGCAGGCAGACGCGATCGTCAAACTGCAGCTGGGCCGTCTGGCCGGCCTCGAAATTTTAAAGATCGAGGAAGAGCTGGGTGCCCTGCAGGCAAAGATCGAGGATTGGGAAGACATCCTGGCCAACGACGCCCGGGTGCTGGAGATCGTCAAGAACGAGCTGCTGGAAATGAAGAAGCGGTTTGGTGACGAGCGCCGCACCGAGATCGAGACCGTCAGCGGCGAGGTGGACATCGAAGACCTCATCGCCGAGGAGCAGTGCGTCTATACCCTCACCGAGGCAGGCTATATCAAGCGCCAGCTCAAGGCCACCTATCAGGCCCAGAAGCGCGGCGGCCGCGGCATTTCCGGCATGACCCGCAAGGAAGAAGACATCGTGCAGGAGATGTTTGTCGGCTCCACCCACGATTATGTCCTCTTTGTCACCGATAAGGGCCGTCTCTTCCGCCAGAAAGGCTATACCATCGCCGAGGGCAGCCGTACCAGCAAGGGCACCAACATTGTCAACCTGCTGCAGCTGGCCGAGGGCGAAAAAGTTACCAACATGCTCTGCCAGCATACAGATGCAGACCAGGAGGGCGGTTTCGTCACCATGGTCACCAAACAGGGCCTCATCAAGCGCACCCCGCTGGAGCAGTACGCCAACATCCGCAAGAGCGGCCTCATCGGCATCGCGCTGAACGAGGGCGACTCTCTGGCATGGACCCGCCTGACCTCCGGCCACGATATGCTGATCGTTGCCACCCGCAACGGCCAGGCCATCCGCTTCAATGAAGAGGACGCCCGCCCCATGGGCCGCAGCGGCCATGGCGTCCGGGCCATCAAGCTGGCCGAGGGCGACGAGGTCGTCGGTGTCTGCATCTGCCGCGAGGGCGGCACGGTGCTCACCGTCACCGAAAACGGCAAGGGCCGCCGCTCTGACATCGACACCGACCGTATCACTGACCGCGGCGGCAAGGGCATCCGCAACTACGACGCCTCAAAGGACAAGGTGGCGGCCGTCAAGATCGTGGACGATGTGGACGATGTGCTGCTGAGC
>VOFG01001414.1_pt1 | contig 12001 bp, 12 predicted proteins | sample 5384171 | NCBI WGS metagenome assembly VOFG01 (sample SAMN12384726, study PRJNA508395) | human gut metagenome | isolation source: healthy gut F | host: Homo sapiens | reverse complement strand
TGGAGTTCGGTTCGTAAACCGGAAGATGCGCCTTGAACAAAGATAGGAAATCTTTTCGGAAAGAAGGATGAAATAGCAATGACAGAATTTTCGCAAACTGTTTCTAATCAATTTGTTGAAAAATAAAAATCTTACATTTTCCTTACAGGCCGGTTCGAAGCGGAGAATCGCACTCTTCATTTCCGCTTTAGGCATCGTGATCGCAAATCGACCGATAATGTTTGCCGATCTGGATGCGGATATTGTCCGGATGACGGTTGATGCGTTCCGACTCGATGCTCTTGCCTTTGGCTCGGCCGCCTTTAACGAACCTTCCACAGTTGTTCCGGAACGTTGATTTCGGCACTGAACTGAGAAATCGTGCTGTTGATCGTGCTGCGGCCCATAACCGGATAGACTGCACGCGGGGGGTTCTTTGTTCGTTTGAGGTAGAACAAGACCTTGAAAGTACTGCGCATAAACTCTGCTTTTTAAGGTGGACAAAAATAATTTCGGCAGAGTCGTCCGGCCTCTCGATATTTCTACCGATATTATGATGAATAACAATCTGAATATCAGATAATATTCTTTAATATACTTTTTGTAGATAGCCGTTGTGATTTTAGGGGCAAAAGGTGGTGCCAAAAGCATCCGCCAGGCGAAAATGTCAGGGAACCGCCGACGGCCGTGCCTAAAATGCTGTGCGGACAAACTCGCGCCCGCGTTTTCAACGGCGCAGCCGCTGTCCGTTCTTCTTCCCACTTTTTCGCAAGGCGGAGCGATGGTGCGCTACGCGCAACGACGATTATTCGTTTGTGTCCGCACATGGCAGGCCAGAGGCCTGCCCGATTGTTCTGAGAAAGAGTCTCTCCGTTGTATGCCTAAGCAAACGAACGGGGCCGGAACCCGAAAGTCCCGACCCCGTCTTTCCGAAACGGCCGTTGTCACCTACCAAATGCCTCCCGACGTCGGTACGGCGGCGGAGCGCACTTCGGCCGAGGCGTCGAGCACCTCCTGCGGCACGGTCTCGACGCGGACGAACTGCTGCACGTCGCCTGCGGCGTGGCTGGCGGTCCATGTCATCGCACTGCCCGACAGGTTGCCGATCTCGTAGGAGTCCGACCACGCCTTCGATCCGGCCGAGGTGCTGTAAAAGCCCCGGATGGTCGAGGCTTCGAGCGAGTAGCTGCCCGTGAATTTCACGGCGCCCACGGCGCTGACGTTCTGGTAGAGCGCATAGGTATTGTCCTCGTGCAGTTCGACATAGACGTAGACCACGTCGGAGAAGGTATAGCTCGTGCCGTCTGGGTTTGCGCTTCTCCCGTCCAGCTCTTCAACTTCCAGATGCCCGCCACCTGTTCGGTGCTCAGTACGGGCGCCGGCGTATCGTCGCTGCCGCCGCATGCCGTGCAGATGCAGCAGAACGCCAGCAGCGCCGTCCATCGAAAAATACTCATCGTATTCCTTTTATCCCCGTTCCCCGCCGTCGGGGCGGATGCCGCCTGCCGTCGGGAACGGTATGTTGTGTGTGCAAATATATAAATAATAGCAGCTATATACAACTTTACACCTCGTCAGTTTTCACGTCGCTGTATACGCCCCGCCTGTCGGCGAACCCGCGGCTGCGTGGTTACCCCCCCCCAGCCTTGGCGCGGACACGTTCCGCCGGGATAGCTGGGTTTTGGAGGAGCGGCGGTGTAAATGGAGTGCGGCTGCCTGACCAATTCCGGCATCCCGCTGCTGAGGACGGTTAAATCTCCACCAATCCCCGCTTGATGGCGTAGACGACCAGGTTGGCGGTGTTCTTGCATCCCGTCTTTTCGAGGATGTTGGCGCGGTGCTTGTCTACCGTGCGCTTCGAGATGAAGAGTTCATCGGCGATCTCCTGGTTCGACAGCCCCCTGCAAACCATGACCAGAATCTCCTGCTCGCGCGACGACAACTCTTCGCCGCCGTCGAGCAGCGATTGCGCACGCTGCGGCGTGTGCAGTCTGCCGGTGAGCTGCACGAGCAGCTCGTGGCAGATGTAGCTGCCCCCGGCCGAGACGGTGTCGATCGCTTCGATCACCTCCGAAAAGTCGCTGTCCTTCAACAGGAAACCTTTGGCTCCGGCAGTCATCATACGCGTGTAGTAGACCTCTTCGCCGTACATCGACAGCGTGATGATTTTCAGATCGGGTTGCAGCCCCAACGCCTGCACGGTCGCCTCGTCGCCCGCCATTCCGGGCATGGCGATATCCATGAATGCGACATCGGCCGCGGGCGCCGGCAGCATCGCCAGGAACTCCTCGCCCGAAGCGGCCTCGCCGACCACCTCGTATCCCGGGTGCGCAGCCAGCAGTCCGCGCAGTCCGTTGCGGAAGAGCGAATGGTCGTCGACCAGTATGATTTTACACGTTTTTTCCATGTTCTCCGTTCAGCGTCTTTTTCTGCGGCGTGCGGCGGTGCGGCGTCTCGCACCGGCTGCGGCGGAGGCTTCGCCCCGTACGTTGACGCGGATGGCGGCGTGCATCCCCTTGCCCTTGGCTCCCTCTACGTTGCAGTGCCCGTTGATGGAGTGGACGCGCGAAACGATGTTCGAAAGCCCCATGCCGCAATCCATCACCGCCGCGGGGTTGAAGCCGCAGCCGTTGTCCGAGTAGTCGAGCGTCAGCGTGTCGCCGCCCGACGAGAGCGACAGGTTGATCTCGCTGCAACCCGAGTGTTTGAGCGAGTTGTTTATCAGTTCGCACACCACGCGGTAGAGGATCACCTCGATGTCGGTGTCGAACCGTTCCGCGCGCAGGTTGGTCGTGAAGCGGATGCGCACGCTGTGCAGCGCCGCGCTGCGCGAGATGAAGTTCTGGATGCCGCGCGCCAGTCCGAAGTCGTTGAGCACCTGCGGCGAGAGGTTGTTCGAAATTTCGCGCAGCGAGCGGATCGCCTCGTCGATGACGTAGGTCGTGTTGTCGATGATCTCGCGCTGGGCCGGCGTGCGCTCTTCGCGTGACAGCGCCGTGAGCGACATCTTGGCCGACGAGAGCAGCGGCCCCAGGCCGTCGTGCAGCTCCTTGGAGAACTGCGAACGCGACTTCTCCTCGGTACGCAGCACGGCCGTGAGGATGCGCTTCTGCATCAATTGTCGCTGGCGGTTGAGGCGGTCGATGTAGCGGATCAGCTTGTGGGCGTACATCACGCCGATCGACATGCAGATCGAGATCACCACGCCCAGCCACGAGAAGGTGTCGTGCGGGATGCCCACGCCGCCGTTGACCACCATGACCTGCACGATGCGTTCGACCGAGCAGCGAGAAGCCGATGATGAAGAGGATCCATACGGCATTGTACTTCGTGGCGCGCACCAGCCGCAGGGCGTAGACCGTCGCGACAGTCTGGATGATGACGGCGATGATCAGAAAGACTTTTATCATAATTTCCCGAATTTCATACGTTGTATTCGACGGGCGTGTTCCCTCCTTCGTGCGCGGTGCGCCTTCGCGGCACTGTCCGCCGTTCGCCCGCTATCGGTCGAAGAGCCGCCGCATTTCCTCCATGCGCCGGTAGTCCGTCTGGTCTGCCTGCACGGGCTGTACCGAGACGTAACCGTGCGTGAGCGCCCATTCGTCGGTCTTCTCCGCTCCGTGCTCGTCGTTGACGAACTCGCCCGTGAGCCACAGGTAGTCGCGCCCGTGCGGGTCCTGTCGGCAGACGAATTGTTCGCGCCACAACCCCTGCGCCTGCCGGCAGACGCGGATGCCTCGGATCGTTTCGGGCGCTCCGGCCGGAATGTTCACGTTGAGGCAGAGCGGCAGCGGGGCAGGGTGTTCCAGCACGTCGCGGACGATGCGTTCGCCCCAGATCCTGGCCGCCGTGAAATCGGCGTCGGGGCGATGGTCGGTGAGCGACAGCCCGATCGAGGGACAGTCGTAGAAGCTTCCTTCGATCGCAGCGCCCATCGTGCCCGAATAGAGCAGCGCCACGGCCGAATTGGAGCCGTGGTTGATGCCCGAAAGCACCAGGTCGACCTTGCGCTCGCGGAGCAGGTAGTCGAAAGCGACCTTCACGCAGTCGACCGGCGTGCCGCTCAGTGCGTAAACTTCCAATCCCTCCTCCTCGCGCACCTTGCGGATGAAGAGGGGCGAGAGCATCGTGAATGCGTGGCTCATGCCGCTCTGCGGCCTTTCGGGAGCGACGACGACCACCCGTCCGAATCGGCGGGCGATGTCGATAAGGACCTCCATGCCGCGTGAATCGAAACCGTCGTCGTTGGTCAAAAAAATCAATCGTTCGTTCATAGCAACAAATGTACGAAAAAAATACCGGAAACGCATCATCTTTCGCGCCGCTTTCCGGCCGATGTCTCCTCTGTCCGGTCTGCCGCACGGCCGGAGTCGGGCGTTGCGGCGCCTTTGCGCCGCGCGGGCCGAAGCCTCCGCCCGCGGAGGCCCGCCGCTGTGGGCGTGCTCCGCAGACTTCGACCCGCAGATACGGTGCGGCCGATCTTCGCGTCGGAATTCTTCCCGAAGAATCGATTTCTTCTGTCGTGTATTTTTTTCTTCTGTGCTTTTGGCTTGATCCAAAAGCACCAAAAGATCAAGCACTGCGAAAAGTAGCGGGTGCCGCCACCCGCGCTCGCTGAGCGGGCACAAAAGACTGCGCTGTTTTGCACACCCGCTCCGGGCGCTCGCACAAGTGTCGTCACTCTTTCCGCTCTTTTCGCAGTGCGATCCCGCAGGCCGAAAGCCTGCTAAATGAGAAGAGAGGAATTCAAATCGCAATAAATCATCGTTGCGTGCAGCGCACAACAGACTCCGCATTGCGGAAAATCGGGAAGAAGAACGGGCGGCGGCTGCGCCGTCGAAAACGCGGGCGCGAGCTCGTCCGCGTAGCGTTTTAGGCGCAAGCTGTCGGCCGTTCCCCGACTTTTTCGCCCTGCGGACACTTTTGGCGCCACCTTTTGGTGACAAAAGGTGGTAAATCTGCTCCTCGCAGGAAAAACCGAATCGAAGGTGAGGGGATACTTCCCGAAGAATCGATCGGGAAATTTTTCTTTGTTTAAAATTCTTTTTCTTGTGCTTTTGGTTCGATCCAAATGGGGAAATGTTTGCTTTTGCACTCGGCTTATTCGTATCTTTGGCTGACGCCTTAGATACTTCTGTTCGGCATAATCAGGCTGGCGCTTGCTTCTGCCCTCACGTATTCGTATCTTTGTCTTCGGAGACTATGCCGCAACGGAAGATCATACACATCGACATGGACGCCTTCTACGCCTCGGTCGAGCAGCGCGACGACCCCTCCCTGCGGGGCCGTCCGATTGCCGTGGGGCACGACGGGCCGCGCGGCGTGGTCTCGACGGCCAGCTACGAGGCGCGTCCCTACGGCGTGCGCTCGGCCCTTCCCTCCGTGACGGCGCGGCGGCTGTGCCCCGATCTGATCTTCGTTCCGGCGCGCTTCGAGGTCTACAAAGCGGTCTCGCAGCAGATCCGTGCGATTTTCCACGAATATACCGAGCTGGTGGAGCCGCTGTCGCTCGACGAAGCCTTTCTGGACGTGACGCACGAACGTTCGGCGACGCTCGTCGCCCGCGAGATCAAGGCCCGCATACGCCGGCAGACGGAGCTGACGGCTTCGGCCGGCGTGTCGGTCAACAAGATGCTGGCCAAGATCGCCTCGGACTACCGCAAGCCCGACGGGCTGTTCACGATCGCGCCCTCCGAGGTCGAGGCGTTCGTCGCCGCGCTGCCCGTCGAGCGCTTCTTCGGCATCGGCGCCGTGACGGCCGAGCGGATGCACCGCATGGGCATCCATACGGGCGCCGATCTGCGGCAGTGGGACGAGGCGGCGCTCGTGCAGCGCTTCGGCAAGGCCGGTCACGCCTACTACGGCTATGCGCGCGGCGTCGACGAGCGGGAGGTCGAGCCCCACCGCGTGCGCAAGTCGGTCGGCGCCGAGACGACCTTCGCCGAGGATACCGACGACTGCGTGCGGCTGAGTATGGAGCTGGCGGCCGTGCGCGAGGAGGTGTGGAACCGCATTCAGCGTCACAAGTTCCGGGGCAAGACCGTCGTGCTGAAACTCAAATACGACGACTTCCGCCAGATCACCCGTTCGAAGACGCTCTTCACGGCCATCGACTCCGACGAAGCGCTCTGCCGCGTATCGGAGGAGCTGCTCGCGGGCGTCGATTTCCACGGCCGCAAGGTGCGGCTCATCGGCCTCACGGTGGGCAACACGCCCGAAGCCTGTGCCGACTGCGTGCAGTTGCGCTTCGACTTCGGCGAGGAGTGACCGTTTCGTCGGCGCTCGGCGAAGTATTGTCTCGAAAACTTTTTCGCTGTATTTGTCCCCGTATCGAACTGATTATTCGGGAGTGCTGTTGCTCTCGCTTTTGCTCGGGCTTTGTCCCTGCGAAAAGGAGGAGAACGTAGGCGAGGTGATTCCTCCCGCCGATCAGGGTCAGTCGACCGTCGTCTGCACGAAGAGCCGAGCTCGTATTGGAAGGGGGCAGCGACCGGCTGCGCTGGCCTTACGTGTCGGGCACCGTGCGGCTTTACCTGCCCGACGAGGTCGAGGGGAGTGGATGCTCGTGCAGGCCGACGGGCGGCGATCGACGTGACGCCCGACGGCCGTTTTCCCGACATTCGCCTGCGTGCGGCCGGCGACGCCGGACCGATCCGGGGTTGCATCCGGGTGCGGTCGGGGCGTGCATGCGCACCGGTCTTCGTCGGGAGTGAACCCTGAGAGCGAGCCGCTGCCGGCAGGCGGTCGTTTTTTGCCGGCGATTTTTTTCCTTTTTCGGTGAAATGTCGTAATTTTGCACCACTGTTGAAGATAATAACGAAAAGATAACTGTCATGGGACGAGCATTTGAGTACCGCAAGGCGCGCAAACTGAAACGGTGGGGCAACATGGCCCGCACTTTTACCAAAATCGGCAAGGAGATCGAAATCGCCGTCAAGTCCGGCGGCCCCGATCCGACGGCCAACGTCCGCCTGCGTATTCTGATCCAGAACGCCAAGGCCGAGAACATGCCCAAGGAGAATGTCGAGCGGGCGATCAAACGCGCCATCTCGAAGGATACGTCCGACTACAAGGAGGTGGTCTATGAGGGATACGGCCCTCACGGCATCGCTTTCCTGGTGGAGACCGCCACGGACAACACCAACCGCACGGTGGCCAGCATGCGCATGTATTTCAACAAGTGCGGCGGTGCGCTGGGCACGTCGGGCAGCGTGGCTTTCATGTTCGAGCACAAGTGCTCGTTCAAGTTCCGCGTACCGGCCGGCACCGATTTCGAGGAGCTGGAGCTGAACATGATCGATACGGGGGTGGACGATTTCTGTCCCGAGGACGAGACGACGGTCACGGTCGAAGCGCCCTACGAACAGTTCGGTACGATCCAGAAATGGTTGGAGGACAATGGTTTCGAGATCGTATCGGGCGAATCGCTGCGGGTGCCTACCGACACCAAGGAGCTGGACGCTGAGGGGCGCGAATCGATCGAGAAGCTGGTCGAGAAGCTCGAAGAGGACGACGACGTGGTGAACGTCTACCACAACATGAAGGAGGCCGACGAAGAGTAGCGGCCGCTCTCAACGGATTTTACGGGCCGTCCTCCCTGCGGAAGGACGGCTTTTTCACCTCTAAATCAGACAACGGCATGAAAAAACTGTTTCGTTTCGCGCTTTGCGCATTCGCTCTGCTGGCGGTGCTGACGCTGCGCGCGCAGTCCGAAGCACCCAACTTTCCGTTGCCCGTCCGGCCCGATACGCTCCGTATCCTGGGCGTGGGCAACAGTTTTACCGACGACGGCATGATGTACCTGCCCGAGCTGCTCGAAGCGGCCGGCATCCGCAACGTCGTGCTGGGACGGCTCTATTACCCGGGCTGTTCGCTGCGGCAGCATTGCGAGTTCGATGCCGCCGACGCACCGAAATATACCTATTATAAGTCGGGCGCAACCGCTGGACGACGGTCTCCGAGGCGGCCACCCTGCGCGAAGCGGTCGGCGACGAGCGGTGGGATGTACTCGTCGTGCAGCAATCCTCGGCTTATTCGGGAATCTATACGTCTTATCATCCGTGGCTCGAACGACTTATCGAACGGGTGCGTTTCTACTGCCCCAATGCCGGCGCCTGCGTGGCGTGGCAGATGACTTGGGCCTACGGCTTGGGCTCCGACCACGGTGCGTTCCCGAAGTACGACAACGATCCGCAGCAGATGTATGCGGCCGTCGTCCACGTCGCGCGGCGCGTGACGGAGGAGTGCGGGATCGAAACGGTGATTCCCACCGGTACGGCGATCCAGAACCTGCGGGCGGGCGAGTTCAACAATCCGCCGTCGGATTTCACGCGCGACGGCTACCATCTCGATTTCGGCTGCGGCCGTTATACGGCGGCCTGCACGTGGTTCCAGGCGCTCGTGGCGCCCTGTCTGCGCACCGATATCGGAGGCAATACGTTCCGTCCCGATCCGAAGGGACATACTCCAGTGACGGACGAGAGCGCCGCGGCCTGCCAGCAGGCTGCGCGAAAAGCCTGCGTGCGCCGTTTCTCGGTGTGGGAGTAAGTCGGGTTCGCCGGCGGCGAACGATAAGGGAGACGTGTCGTACGCACGTCTCCCTTTTTTCGTGTGTCGCCGCAACGGTTCTCAGAAGCGGATTTTCGCCCCGACGAACCAGCTGCGCGGCAGCGACGGCCCGTAGACGTAGCCGGAATCGCGCTCCCAGCCCTGGTCGAAATCCGACTGGTAGGAGTCGAAGAGATTCTGCACGCCGGCGTTGAGTTGCAGGGTGAGCGTTCGGAGGATCGGGAATTCGTAGGCCAGTTTGACGTTCAGCGCGAAGAAGTCGGGCGTGGTGACTGCCACGTCGACCGGCGTGCCCGAACCTGCGGCGTGCTGGACGAGCATCTCTCCGGTGTAGGTGCCCGACAGCGAGATGTCGAACCGCTGCACGGGGACGAAGTTGGCTGTCAGGTAGCCGTACCAGTCGGGCGAACGGAACAGGCGGCGTTCGTCGGGCGCGTCGTCGCTCCAATGCTGGGCGTGTTCGTAGCGGCTGCGCTGCCATGTGATGCCGGCCTGCAAGTCGAACCAGCGGGAGAAGGCCGCCTTCGCCTCGACGTTGACGCCTGCCACGGTCGCTCCGCCGCCGTTGTAGCGTTCGAGCACCGTTTCGCCCTTTTCGTTGGGTTCGGGCAGGTAGCGCGTGGCGAAGATATGGTCGAGTGCGGTGTAGAAGCCTTCGACGAGCAGGTTGGTCTCCACGCTGCCGAAGGAGCGGTAGAGGTCGATCGAGGCGCTGAGGCTGTTCGAACGCCCTCGCGCAGGTCGGGGTCGAGCTGCGTGACCACGCGTTCGCCGCCCACGAGGGCGATGTGCAGGTCTTCGTCGAAGGTCTGCGGTGCGCGGAAGCCGCCGGCGTAGTTCAGCCGCAAGTTGATCTGTTCGGTGGGGTTGTAGCGCAGGTTGATGCGCGGCGAGAAGATCACGTGGTCGACCATGTTGTGGTGATCGAACCGGCCGCCGAGCAGAAAACTCCATTTGCGGGCCTTCCACTCGTTCTGGATCACGCCGCTGAGGATGTGTACCTTCTGATTCGTGCGCATGTCGTAGCCGATCGTCACGTCGTCGATGTGGTCGTAGCTGTGCTCCACGCCGAGCGTCAGTTCGGAGGGGAGAAACAGCAGCCGTTCGAACCGTTGCAGGAACTGCGCGCCGCTGATGACCGTCAGTCCGTCGGTGCGGCCGTAGGCTTTGCGGGCGTTTTCGAGCTCTTCGTCGGTCGCGCCTTCGCCTGTGCCGCCGTAGTAACTCTTGCGCGTGGTCTGCTGCACGGCCGAGTAGACGCTCAGGTGGCGCGTACGGTCGTCGCGCGAGAAGAGGTCGAAGGCCACCGACGCGCCGTTGATTTTGTGATCGGTCTGCTCGGTGATGTTGGCTTCGTGCGCCGGCAGGTCGAGCCGGTTTCCGCCGCGGCGGAACTCGTTGATGCCGTGGTATTCGAGCGTCAGCTTCGAGTGGTCGCCCGTGCGCAGGTAGGAGCGCATGCCGAACATCTGATTGCGCAGGTTGGGCAGTTCGGTGTAGCCGTCGCCGTCGTGGTCGTAGCCCGAACGGTAGCGGTTCTGCCCGTAGACGTAGATGCCCGCCTTGCGGTTGTTGCTTACCAGCGAGGCGTTGATCGTCGTGTTGTTGTCGTAGGCGCCGCTGCATCCCACGGACATGAGCGTATGGCCGATCTCGGCCCAGTCGCGCAGCGGCTCCTTGGTGATGATGTTGATCGTGCCGCCGATGGCCGACGCGCCGAAGAGCGCCGATCCGCCGCCGCGGATCACCTCCACGCGCTCGATCATGTTGGCGGGAATCTGTTCGAGACCGTAGACGCCGTTGAGGGCCGAGAAGAGCGGCCGCGAGTCGAGCAGGATTTGCGAATAGTGGCCGTCCAGACCGTTGATGCGTACCTGCGCGAAGCCGCAGTTCTGACATCCGTCCTCGACGCGCACGCCCGGCTGGAAACTCAGACCGTCGGCCAGCGTGGCGGCGTTTGTCCGTTCGAACAGCTTGCTGTTGAGAATGTTGACCAGCGACGGCGTCTCCTTGCGGATGACCGAGTTGCGGTCGATCTCGACCACCACTTCGCCGACGTCGACGGCCTGCTCTTCCAGTTCGAAATTCAGTTCCGTGGTGGAGTGGGCGCCGAGCGTGACGCTCCGTTCGGCGGATTTGTAGCCGACCGACTGCGCCACGACGGTGAGCGGTCGTCCTACCGGCAGGTTGCCCAGCAGGTAGTGGCCCGAGACGTCGGTCGTGGTGCCGATCGTCGTTCCCTTGACGGTGATGGTGATGAAGGGGAGGTGTTCGCCGCTGCGGCTGTCGACGACGTGGCCGATCAGGATGGCTTCGGTCTCCTTTTTTTGGCAGTGGAGTCTGCATATGCCGTAAAAGCCGCCGAGCAGCAGGCCCAGCAGCAGAATATATGATTTCATGCGATGGATTTAGTGGATAAGGAATGTCCGGATACCGATCGCGGGATCGGTTGTACGGGCCGGATGCGTACATCCGGCGTCGGAATGTCAGACCGCGGCGGGAGGTGCGCGCAGGCCGTACCCGTGGAGGACGGGCGAAGAGCCTCCGGCGAGATAGCATCGGTAGAGACGTTCTTCGAAGAGGGTGACGAGCGTCGGCAGGAAGGACTCCGCTTCGGTGCAGGCCGCCAGGTGGAAATGGCAGATCACGTCTCGCCGTTGAAGATCAGCACCATCAGCGACCGCAGGTCGAACCGCTCGCCGTCGGCCTCGATCTCCAGCGGCACGGCGTGCATCGTGCGGAACTCCTTGACCCCCTCCATGATATAGGCCAGCTTGCCCAGACGGTGCTTGCGTTCGTCGGGCGTGCGCTGCGAGGTGGTCGTGAAGATTCCGAACGAAAAGATATTGACGAAATACAGGTCGTTCACCCGCCCGCAGTCGACCCGCTCGACGCTGCCCGAAGCGATCTGCCGCGCCGCTTCGAGCGGCTCGCGCGACATGCCGACCGCCCCGGCGAAATCATTGGCCGTACCGGCCGGAATCACGCCGATGGGAATGTCCAGCCCCTTGCGTTTCATGGCGTTGACCGCATAGTTCACCGTGCCGTCGCCGCCGGCGACGACCATCAGGTCGATGGTCTCGTTGCCGTCGAACGGATTGGCCGTAAAGTCGATCCGCTGCGGCGTGACGTCGTAGCCGTAGGCCTGAAAAATCGTACTGATGCACCCGACGTTGCGGGCGATTTTGCCCTTGCCCGATTCGGGATTGTAGAGGAATACCGCTGTTTTCATTTATCTCGCTATTTCAGAATCAACGCTTCCATGGCCGGCGAGACGTACTCCTCGTACTCTCCGCCGTCACCCGCCAGGATGAAGTACGCCTTCACGCCGGGCATCCGTTCCACGGCCGCCAGCGCATCGTCGGCGCCCATCGCCAGAAACATGGTCCCCAGCGCGTCGGCCTCGGCGCAGGTCGGAGCCGCGACGGTCACCGACAGCAGGCGCGACAGGGCG
>VOFG01001177.1_pt1 | contig 12001 bp, 18 predicted proteins | sample 5384171 | NCBI WGS metagenome assembly VOFG01 (sample SAMN12384726, study PRJNA508395) | human gut metagenome | isolation source: healthy gut F | host: Homo sapiens | reverse complement strand
GAACTTTACGGTAATGTTCAATCTCGTTCTCATCATAGACACCCTGCTTTGGCTCGATTCTTGCCCATTCAATAGAGAAGCGATATGCATTCAGACCGGCTTCTGCGACCATCTTGATATCCTCTTCATAACGGTTGTAATGATCCACCGCATCTAAAGAGGGCTCATTAAAATTTCCGTATTTCATGTGCTCCATTGCCCAGTAATCGCTGTGTATGTTGTTACCTTCTACCTGATGTGCTGCAGTTGCTGCACCTACCAGAAAATCTTGTGGTAATGTATTCATCATTTCGTTCTCTCCTTTTTCATTTCAACTATGCTGCCCTTTACAGCTTTCCTATTTTCAAGTATAGAATATCTCAAAGTACTTTTTTCCATGAATAAGAATTCACGTTTTTGTTAGCATTTTCATTATCTTTTCTCGATTTTAAGAACATGTATTACTTTTTAGGGAATACCTGACTATAATTGGGTTCGGAATAAAGGAGACCCTCTAATTCCGGACATATAAAGATAGCGAATAAAAATGCTCCCGTGCTTTGCTCGTTTCAAGCAAAACTACAGGAGCACCCAAAAAAGGCTACACGGTTCATAACTTTATGATTTTCTATTTGAATAAAGTGTTTCCCTGTCAATATATGATAGGGAGGCATTTTTGTAATATATCAGTCCCACCGTATCCGCCAGAAGCCATCCGGATAGAATTGCCCACCAAATTGCTGTTACGCCGATAATCGGTGCAAAGACATAAGCTAATACAACTCTTGTTCCAAGAGAAATGACAGTCAGTATAAAAGACATTTCTGCACGCCCAATCCCTCTGTAAAATCCATACAGAAGAAACAGACAGCCAATTCCCCGCAGTTCAGAATTACCGTATCCGGTAGCAATCGCTGCTCCGGGCGTTCCCATTTTTAGGGAAATCACAAAATATAAATCCAAAACAACGTTTAAAACCGAGGATACTGCCAAAAAATATAATGGTACAATCGAATTTCCTACTGAGCGCAAAAGATACGCATAGAAATTATACAAAAATATAAAGACTATTCCCACAAAAATAATGCTCCACTCCCCATACACAGCCCTATAATCAGCGATGTTAAAATGTCATCAATGTGTATGCCGATCCAACTGCCGCCAATGCGTCGGAACCGATAAACCGTCCCACAATAAACATATCTGCGATATTATATATTTGCTGCAAGAAATTACCCAGCATCATCGGTAATGCAAAGAGTAGCATATTTTTTTCACAATAGGTCCTTCGGTTAACTTCATATTCTTCATTATTTCAAATACTTCCCTCTATTCAGTAATTTAGTAAATTCATTCTTAATATTATAACATCAATTTCATCATCCGTGCCCACTTCTCCAACAGATTCTTCTTCCCCTTGTCGATTATTTTACATTTCCTTCCACATTGATGATTGAGTTTCTGTTCATTCTCGCTATACTGGCAATTGTACCCCCCAAAAAAACAGAAACACCTCTTGTTGCTGTTCGCATCCATCTCATGAGCAGCAGCAAGATCCGGTAGAATTATTCACAAATATCAGGAGGAATTAGCATGGCAAATAAAAGAACTTATTTAGTAACCGGTGCGGCAGGATACCTCGGAAGCGAAGTATGCAGACAGCTGTTGGAGCAGAACGAAAGCGTACGTGCATTTGTACTGCCGAACGATCCTGCAATTCAATACATTCCAAAGGACGTAGAGATTGTAGAAGGTGATCTCAGAGATAAAGCATCTTTGGAAACTTTCTTCCATGTAGATGCGGATACAGAAACAGTGGTTCTGCACTGTGCAAGCATCGTTGCACTCGGCATGGAGATGCCGAAGATTGTGATGGACATCAATGTAGGCGGAACTCAGAATATTATTGATCTGTGTCTGGAGCATAAAGAATGCAAAAAGTTAGTATATGTAGGAAGCACTGGTTCCATTCCGGAAGCGCCGAAAGGCTCCGTAATGAAAGAAATCAGCTATTACGATCCGGAACCGGTGATCAGTGCTTACGGAAAATCCAAAGCAATGGCCTCCCAGCTTGTGTTAGATGCAGTAAAGAACCAGCATCTGAACGCCTGCCTTGTACTTCCAAGCGGCATCCTTGGACCTGGAGACAATGCAATCGGACAGGTAACCGATGGACTGCTCAAACAGATGAACGGAGAAGCTGCCATCGGAATCAACGGAACCTTTAACCTGTGTGATGTAAGAGACCTTGCAAACGCAGTCATCCTGGCAGGAGAAAATGGGAAATCCGGAGAGAGCTATATTCTGGCAAATGAAGTCATTACTTATCCGGAATTTGCAAACATTGTTGCAAAAGAAGGTCGCTGCAAACGTCCGCTCTTCTTCCTTCCTCTTCCACTGGCTTCTTTCGTTGCAAATATATTGGAAAAGCAGGCGCAGAAGAAGGGCTCCACACCTGCACTTACAAAATACATGATTTATAATCTGTCAAGAAATAATGCTTTCGACTCCTCAAAAAGCAAAAAAAAGATCTTGGCTACAAGACCAGACCTTTCCATGAGACGATTCGAGATGAGATTGCATGGTTGAAGGAAATTGGAAAACTTCAGGGAACCAATACCGTCAACACGGTTTCATTCAACGACTGAATCAATTCGGCAACCTGCTGCAGGCTCCTGTGTACCGGTTTCCAGCCAATTGCTGATGATTCCTGATGTTCCTCCTGCAAGATAAGCATAGACGGTACCGCCTGTTTTTGGATTACTCGTATAGTCCGCCTCCGGTGTGAGGTGAGATAACGCATATCCGGAACAGGCATCCGTAAGCCGTTTCATAAAATCATCATTCGAAGAATTTGCAAGCAACGGCAAAAAAGAAGTTCTCGATTTTCTCGGAGTGAGGTCAGCAGAGTGACTAATGCCGGTACAGTTTCGTTCTGTACATAGGAATCAATAATTTTTCAAATGCCTCTACGGCTTCATTCTCCAGTTTTCCATAAGATCATACACATCCTGATAGTGTTTATAAAACGTGCTGCGATTGATTTCTGCATGTTCACAGATTTCCTTTACCGTAATCTTGGCAACTGGTTTCTCTTTTAGAAGTTCCAGAAAAACATTCTGAATCATATGTACTGTGTAGCGAACTCGTGCGTCTGTTTTCATTGATCTGCCCTCTCTTTCTTGACATTTATTATAGAAATATGATTCATTTTATGTGTGGAAAAATTCTTGTTTTTGTTCCTATTTTCATGTCAAATCACCAGAATGCTTTTGTAAACGATAATCTTGCCTATCCTTATTCTTAGATGTAGAATGCAGTTAGTATCTTACAAGGAGCATTAAATATACACTATGAAACTAATTACCATTAAAGCCGAAAATTCAGTATAGCACTTCAAACATAACCGCGCGAACCGAAACTCGCCGGCATCTGCCTTATTTTCAATAGCAGATGCCGGCGAGTTCGGTTCGCGCGGTTTTATATTGTCTGTGAAGAGGTGCCATTAGGGACACCAGAAAGTCCGCCCATTGTCTCCGGTGTGTCGGGCATGCGCCCGTCAGATTGTCCAAACGTGGAAGAGACACGGAATCCGATGCAAACATTCAGCTGGAAGAAATGCTCACATTTTTCTCCAACGAATATTCCATCTGCATTTCCAACTGAAATCTCACGGTGTGGTCTTCTGATAATATTATATTACTTATCGTCCAAAGAGCTCTATGCTTATTGCGGCAATTCCTGATTCGCACTTTATTTTGTTATTCCGCCTCCAGCTTCAGCATATAGATGCAGTTCGGTTTGTCTACCTTCACCGGGGAACCGGTCTCAAGCGAATAACCATCCTTGTAATCGATCGTGTAGCTGAAAATGTCGTTGGAATTGTTGTTCAATGTCAGATAATGCTTCTCGTCCGGATAGATGGCAAGCATCTTCGGATAATCACTGTTCACCTTCGTCGTAAATACCGGGGTAAGCATTCCCGTCTTCTCCTCGATCTCATAACACACGACAGAGTTCACGCCTGCGTTGCTGCAGAACAGATACTTACCGCTCTTCGAGATCTCCATACCCGATGCTGCACAGATATCCTCCTCCTTCTTCGGGGAAGTGCTGATGGTCTGGATCTTCTCAAATACCGGCTCATTATCCTGCACAGAATAATGATATACCTCCACGATATTGAGCAATTCGTAGAGAATGTATGCATATTCGCCGTCTCTTGAGAAACGGATCATACGCGGGGCAGACTCGAGCGGTCCACGGATAATGTCAATCAGCTCCAGCTTGCCGTTCTCATAATCCACGCGGTAGACTTTTACCTGATCCAGTCCGTTGTCAACCGCACACAGAAACTTCTGATCCGGCGTCAGTTTCACACAGTCCACGTGTGGTACGAAATTGCGCTGTGCAATACTTCTTCCCATTCCTTTGTGGAAAATGCCGTCCGCGATTCCACCGATGCTTCCGTCCGCTTCCAGATGCATCATGCTCACACGACCATCATGATGTCCACCCACAAAAAGATAGCGGTTACCGTCATCCACTTCCACATAGCAGCCTCTCATTCCGCCGATCCACTGCTTGTTGATCGAAGTAAGATCACCGTCCTTCTCGATACGGAAGGATTCTACGCCCTCATCCGCAATGGAATACAGAAATCTGCGATCCTTGGAGACAACCAGATCCGACGGATTGTTGATCGGAACCACCTTGCGCTCCGTCAGTCTTCCCGCCTCAACGTCTACATCATAGATATGGATTCCTACGCTGTTCTCGTGTGTATAAGTTCCTACATATGCAACATACTTCTCCTGCTTCATCGTCTTCCACCATCCTATTCTTTTCTTCGCAAAATGTCATACATGGCAAGCGGCTGTCCAAGGTCGATATAAAGCACCTGCTTCGGATGCGGCGCGGACTCCATATCATGCCCCTCTTCATCCACGATTCGCTGCACAGTCACCGTGATATTGGCACCGTCCGGCTTCATGACCTCAATGCTCTCCCCCGACAGAAAACTTATTGCGCTGTTCAATCCGGTAGAGTCCCTCTTCGTTCCGCTCTCCAACAATGCCCAGATACGTGTACTCCTTCACATAGGTGTTATTGTCGTAAATCTGCATATACCGGCAGATACTCACCAGGGCGCTTTTCCTCCACAACAGAGTACTTCCAGCGGCACGGATGTGTACACGCGCCCTTATTCGCATCACGGCCTGTGAAATAGTTGGAAGCAGGCATCTTCCTGAATATGAGATACACATTGCTCCGTGCACGAAGGTCTCTATCTCCATCCTGTCATCTATGTGCCCTCTTATCTCCTTTATCTCCTTAAGTGAAAGCTCTCTTGCTGTCACCACGCGGCTGGCTCCGAGATTCCACCAGAATTGATATGTGCCGTAGTTCGTGTTGTTGGCCTGTGTGCTGACATGCCTTTCTATCTCCGGGCAGACCTCCTTTGCAATCATGAAAACTGCCGGATCTGCAATGATCAGTGCATCAGGTCTGTCCGGCTTCATGTTGTGAAGCTCTGTAAAGTATTCACGCACTCCGTCAAGGTCGTAGTTGTGAGCCAAAATATTGGCAGTAACATACACTCTCACACCGTGAGCATGTGCAAAGGCAATGCCCTCTGCCATCTCCTCCATTGAGAAATTCTTGGCCTTGGCCCTAGTCCAAATGCCTCTCCACCGATGTAAACTGCATCAGCTCCATATATAACTGCTATCTTAAGTACCTCCAGGCTGCTCGCCGGACAAAGTAATTCTATTTTTCTCATTTTTTCTCCCATACAGTTTTGTATTCATCCAATATATTCTACACCGGTTACTATAGCTTTGTTGACACCGTAATTCCAGCGCCGATAGGCATCACTGCCGTCACCAGCTCATCGGAGTGTAAGCTCGTAGAGATACTCCCTCATACGCTTGTAGATGGTACGGTTTCTGCGCTCAACGATATAGTGCGATTCTATGATATCGCCATCCTGCAGCACATTGTCGGACACCAGCACCCCGCCTGTCTTTAAAAGGCGAAGCACCTGCGGCATAAAGTTGATATACTGTCCCTTTGCCGCGTCCATAAATATCATGTCAAACTGTCCTTCAAGCTGTGGAAGTATCTCCGTTGCATCGCCCTCTAAGAGTATAATCTGCTCCTGCTTCCCGGCTCTTTCAAAGTTGGCCTTTGCGATAGGTATTCTTTTTTCGTAATTTTCAATCGTCCCTATCTGACAACCCTTCGGTGCATACTCTGCCATCAAAACGGCAGAAAAACCAACCGCTGTTCCCACCTCGAGAATACGCATTGGTTTTTGCATTGCAAGAAGCAGCTTTAAAAAAGCTCTGCATCTCTTTTCTGATAATCGGAACGAAGTCTCAAGGCTTCCTTCTCTATCTCATCTAATACAGGCGTGTTGCCTCTGTCCAAGGAATTGATATATGTGACAAGTCTCTCATCAACTATCATTCTTGTATTTCCTAATCTAATTATTGACACAAATGCGCTTAACGGATAATTACTGTGTATCCGAAGGCTCCGTAGTCTGTGTCTGTTCTTCATCGCTTTGTCGGAGGACATGATTACCATCATATCCTTTGCCGTCATTGAAGTGTTGAGTGTGTAAATGCCCGGCTTTATATGTCCTGAGTAAGCAGACAGCTTAAGCTGGAGATAAAATAAATTGTGATCCCTTACAAGGCCCTTGTCCTCTAAAAGCTGTCCAAGCTCCTCTGCGGAGATGCCCTTTTCCACCTGAACGAGTACATCCTGACCATCGCCATTTGTCATGGCAGGCTCAGTAAAAACTCTGTAGCCAAAATCATAGCAGATGCTGCAGATTTTTATGCCCGCAAACAGCACTAAAAAGAGCAATCATTATTGAAAAAGCAACCCTTATAAAACCAAATAAAGCCTTGTTAAAATCCATAAGCTGTTCCTACACTTCCATAATTATAGGTATAATCATCGGTCTTCTCTTTGTTTCCTTCCAAACAAAGTCTCCCAATGCATCCTTTACCTCTGTCTTTATCTTGCCCCAGTCTGTCACATTGTTGTCTGTCAGACGCTCCATTGTGTCATCCAGCACGCATTTTGCCTCATCCATCAGGCTCTCAGAATTGCGCACGTATACAAATCCTCTCGATACAATATCAGGACCTGCAAGCAGCTGTCCTGAGCCTGCCTCAAGTGTCATCACAACGATGATGATTCCATCCTCAGCCAGACGCTGTCTGTCACGGAGCACGATATTTCCTACATCTCCTACACCGATACCATCGACCATGACATTGCCCACATGCACTCTGCCTGTCACCTTGGCACCGTCCTCATTGATTTCGAGCACATCTCCTGATGAAAGGATCTTTATGTGGTCTGTATCATATCCGAGCTGCTCGGCTATTTTGGCCTGTGCCACAAGATGCTTGTACTCTCCATGAACAGGGATTGCGTACTTTGGATTGACAAGAGAATAAATAAGCTTTATATCCTCCTGGCACGCATGACCGGAAACATGGACATCCTGGAATATAACGTCTGCACCCTTCATCATGAGCTCATTGATGATACCTGTAACCGACTTCTCATTTCCCGGTATAGGGTTTGAGCTGAATACAATGGTATCGTTTGGCTTTATGGATACCTTTCTGTGGGTACCGTTTGCCATACGTGAAAGAGCTGCCATAGATTCTCCCTGGCTTCCCGTCGTGATGATGACGGTCTGCTCATCAGGATAGCTTCTAAGCTGTTCTACATCTATAAGAATATTGTCAGGCAGCGACAGATAACCAAGCTCTGAGGCTATCGAAATGATATTTACCATGCTTCGTCCCTCGATGGCCACCTTTCTGCCATACTTCTCCGCACAGTTGATGATCTGCTGCACACGGTCTACATTTGACGCAAATGTTGCAATGATAATTCTGTTTTTCCTGTGATCCTCAAAGATGCCGTCCAATACCTTTCCGACAGACTTCTCAGACTGTGTGAAGCCCGGTCTTTCTGCATTGGTACTGTCGCACATAAGCGCGAGCACGCCCTTCTTTCCAATCTCACCAAACCTTGCAAGGTCGATTGCATCTCCAAATACAGGTGTATAGTCCACCTTGAAATCGCCTGTATGAACAACTATACCTGCCGGTGAATAGATAGCAAGCGCTGCCGCATCCTGAATACTGTGGTTCGTCTTGATGAATTCCACACGGAAGCAGCCGAGATTGATATGCTGTCCGTATTTTACGACTTTTCTCTTGACAGTCTTGAGCATGCCATGCTCTTCGAGCTTTCTGTCAATAATTCCGATGGTAAGCTTTGTAGCGTATATCGGTACATTTATCTCCTTAAGCACATATGGAATTGCACCAATATGATCCTCATGTCCATGAGTGATAAAGAATCCCTTGACTTTATCGATGTTCTCCTTAAGATATGTGATATCAGGTATAACCAAATCTATTCCCAGCATATCTTCCTCTGGGAAAGACAAGCCACAATCCACAACAACAATACTGTCATCATACTCAATGGCAGTAATATTCATTCCAATCTGCTCTAATCCTCCAAGTGGAATGATCTTAAGCTTACCTGTATTCTGTTTTTCTGTTTTCTTCAAAATATTACCTCGAAATTTATTTCACGTACAACTGCAATCCTAATATTCAAGTGCAGTGTCATCATCCGTAAGCTCAGAAAATACCTTAGCAATAGCCGAAAACTCAACATCGTCTTCAACCATCTGATAAAGCACCTCTTCATCCTTTGTGCTTACTTCTTTTAAAATAGATGCTTCACAGTCTCCGCTTTCTTCTCCTTCGGAAACTAAAAGATATCGTGTTCCATTAAGTGTTGTCTCTTCTTCAACCGCAAACTCGACAACATTTGGTCTGCGGATCAGTAAATTTAATTTTCTGCATAAAAACTAAGACCGACTATTTGACAGATAATCCAAATATCCCTGCAAAATAAAAATCGCTGCTATCTCATCAACAAACTCCTTGCGCTTCTCCCTGCGTATGCCGGTTTCCATCATAGACCGGTCGGCTGCGACTGTAGTAAGACGCTCATCCCAGTATATGACCTCAAGACCTGTGCGCCTTGCAAGCATATCACCGAACTCCTTCGTCTTCTCGCAGCGTTCTCCTTCCGTGTTATTCATGTTTTTAGGATAGCCGAGCACAATCCTGTCCACCTTGTACTCTGCAATAATCTCCTCAATGCGTGCCAAAGTCTGTCTGAGCTTGGATGGCGACTTCCTGCGCACTATCTCAACGCCCTGTGCTGTGATTAAGAGCTCGTCGCTCACCGCTACTCCGACTGTCTTTGAACCAAAATCAAGACCTAATATCCTCATATTAATCCCATGCGCTGTTCTCAATGTATGTCTTGAGAACCTCCTCCACAAGCTCGTCTCTCTCAACCTTCATGATGAGACTTCTCGCGTTATTGTGGCTTGTGATATATGTTGGATCTCCGGACATAATATATCCAACAATCTGATTAACAGGATTGTAGCCCTTTTCCTTTAATGCCTTGTACACAATCTCAAGTACATCGCTTACCTGAAGCTCAGGCTCCTTTTGAACTGTAAAAAATTGTGTGTTGTTAATATTTTTTTTTTCCATACGTTTCGCCCTTCTTGTAATATTATTTTATTATAAATGTAATAAAATTACAACCTTTTATTATTCGAAGAGTAATATTTCGTCTGTAAGCATACCCGATATACGGCCTGAAACTATCTGATTTTCAAGGTTTTCGTCAGTTTTCTTAGCGACCTTGACATATTCCTTAGTATATCCGACAAAGTATTCTTTATCACCGATTACGGCCTTTTTCCTCAAAAAGCACCTCCTCATTCTTTCCGATATAGAATTTCCTGAACTCCTTAGACATGTCATGACCGAGTGCTATGAGCTTTTCGCTTCGTGCCGCCTTAATCTGCTCATCTATCTGGTCAGGCATTACTGCTGCGCGGGTGCCTTTTCGCTTTGAGTACTTAAATATATGCATCTCATAAAAATGTATATGCTCAAGATATGCCTTAGTCTGTTCAAACTCCTCCTCTGTCTCACCAGGAAATCCCACAATCACATCGGTTGTGATGGTAGGATGAACAAAATATTTACGCAAAAGCTCACAGCCTCTCTCGTACTCTTTAGTGGTATATTTTCTGTTCATCCTCTTAAGTGTTGCATCGCAGCCGCTCTGAAGCGACAGATGGAAATGAGGACAGATTTTATCAAGCTTTGAAAGCTCGCTCGCAAAGTGCTCTGTCACAATCTTAGGCTCAAGTGACCCAAGCCTGATGCGCTCTATGCCCTTTACTGCGTTCACCGCCTGTATCAGCTCAAGAAGGCCTGTAGCTTCCTCAAAATCCACACCGATGAGCTTAGATGGATACCTGTCAGCACAACCTCCTTGAAGCCGTTTGCCGCGAGCCTTTCAACCTCTGCTATTACATTTTCAAACCTACGGCTTCTGACACGTCCTCTGGCATACGGAATGATACAATAGCTGCAAAACTGATTACAGCCGTCCTGCACCTTGATGAAGGCTCTCGTGTGCTCCTTTGTCTGGTCTATAAAGAGCTCCTCAAAATCATGCTTTCCATCATTTATATCGTCCACGGTATCGTTTACACTGTCCATAGAGTATTCCTCAAGCAGCCTTACAAGGTCATGCTTTCTGTCATTTCCGATGACTATGTCCACCGATAAGTCGTTTAATACCTCTTTTTCACTTGTCTGCACATAGCAGCCGGCTGCCACAACTATTGAGTCCGGATTATTTTTCTTTGCCTTGTGAAGCATCTGTCTGGATTTTCTGTCAGCCATGTTGGTGACTGAGCAGGTATTTATGACATACACATCAGCTTTTTGTGTGAATGGAACTATCTCATAGCCCGCCTCCTCAAGCAGATGCTGCATGGCCTCTGTCTCATATGCATTTACTTTACATCCTAAATTATGCAATGCTGCTTTTTTCATTTTATTTTTTTACTCTCCTATTTAATTGACTTTTCCTTAAAAAACTATTACTATCTATATGACAGTAGTTATTTAAGGAGGTTTTCAATATGAAAACAGTACAGATTTCATTAAATTCCATTGGGAAAGTAAAATCATTCGTTAACGCTATTACTCAGTTTGATTTCGATTTTGATTTAATATCGGGCAGATATGTCATTGATGCTAAATCAATTATGGGTATCTTCAGCTTAGACCTTTCTAAGCCAATAGAGCTCGCTATACATACAGAAACCGGACTTGACGAGATTATGGAAGTATTAAAGCCATATATCATCGACGAAGCCAAGTAATACAGACACAATGATTTGATTAATTAGGACCTGAAGCTCAGGTCCTTTTTATTTTGCTCTAAGGTGGCACTGATTACTCAGCATCCACCATAATCACTTCTGTAGTATCTATAGCTGTCTTCATAAGCTCATCTATCACATCGTTAAGTCTTTCCTCAGACTTCTTAATCCTGTTTATATTCGGCTTTGTAACAGGATGCTTTGCGACGAAGATCGTGCAGCAGTCCTCATACGGAAGAATCGATGTCTCATAGGTATCAATTTTGTTTGATATATCAATGATATCATTCTTGTCCATGGCAATGAGAGGTCTGTATACAGGCATATGGCACACCTCGTTTGTTGCAGCAAGTGACTGCATTGTCTGGCTTGCAACCTGTCCGATACTCTCTCCTGTGATAAGACCTAAGCATTTATCCTCATCTGCAAAGTGCTCTGCTATCTTCATCATGTATCTGCGCATGATGATGGTCAGCTCATCATGAGGACATTTCTCATATATGGCAAGCTGTATATCGGTAAAATTGACAACATGCAGCTTTATCTTGCCCGAATATCTGGCAACCTTCTTTGCCAGGTCTACAACCTTCTGCTTTGCTCTCTCACTCGTATATGGCGGTGCATGGAAATATGTGGCATTGATTACCACGCCTCGCTTTGCACTTCCGTTGTATTGACACAGAAGCTGATCCGGATCGTGGA
>VOFG01001037.1_pt1 | contig 12001 bp, 13 predicted proteins | sample 5384171 | NCBI WGS metagenome assembly VOFG01 (sample SAMN12384726, study PRJNA508395) | human gut metagenome | isolation source: healthy gut F | host: Homo sapiens | reverse complement strand
GCAGCGGCAGCAGGAGCTGGAATCGAACAATACGGTCTCGGATCATCTTTTCAAAAATCTGCCAGGTGGGTATGTCCGCTGCGGCATCAGTGAGGGTCTTCCGTTCCTCTATATCGGCGAGCGATTTTTGAATATGCTTGGTTGACAGAGGAAGAGGTCCGCACGAAGTTTGACAACAAGTTTGCTAATATGCTCTGTCCCGAGGACCTCGGCATTACGAAAGATCACGTGGACAAAATTTTGCGGGGCGGGATCGAGAGCCCCAACGGGGATGCGATCTACCGCATTCTGGGCAAAGACGGCTATCACTGGTATCAGACACGACCGTGAAGGTCGAGCTGCCGGGCGGCACATTTTTGCAGTGCATCATTTCCGACGTCAGCTGCTTTATGACCGAGCGGGAGCAGCGCGATGCGGAGCTTGAAAGGCATCTCAAGGCTTCGGAGGAACGCTATGAGATCATCCGGGCACTGGGTACGGTCTATCAGGATATCAGCGCGATCGACCTGAAGGCGCAGACCTATATGCTCATTTCGGCCGCGGCCGGTCGGAGCAGTATCAGGGGCATATCGGGCCGAGCGAGGAATTTAAGGATTTTGTCCTGAACAGGATCATTGCGCCCAGCCAGCACGAGGAGGCCGGCCGTTTTCTCGATTTTTCCACGGCAGCCGCGCGGCTGTGGGATAAGAAGTTCATCACCTGTGAATTCAGGGGCAGGAACGGGGCGTGGTATCTTGTCACGCTCATCGCGAAGACGCGCGATGAAGGCGGCGAGGTGACGCACGTGCTCGTTTCGGCCCGCAACATCGACGAGCAGAAGACGAAGGAGCTCGAATATCAGAAAGACCTGGAAGAGGGCGTGGCGGAGGCGCGCCGCGCCAACGAGGCGAAGACAAACTTTCTGCACCGCATGAGCCACGACATCCGCACGCCGCTCAACGGCATCATCGGCCTTTGAAGATCCGAAAACGAAAAGACGGACGCTGGGAGGGGCGGTACACAGTCGGTCACGTATCCCGAAACTGGCAAGGCCATCATCAAAAAATGTCCTCGGCAAGACGCAGGCCGAGGGTCAAGGAGAAGTTGAAGAAAGCCATCGAGGAAAACGTCGGCATCGACTACGGGCGGGCCAAGACCTACACGGTGGGAACATGGCTCAAGCCGCAGATCGGCAGCGTCCCACTGGCAGAGTTGACTTCTCTGGACTTACAGCGATTTTACAAGCACCTGCTGGACGGCGGGCGAGTAGACCGCATCGAAGCCGAGAAAAAAGCCGAAAGGTCTGGCGCCCAAGACAGTGCGGAATATCCATCAGATGATCGGCTCGGCGTACAATCTCGCTATCGAGCAGAAGCTGGTAAACAGAATCCGACACAGGGCTGTGCGCCTTGCCAAAGTTGAACACAGAGAGATGAAAACGCTGACCTCTGATCAACTCGGTGCCTTCTTCCAAGAGGCCAGGGACAGCGGCGTGTACGAGCTCTACTACCTCGACCTCGCCACCGGACTACGCCGTGGGGAACTGCTGGGGCTGAAGTTGACAGACGTCGACCTCGACCGTGGTGTGCTGAAAATCCAACGGGCCATCTCGCGGCAGAATGGCAAAGTGGTCGAAGCCCCGTTGAAAACGAAAAACGCCTACCGCACACTGCCCCTGTCGGCAGACGCGATAAGCGTACTGAAAATGCAGAAATGCAAAGTCGGAAATAGCGAGTGGGTATTCCCATCGCCCACCGGAGGCCCCATGTCACCGGACAGCGTCCTGCATATGCTGCAAAGAGTGCTGAAACGGGCGGGACTGCCACGGATACGCTTTCATGATCTGCGCCACCCGTATGTCAAGCACACGACAAAAATTTTTATTCTGCGCTTGAAGGTTCTTCAAGCGCAGCGCGATCCAGATAGGCGCCGAAAAACTTGCGGGGCTTTTTCGGCTTCATCGGAAAGGACTCATATCAATCAGAAGACTGGTCAGTGCGGTTGTCAGCCCATTGACACTGAAAACTGCTTTTACTGCCTCCTGTTGACTGTTCTGCCGCTCCTGTTCATTCTGCTTTTGTTTCACCTATGCCAATACTGCGGCATACGCATTTTTTGTTTTCAAAAGCAGTTCATCACACGCGGCTTTTTCAGCGTGAGGAATATAGCCTGCTCCAGCCCAGCCGCATTGACCTTCAGATTGTGGCAGCGGCTTGTTTCATCAGCATGGGAATGACGGCACATATAGTATGGCGTTTTCCGTGATATGCGAGACAGGTGCGTTTTTTTAAGTAAATGTCTGCACAATAGCAACGGCGTGCGTCTGTGCCCACCCCAAAGCTAAGAGGACGTTGCGCATATTGAATAAACGCGGGTTCATTGATGAAAGGAGACGTGTAGAGACTCAAAAGCGGAAACCGTTGCCAAGCATGTAACCGCTACTCCATTTGCTACACCAAAGTGAGTGGAGGGAGTTCACAGAGAAACGGGAATATGCGAGATATTTTGTGTCATTATATGACATCAATAATATGAAGTTAGAAACCGCTTTTCTGCTTTCTCCCAGTCAATAAAGGAAAACCAAGCATCCAAATATTTTTCCCTATCAAACTGATTATCCAGAAAATATGCGTGTTCCCACATATCAATAGCAAAAATGGGTTGCACTGAATCCAACGCTACCGCTTCATTATCGCGCGTAATTGCAATGTGGGGCCCTCCGTTCCTTTCAGAAACCAGCCAGACCCACCCAGAACCAGGAATACTTTCAGCGGCCTCAAGTAGCAGCCGTTTGAATCTTGGCATGGAGCCATAGATAGAGATCAGGACTCCAACCAAACGGTTAAGCGGCGGGGATCCGATTTTATTTTGGATGCTGTCAAAGTATAGTTCGTGGTTGTAGACGGCGCCCGCTGCCGATTTTAACTGTTTTTCCTGGACAATGGGCAAATTGATTTTCTGAGTGAGAAGATTCTCCAGGCTTGTGTCTTCCAGACGGTGCTGTACGACAAGCCGATTGAGCTCCTGAACCTTTTTCGTATAATATCGATTATGGTGCAAGTATAACGTATCAGGATCACAATATGGCACGAATGAAATATAACCATAAGAGAGTTGCTTGGCTTGAAATGGATATCGACTCATATTAGTCCCTCCTCTATGCTGAGCTCTTGTATACCCAGTTTTCATGATACTATGATACATTATATGTGCCAAGGCGCGGCCTGTGATTTATCCAAGAGCGATTCCCCGCCCAAATGGGAGGGTGGTGGAGGTGCCGCTGAAAGCAAAAAAAACTTTTATCGCAACATCTCCATCTCTGGAGATACAATAGAAGTTCTCGAGGCGCAGAAGAAAAAAGTAACTGGTGAGTATGTATTCCCATCGCCGAACGGCTTCTGGTCCGTAGGTTGTCTCAAAGGCAAAAATCGGAGCTGTTTCGGCTCCGCTGTGTGCTTTTTACCACCGTTCGTTCGGCGGATCTTCCATTGTTTCCGTCCAGCCCTGCCCGCTCCAATCCTATTCTGGGTCAAAAGTGGGTCAGAGGCTGTAATATCCGGAGGGACTGGCGAACTGCAACCTTGCGCCACAGTCCACACTATCTATCCTCATACCACAAATGGCGTAAAGGCCAGCGTTTCGTGGGTGTATTTGTCCATCACGGCAGTCGCTTCGGCCTCGGTGACGGAGTGAAAGTCACCACTGTTGACATACTGATCCGTTGTGACGGAGTAGTGCCATGGTGAGCCGCCGGAGCCGTCATCCAGATACAGCAGCGTTTCCAGATGCTGTAACTCTCCGCTGGTATAGCGGTAGTAAGAGTAGCTGCTTTCAAATGCGCTGCTGCTGCCTTCGTTGGCCAGACTGCCATCGGTGCAGAGATACCAGCGGTTACGGTTCCAACCGTTGACCACGCAGACGGCTCTCGTACCGCCAGAGCGGTAGATGTTGAAAATCACGGCGTGTCCTGCATCCCAATTCGCACCGAGTAGCAGTTCAGGGATCCCATCACCGTCAAGATCGCGCAGCAGCCAGCCGGGTGTCTGGTAGTAGTCGTTCGCTGTCAAAAGATCAGAACTGAAATCTGTTTCGGTGCCGTGTGTACCGGCGAGGCGGAGATCGCAGATATTGGCCAACACCTCATCGTACTCGGGGTATCCGGTCACGCGGGGCCAGAAAGTAAACACCGCGCCTGCGGCAAGATAGCTTGTGGAAACGGGAGATTCTGTCAATGTAACGATCAGACGCCCGGTTCCATCTGCGGTTATGTCTGCCGCGAGAGTGCCGCCAATATCCGCAGTGCCGGAGATATGCAGGATATTCATCTGCGGGTCATAGCTTTCTGCTGTATTGTCGACAGAAGTAAACTTATAGATGCCAAGGTCTACCGCATAGCTGCCATCGGCGTTTTTCCGGATCGTCAGATTGGAGCCCATGTCATCGGCGTAGCTGCCGATGAGGGCATCTGCCGGACTGCTTTCATTTTCCACACGGAAGCTCTCCGCCATCATGCGAAGCTGCGTTGCCTGCACTTCAACCTCTGACTCGTCCGCATTGTCGTAGCTCCAATGAGTTTCTACCCAGTAGCAGGATTCATTGGATAGCACGGGATAGAGGTAGACGATCGTGTTGCTTAACCCTTCCTGTGTGACGCAGCGGTAGTATCCGTCCAACTCTTCTACGGCGTGACCGGCGTTTTGCAGACCGGCCAGCTCATCTGCAAGGCTGTCCTGCTTCACAACGCTAAGGTAAGCGTTGCTGTTGTCAGCCAACCACACGCGAGTTCCGAGATTACGCAGCCATTGACCAACAATGCAGATGCTCCAATCATCCACATAGAAGCGGTTCGCATCGGCAGCTTGCGTATCACCGACCTGAAAACTGTCAGGCAGAGGGGAATCTCCCTCGGTGTACGGCCAAGTGATATGGGTGCTCCGGTAGGTATCTCCGTCAATTCGGATATAGATATTGCCATTGTTCGTAACTGTGTGCTGCACGCCGTCAGCTGTGGTGATGTAGAGTGTCATCGTACTGCCGCTGAGCGACTCTGGTTCACTGATATACCGTCCGCTACTTTTGTTGATGAGTGCAACCGCCTCGGCAATCTCGTCTGCATTGAAGTCTTTATACTGCTTGTTGGTCGCCTGCGGCATAATCGTCAATTCAACACGCACCACATCATCCACGCGCAGATTCTTCGCCCACTTCATCGTTTCGTGTTCCGGATCGGTCAGAAAGCACACCGCCACAACGACGCACACGGCGACCGACGCCGCGACCACCCAGAACGCGGGCTTTTTGTAGTGAAGCGCGTTCTGCACACGCTCCTTGACGCCAACTTCACCGAACGCCAGCGGGCAGGTGATGACTGCCTTGCGCGGCATACTGCACGCAAGCAGCACCGTGGAATAGGTCTTGACGGCGCTCTCGTCCATCGTGCGGATCACCCGCTCATCGCAGGCCAGTTCAATGTCGCGGCAGAGCAGCGCATAGGCGAGCCACAGCACGGGGTTGAACCAGTAAACCGCAAGCAGCGCGAAGCCCAGCGGTTTCCACCAGTGGTCACGCCGCGCGAGATGCGCCCTCTCATGCGAGAGTACATTCTGCCGTTGCACCTCGTCCAGCCCGGAGGGCAGATAGATGTGTGGTTTTACAACACCGAGGATAAACGGCGAGGAAATGGCATCGCAAAGATAAATGTTATCCTGAATGGGGAGCGACACGCTCACGCGTCGGCGCAGCCGAAGATAGCTTGCGAGCGCATAGAGCAGCATGGCTCCAAGGCCGATGAGCCACACCCAGCCTGCGATCTCCGTCCAGACATAGAGCGGGTTGACGCTGGCTGTCGGCACGGCGGCAAAATGTTCGCTGAGTGAGGGATTCACAGCATTGTCGATGACGCTCACGCCGCTGGTGATGGTCGGCGCGGGAGCAGACTGCACGGCCACGGGACTGACCGTTTCTGCACTGGGGATCAGACTCAGCGCACTCTCTATGGAAAATGGCAGCACAAGCCGCAGCGCGACGATGCCCCAGAGCAGAACATTCATCCACTTGGGAGAACGCTTTGATACCAGGCGCAGTACCAGCACGGCCAGCACCAGCCAGCTTGCGGAAATGCTCAGATTCAAGAGCTTCAAAAAGACGGCAGCCATGGTCTCACTCCTTTCTGCAGCGGTCGATCATGCGCTGAATTTCCGCAATGTCCTTCTCCGAAAGAGATTTCCGCGTGGTAAAAGCCGCCAGAAACGCGGGAAGGGAACCGTCGAAGGTGTCCTCCACAAATTTCTCGCTCTGTACGGCGTTATAACCCTCCTGTGAGAGAAGAGAAGTGACCGTGCCGTTTTCGTTCTGAAAGATACCGTGTTCGCAGAGTTTTTTCAAAACTGTGTAGGTCGTGGATTTTTTCCATTGCAGCTCCTGTTCGCACAGCTTCACCAGCTTACCAGAGGTCAGCGGCTCGTGCTGCCAGATGAGTTCTGCAAAATGCGTCTCAACAAAGCCCAGTTTGTAACCGTCCATGTGGGCCTCCTTTCTTTGTTGGTCTATTTATGATAGATTTTTGATGCTTGAAGTCTATCATAAGTAGACTCACCTGTCAAGCACATTCTGCGCCGCTGGAATCAATGAAGGCTACCCAACCTCAGAAAACGGCAAAATAGCTGCTTTTGCAAGCGGCCGTCCGGCGTTTCAGAAGCACGCAAAGCACGCCGAGGGTAGTGATACCACCCATGCCTCGCACACGCAGAAAGCCCTGAGCGCAGGATGTACAAACCGCAATTTCGGCAGAAGCGAAAAAGATTACGCAGCCCAGCGGGGCCGCGACGCCTGCGGGACAGCGACGCGCATAAGCGCATCGCTGTCCCGCAGGCTTTCTGCGTCCTTCAGAAGCGCCTCCGACCAAGACCCAAAAGCGGCAAAGTACGCCGTTCTGACATCTGGCCACGCGGGGTTGTTCCGAAACGTGCGGAACGCTCCGAGGGTAGTAATACCACCCCCGCCCGAAACAGCCCCCTGTTTCGCCGTGTATGTCCTTGTGTGCGATCTTTCTCGGAAAGCCGAGTGTGTACCCACTTTCGCCCGTGAAAGCGAACGTGGGCCGTTTGTACGAGAAGTTGAAAATCGGGATAAGAAGCGGTTTGGGACGGAGTTGTAGCGGTAACTTTTTGGCGATATTTGCGGGAACGATTTTGAGCGAAAAGCTGAACTACAGGAGGGTTTTTCGAGTGGCGAAGGCCGTTCGATTTTAGCACAAGATAAAGGGCCGCAGTCGCAAGCGCCCGCAGCCCGCCCACAAAGCCCCGCAGTGCGGGGCTTTCTGAGGTTTTGAAACCGCAGTCTAAGGTGCACCTTGGCGAGGCGTTTTCGCGGTCTTGGGTGAACGTGAGGGGCATCAGACCCCCGTGACGGCAGACTTTTCAAGGTGACCGTTCCGCAGGCGGTTGAGGAAATCGCTGTTTTCAACCACTCAAAAAAGTGCCTTCTATGTGCATAGCGACGATTCTCGGAGGAAAACGTGCATATTTTGTGCCACTGTAGTCAATAAAACAACTCCTTGGCCGTCCGAAAATTGCACCGCTGTAACCAAAGAGAGCGTCCTCAGGCAGCGCAGAAATTGCGTCGCAATAGTCAAAGATAAGGCGGCGAGGTTCTGAGGGGCAATTGATAACTTTCTGATAACAGTCCGGTTTTCTGGTAGCTTTGTCCCCTTAGTTACGGTATTGTTCGTTGCGAAAGGGGCTGATTTTATGCCGAAAAGACGAGCAAACGGGGAGGGGAATATCCGAAAGCGAAAGGACGGACGTTGGGAGGGGCGCTACACAGTCGGTCACGATCCGGAAACCGGAAAGCCATCATCAAAAATGTCCTCGGCAAGACGCAGACCGAGGTCAAGAGAGAAGCTGAAAAAGGCCATCGAGGAAAACGTCGGCATCGACTACGGACGGGCCAAGACCTACACCGTGGGGAACATGGCTTGAGGTCTGGATGGAGAACTATGCAAGGTGAAATTGCGCCCATCGACCTACAAAACCTCGCAAGGCTTTCTGAAAAACCACATCAAGCCGCAGATCGGCAGCATCCCGCTGGCAGACCTCACTTCTCTGGACTTACAGCGATTCTACAAGCACCTGCTGGACGGTGGTCGGGTTGACCGCATCGAGGCGAAGAAGAAGCCAAAAGGTCTGGCTCCGAAAACCGTGCGAAATATCCATCAGATGATTGGCTCGGCGTACAATCTCGCTCTGGAGCAGCACCTCGTCACGAAAAATCCGACACAGGGCTGCGCCTTGCCAAAGGTGGAGCACAAAGAGATGAAGACGCTGACCGCGGATCAGCTCAGCGCCTTCTTCCAGGAGGCCAGGGACAGCGGCGTGTACGAGCTCTACTACCTCGACCTTGCCACGGGCCTACGGCGGGGCGAACTGTTGGGTCTAAAGTGGACGGACGTCGACCTCGACCGTGGTATTGAAAATCCAACGGGCCATCTCGCGGCAGAATAGCAAGTAGTCGAAGCACCGTTGAAAACGAAAAACGCCTACCGCACACTGCCTCTGTCGGCGGATGCGATAGACGTTCTGATGCAACAAAGAAGAAAAACGGGCAACAGCGAATGGGTATTCCCATCGCCAAGCGGAGGCCCCATGTCACCGGACAGCGTGCTGCACATGCTCCAGCGGGTGCTGAAACGGGCTGGGGCTGCCCCGCATCCGCTTCCACGATCTCCGTCACACCTTCGCCACGATGGCGCTCCAGAACGGCGTGGACGTCAAGACAGTGTCCTCGATGCTCGGACACTACTCCGCGGGGTTCACGCTGGATACCTACGCCCACGTCACCACCGACGCCCAACTCAAAGCGGCGCAAACAATGGGAATATCCTATCCCGTGCCGTCTGACGCTTTCCGCTACCCGCTCCCGTTGGGGTCAGCGTTTGGGTCAGAAAAAAGCAATATCCTAAAAAATGGAAACTTATGAAAAGCAAAAGTCCTCGAAATCAGACGATTTCGAGGACTTTTGGTACGCCGTGAGGGATTCGAACCCCCGGCCTTCTGGTCCGTAGGTTGTCTCAAGGGCAAATCGGAGTCGTTTCGGCTCCGATTTGTGCTATTTGCCGCCGTTCGCTCGGCGAGTTTTCCATTGTTTCCGTCCAGACCTGTCCGCTTTTTTCGTGTTCTGGGTCAAAAGTGGGTCAGACACGGTGCGCCCGAACCCACTCCAACAGCGTCTCGCCGTCCATTGCGCCGGAGGCGACAGCAAGGCCGACCTCGACGACCTCATCATTAGTGCAGTCCAACCGAATACCGTTGACCTTCAGAGCAGAATTGATTTACGATTGAGCGAGGAAGTCCGGGCAGAAAACTGTTCGGACTTTTCTCATATAGTCCAAAGTTGCGGTTGAGTTGTTCACAAGTTTTATGGTATAATTTGAATGCGAAAATTAAGCAACAAACTTGAATTTGACAAAGGAGTGTGATTGTATGAAGAAGTTGATAACACTTGTCTTAGCATTAGTTTGTGTGTTAGGTTTGGTCGGTTGCAATCAAAAGGCTGTTAGTGCAGTGTATTCTTCCCGAACCTACAACAATGATTACAGTGTCTTTCTACTCACAAGGAGAAGAAACTGCATTTGAAATTGGCTCAGAGGAATATGACTCCAATGATTTATCTACAACCCCTGTTATTAACTGGTTCTATGATTTGAAGCTGACTGCTTGCGATGAGCCAGAAGTTTTCAAGGCTCGGAGAAAATGATCATGAATTCTATGTGAAAGGTGAAAACCGACGACCTACGAAGATATCACGGGGCCCCATATATGTCGAACTTATCGTACCATAACGCAAAAAACCGTGTTTCCAACTGGAACCTGCCAACAGAAAATTCTGTGTATTCGCAAGAAAATAGGAATCGTACTGGGAACTACGAAACATCCTCGAAAACGGGAAATGAGCCGTTTTTGAGAAGCGGTCGTCCGGAGGCGTTTCAGCAGCCGCAAGGACGGTTGTTCATTTTTTGTTCTGTTGGCTGAACCTACCCCCAACAGTATAAAACATCACGGAAAAAAACTGAACGGCATTTTTCATGTGCTCTACCTCCTTCGCAAATTCAAGTTTGCTGAATTTATCGTACCATAACGCAAAAGCGTTTGCAACTGGAACTGCCAACAGAAAATTCTGTGTATTCGCAAGAAAATAGGAATCGTGCGGAGAACTACGCCCGCCTGACCTCAGAAAACGGCAAATGAGCCTTTTTGACAAGCGGCCGCCCAGCGTTTCAGCAGCACGTGGAGCGCACCGAGGGTAGTGATACCGCCCCTGCCTCGCCCACGCGGAAAACCATGAGCGCCGGATGTATAAATCCCGATTTCGACAAAAGCGAAAAAAATCACGCAGCCCGGCGGGGCCGCGACGCCTTCGGAACAGCGACACGCATAAGCGCATCGCTGTTCCGAAGGCTCTCTGCGTTCTTTGGGAGCACCCTTGACCAAGCCCCAAAAGCGGCAAAGTTTGCTGTTCTGATACCCGGCCCGGGGATGTTTGTGAACGTGCGGAACGCTCCGAGGGTAGTGATACCACCCCATCCGAAATGCCCAGTGTTTCGGCGTGTGAGCCGCTGTGTGCGATCCTTTGGGTGAAGCCGAGGGTGTACCCACTTTCGGGAGTGAAAGCAAACGTGGGGCGTTTGTGCGAGAAGTTGAAAATCGGGATGAGAAACGGTTTGGAACAGCGTTGTGGCGGTAACTTTTTGGCGATATTCGTGGGAATGGGTTTGGGCGAAAAACCGAACTTTGCAGGAAGGTTTTTCGAGAGGCGAAGGCCGTTCGATTTTAGCACAAGATAAAGAGAGGTGCCCGTAATTGGGCACCTCTCGGCCTCAAAGCCCCGCAGTGCGGGGCTTTCCGGGGTTTTGAAACCGCAGTCTAAGGTGCACCTTGGCGGGCGTTTTCGCGGTCTTGGGTGAACGTTGGAGACGGGTAATGTCCGTAACAACAGACTTTTCAAGGTGGACGTTCCGCAGGTGTTTGAGAAATTTTACGTTTTCAACCACACGAAAAAGTGCTCTCAGCGGCGATTTTTGGAGGAAAACGGGCATATTTTGCGCCACTGCAGTCAATGGAAAGGACTTCTTGGCCGTTCGAAAATCGCACCGCTGTAACCAAAGAGAACGCCTCCAGCAGCGCAGAAAATTGCGTCGCCATAGTCAAAGATAAGGCGACGCGGCTCCGAGGTGCAAATGATAACTTTCTGATAACAGTTTGACTTTCGGGTAGCTTTGTTGCCTTGGTTACGGTATTGTTCGTTGCGAAAGGGGCTGATACCATGCCGAAAGCGACGAGCAAACGGCGAAGGGAACATCCGAAAGCGCAAGGATGGACGCTGGGAAGGCCGGTACACTGTCGGTCACGATCCGGAAACTGGCAAAGCCATCATCAAAAACGTCCTCGGCAAGACGCAAGCGGAAGTAAAAGAAAAACTGAAAAAAGCCATCGAGGAAAATGTCGGCATCGACTATGGGCGGGCCAAGACCTACACCGTGGGAAGTTGGCTGGAGGTCTGGATGGAAAACTATGCCAGAGTAAAACTCAGACCGTCCACGTTCAAGACCTCACAAGGCTTTCTGAAAAACCACATCAAGCCGCAAATTGGCAGCATCCCGTTGGCAGATCTCACTTCTCTGGACTTACAGCGATTCTACAAACACCTGTTGGACGGCGGGCGAGTAGACCGCATCGAAGCGAAGAAAGAAGCCAAAAGGACTGGCACCGAAAACCGTCCGCAACATCCACCAGATGATCGGCTCGGCGTGCAATCTCGCTCTGGAGCAGCGTCTTGTCACAAAAATCCAACGCAGGGCTGCGCCTTACCGAAAGTCGAACACAAGGAGATGAAAACGCTGACCGCCGACCAGCTCAGCACCTTCTTCCAGGAGGCCAGGGACAGCGGCGTGTACGAGCTCTACTACCTCGACCTTGCCACGGGCTTACGGCGGGGCGAACTGTTGGGACTGAAATGGACGGACGTC
>VOFG01000920.1_pt1 | contig 12001 bp, 14 predicted proteins | sample 5384171 | NCBI WGS metagenome assembly VOFG01 (sample SAMN12384726, study PRJNA508395) | human gut metagenome | isolation source: healthy gut F | host: Homo sapiens | reverse complement strand
GCCGCTCGTGGAGGGTGAACGTAAGGCTCTGCGTATCGACCTCGTCCAGCTCCAGATCGCCGCTTGTCGTGTCGGTCTCAATGCCCGCAGCGGAGATGTCGTCCAGATCGATATCGCCGCTCGTGGTGTGCAGCGTCAGCACGCCGGTGAGCTCCGCGTTCCGTACGGAAATGCTCCCGCTCACGGACGAAAGGCTCGCGCTCTCCGCCTTCACATCAGAAAATATTCATATATCCCGAGGTCGTGCCGGCTGTTATCGTGCCGCCGCGGGTCGTGCTGACAAAAATATTTTCCGCTCGTCGTGACGAGCTGTGTCTCCGCGACCTTCAGCTCCGACGCGCTGACCGCGCCGGAAGCGCTCGATGCGCGGGCGTAAGCTGCGGGCTCACCAGCCCGCTCACATATACACATCGCCGGACTGCGTTGCCGCGTCCACCGTGCCGACCCATTTTTCCGGAATGCGGAGGATGACCGCATCATCGTCCGAGACGGCAAGGCGCTGGAAAAAGGCCGGGCTTTTTCTCCGTGATGCGAAGCACGCCGCCGTCGAGCACAACGCTCACGCGGTCCGGCGTTTTGCGCCCCGCGCGGCGATCGAGACGGTCTTATCCGTCGTGGAATAGATGTTCACCTCAAGCTCGCTGAGGCTGCACGCGCTCACGAAGCTGTCGCCGGTCTCCGTATCGGCAGAGGCAAATGCAATATCGTTGTAGGCATAATTGTCGGGAAATAGTCCCAGCCGAGCGTCACGCCGACGAACACGCCCGCCGCAATGAGCAGCACGCCGAGGACAAGAAGCACCTTTTTCGCCTTTTTCATCACGATTTCTCCTTTATCATCCGAGATCGTTTTGAGTTCAAAAAACAGCCGGAGCGCCTCCAGTGAGCACGATGATCGCCGTCTGGCGCATGTATGTGCTTTACCGGCCATGTTCGGCCCCGTCACGATGGCGACGCGGTCGTCGGTGTCGTTCAGGTGCGTGTCGTTCGGCACGAAGAGCGTGTCGCGCTGCATCTGCTCAACGACCGGGTGGCGGCCTTCGGCGATCGTGAGCGTGTGCGATACCTCGATTTCCGGGCAGACATAGTTGTTGCGCACCGCGACCTCGGCGAGCGAGGCAGAGCGCATCGAGCTCCGCGAGCGCCGCAGAGAAGCGCCTGCAGCTCGTCCACGCGGTCGCCCACCTGGCGGGCACGTCGCGGAAGAGGTCGTATTCGAGCGTTTCGATCCGCTCGCGGGCGGACGAGATATCATCCTCCAGCTTTTTGAGCTCCGGGGTAAAGTACCGCTCGCCGTTGACGAGCGTCTGCTTGCGTATGTATTCCTCCGGCAAGTCCACGGCTCCGGCGGAGTTCGGCACGTCGATATAATACCCGAACACTTTGTTGTAGCCGACCTTGAGCTTCTTGATGCCGGTGCGCTCCTTTTCCCGCGCCTCCAGCTCGGCGACGCATTTCGCGCCGTTGTCGCGGATGTTGCGCAGACGGTCTACCTCCTCGCTGTAGCCGGAGCGGAGGATGCCGCCCTCGCGCACGGAGAACGGCGGCTCGTCGCAGATGGCGCGGCGCAAAAAGCGCGCAGAGGTTTTCCAGCGGCTCCGTCGCGGCGATGGAGCGGAGCATCCCGCTCTGGTACTTGCCGAGCTGCGCGAAGATCTCCGGCGCGGCGGAGAGGTAATTTCCGAGCGCGAGCATGTCGCGGCCGTTCGCCGCGCCGTACACGGCGCGGGACGTGAGCCGCTGGATATCGCCGACGGTCTTGAGCTTTTCGGTGAGCTCGGCGCGGCCGACGTTATCGCGGAAGAGCTCCTCCACCGCGGCGAGCCGCCGCCGGATCGCCACCGGGGAGAGCAGAGGGCGCTCCACCCAGCTGCGGAGCATTCGCCCGCCCATCGGGGTTTTGGTCTTATCGAGCACCCAGAGAGGCTGCCGCGCTTTTCGCCGGTGCGCAGGTTTTCCGTCAGCTCGAGATTGCGCCGCGCCGCGGCGTCAAGCTCCATATACCGGCCCGCGTGAAGATATCCGGCACGCGCAGCTGCGACATGTCGCCGCGCGCCGCGTCCGTGAATAGGCGAGCAGCGCGCCGAGCGCGAGCGTCGTCATCTCGTCGAGCTCGAGGGGCGTTTTTCGCCGTACTGATTTGCAATGGCCTTGCGCGCGTTTTCGGGGTCGAACCGCCCCGCGGCGGGCTCCACGCGGCTGCCGAGCCGCTTTTTCGAGCGTGTCGCGGATGTCGCGGCTGAGCATCGCCTCCGGCGCGAGCACGCACTCGCGCGGGCGGAAGCGGGAAATTTCGTTCTGGATGTGCATCGCCGCGTCCGTTTCAAACGACGCCGCGCACACCTCGCCGGTGGACACGTCCGCAAAGGCGCACCCGCCTGCCTGCCGCGCAGCATGACCGCGCCGAGATAGTTTGATTCGCCCTCGCGCAGCATGGAGGTCTCCATGATCGTGCCGGGGAGATGATGCGCACGATATCGCGCGATACGGCCTGCAGAGCTTCGGGTCCTCCATCTGCTCGCACGGCGACCTTGTAGCCCTTGGCGATGAGCTTGGAGATGTACTGCTCCGCGCTGTGGTACGGCACGCCGCACATCGGCGTGCGCTCGTCCTCAGGCTTGCCGCGGTCGCGCGTCGTGAGCGCGAGATTCAGCTCGCGCGCGCGAGAACGGCGTCATCGTCGAACATCTCGTACAAATCGCCCAGCCGGTAAAAGAGCAGGCAGTCGGGATGCTCGGCCTTGATGGCGTTATACTGCATTTTCATGGGGGTGGTTTCTGCGGGCAATGTCTTTCTCCCTTTACTCCGTGATCTCGCCGAAGAGCGCGAACGTATTGCTTGAAACGATGCGCGCGTTGGCCCACGATCCGATGAGCGATTCGTCCCCGCGCAGATGCACGAGCCGTCCCCCGGCGGTGCGCGCCGAGAGCGTATAGTCGCCGTTTTTCGCCGTGCCGTCGATGAGTACGCGGAAGGTCTTCCCCTCCTGCGCGCGGTGCAGCTCGGCGGAGACGCGCCCCGCGCTTTCCACGAGCCGGTCGAACCGGTTTTGAATGACGGAGCGCGGCGTAGCGTCCTCGATCTTCGCCGCCGGGGTGCCGGGGCGGCGCGAGTAAATAAACGTGAACATCGAGTCAAAGCGCACCTTTTCGGTGAAGCGCGAGCGTATCGAGGAAGTCCTCCTCCGTCTCACCCGGGAAGCCGACGATCACGTCGGTCGTGGACGAGGTTCGGGATGTATTTCCGCGCAAGATCGACCTGCGCGAGATACTTTTCCGCCGTATAGCCGCGGTTCATGGCGCGCAGGATCCGGTCGCTGCCGGACTGCACGGGCAGATGGATGTGCGGGGCGCACTTTTCGCACTCCGCCATAGCAGCAAAAAGCCGCTCGGTCGCGTCCTTCGGGTGGCTCGTCATGAAGCGGATGCGGAAATCGCCCGGAATGGCGTTGACCTTGCGAAGGAGCTCCGCGAAATCCACATCCTCGTCCAGTCCCCGGCCGTAGGAGTTCACATTCTGGCCGAGGAGCGTAATATCCTTATACCCGGCGGCGACGAGCGCTTCGGCCTCGCGCACGACGTCCTCGCTCCGGCGGGAGCGCTCGCGGCCGCGGACGTAGGGGACGATGCAGTATGAGCAGAAGTTGTTGCACCCGTTCATGATGGAGAGCCACGCCTTCACGCTGCCTTCCCGCTCGCGGGGGAGTCCTTCGGCAATGGATTCAGCGCTCTCGGCATCAAACACGCGGCCCTTCGCGCCGGAGAGACCGTGGACCTGCAGCGTTCTCTCAAAAAGCTCCGGGAAGCGCCAGAGCTCGTGCGGGCCGAAGCAGAGATCGACCATGCGGTACGACTTTTTTCACCTGCTCGCGGATCTCCTCGCTCTGCGCCATGCAGCCGCAGAGAATCACGATGCGTTCCGGGTGGACGCGCTTTAAATGCGTGAGCGCGCCGACGTTGCCGAACACGCGCATCGTCGCGTGCTCACGCACGGCGCAGGTGTTCACGGCGATGACGTCCGCCTTGTCCTCGTCGTCGGTCATCGTATAGCCCATGCTGCGGAGATAACCGCGCAGCACCTCGCTGTCGGACTCGTTCTGCTGGCAGCCGTAGGTGTCTACCATGGCGAAGCGCTCGCCGCTGCCGAGGGCGGAGCGGACGCGCGCGCATATCTCTTTCTGCCGTTCAATCTCCTGCGCGGAGACCTCGGTTCTCTCGTAGGGCATAGATCTATTTCCTTTCCGTGTATCCTTGTGAACGGCCCCCTTTGTGCAAAGGGGGCTGTCAGCCGGAGGCTGACTGGGGATTGTAGCTTTCGTTCCACCTCCCCTCGAAAACGACAATCCCTCCGTCACGGCTTCGCCGTGCCACCTCCCTTTTACACAAGGGAGGCTTTTCTTCCGATAATAGAGTATTTTAACATTTTGCTCTGGATTCCGCAACGGCTTTGCTTTATAATCAGAATGAAATATTATCGATTCCCATTCTGGAGGTACATATATCATGCCGGTCATCCACGTCCTTTCGCCGCACGTCGCCGACCTTATCGCCGCGGGCGAGGTCGTTGAGCGCCCCGCCTCGGCGGTCAAGGAGCTTTTGGAAAACGCGGTGGACGCCGGAGCGCGCACCGTTGTGCTGGAGCTCCGCGCCGGAGGGCGCGATTATATCCGCGTCACGGACGACGGCGTCGGCATGGCGCCGGAGGACGCGGGCGTGTGCTTTCTGCGCCACGCGACGAGCAAGCTCTCGGACGAGCGCGGGCTCGAGGCCATCGGCACGCTCGGCTTCCGCGGCGAAGCTCTCGCGGCGATCAGCGCCGTTTCGCGCATCACGCTCACAACGCGCCGCCGCGGCGCGGCCATGGGCGTGCGCGTGGAGGTGGAGGCCGGGGAGATCGTCTCCATGGAGGAGACCGGCTGCCCGGAGGGCACGACGATCACCGTTCGCGATCTTTTCTACAACACCCCCGCGCGGCAGAAATTCCTCGGCTCCGATCGGAGCGAGGGCGCGGCGTGCGTGCAGAGCGCGCTGCGCACGGCGCTCGGCCGCCCGGACGTGAGCTTTCGCTGCCTGCGCGACGGGCAGGAGGAATTTTTCTCCCCCGGCGACGGCACGGCGAAGAGCGCCGTATACGCGCTGCTCGGGCGCGACGCCGCGGCGGGACTGCTGCCGGTGGAGACCGAAAGCGACGGCGTCACGGTAAAGGGCTTCGTTTCCGCGCGCCCGGCTACTGCCGCGGCAACCGCGGCGCGCAGTACTTTTTCTGCAACGGCCGCCCCATCCGCTCGCGCGCTTTGCAGGCCGCGCTGGAGCAGGCATACAAAAATACCGCCATGGTCGGCAAGTTTCCCGGGTGCGTGCTCTATATCACGCTGCCCAACGGTCTTGTGGACGTGAACGTCCATCCGACGAAGGCGGAGGTAAAATTCGCAAAAGAGAGAAGCCCGTTTTTGACGGCGTTTACTACGGCACGCTCGCCGCGCTCGGCCAGAAGAGCGCGCCGCAGACGATGTCCAACGCGCCCCTCGCCCCGGAAGCGAAGAGCGCCGCGCCCGTTTCTTCCCCGGCGCGTCCCGCTCCGGCCGCCGCGAGCGCGCCGCGCAAGGACTTCTTCCGCACGATGGACGCGGGCACGTTCCGGCAGACATACTCCGCCGCGCCCGCCCGTCCGGCGGGTACTTCCGGCGTGCGCGACAGCGCGCCCTACCGCGCCGCTTCCCCCGCCGCGCCGAAACCGGTCTCTTCCGCGCCGGTCTCCGTACCGGTGCGCACCTATACGCCGGACATTCCGTCCGTGAGCGCGCCGCGTTCCCCCGTCCCCGCGCCGGAAGCGCCGGTCTCCCCGGCCGTTCCCGCCGCGCCGGTCGAAAAGAGCCTTCCCGCCCGGAAACGGCGGCGGAGACCGTGCCGGAGCAGACGGTGCTGGACGAGGCCTTCCGCGTCGAGCCCGTGCGCTACATCGGCGAGGCGCTGAACGTTTACATTCTGCTCGAGCAGGGCGACAAGATGCTGCTCATCGACAAGCATGCCGCGCACGAGCGCATCCTCTTTGACAAAATGCGCCTGAACGAAAAGCCCCTCATGCCGCAGGAGCTTCTGGAGCCCCAGCCGTTCAACACCGACCCGGACGGCGCGGCGCTTCTCGAAGCAAACGCCGCGCTTCTCGCGCGGCTCGGCTTTGAGCTGGACGCATTCGGCGATACCGCGTTTCTCATCCGCGCCGTGCCCGCGCAGCTCGACGCCGCCTCCGCCGTGCCGCTGCTCGAAGAGCTGCTGGAAAAAGCTGCGGGAGGGCCGGTCGCTCTCGTCCTCGGACGTGTGGGAGCGGCTCGCCGCCACGGTCGCGTGCAAGGCCGCGATCAAGGGCGGCTGGGTCACGGAGCGGGAGGAGCTTCTGGCTCTCGCGGAAAAGGTGCTCGCCGGAGAGGTGACGCACTGTCCGCACGGCCGCCCGGTGATGACGGTGTTCACCCGCGCCGAGCTCGACAAGCGTTTCGGGAGGATCGTGTGACGTGTACCGCGATCTGACGCGGGGGAGCATTCTCCGCTCGCTTCTTCTCTTCGCGCTGCCGATGCTCGCCGGGGACATTCTCCAGCAGCTTTACAACATCGCCGATACGCTCATCGTTTCGCGCGCCATCGGGCGTGACGCGCTCGCCGCCGTGGGGAGCGCGTATACGCTTATGATCTTCCTCACGTCGATACTGCTGGGGCTTTCGATGGGCGCGGGCGCGCTCTTCTCCATCTGCCGCGGGAAAGGCGATGAGAGCGGTCTCCGGCGGAGCATCGTCCACGCGTTCGCTCTCATCGGCGTATGTACGCTCCTCCTCACGGCGCTCGCCTATGCGCTCCTGCCCGCCCTTCTGCGGCTTTTGCAGGTGCCGGAGAGCGTTTCCCCGCTCATGCGGACGTACCTTGCCGTGATCTTCGCCGGTATCCCGGCGACGTTTCTTTATAACTTTTTTGCCTGTCTCCTGCGCTCGGTCGGCAACAGCATGACGCCGCTCGTCTTTTCCGGCATTTCGGCGCTCGGCAACGTGGCGCTCGATCTGCTGTTTGTGCTCGTTTTTCCGTGGGGCGTGGCGGGCGCAGCGTGGGCAACGGTCATCGCGCAGTACTTCTCCGGGCTGGGACTTGCCGTTTTCACGCTGCGGCGCTGCCCCGATCTGCTGCCGAAGAGGGAAGAGCTGCGCTTTGACGCGGCGCTTCTGCGCGAGATCTTCTCGCTCTCCTCGCTCACCTGCGTGCAGCAGTCGGTGATGAATTTCGGCATTCTGATGATCCAGGGGCTCGTGAACTCGTTCGGGGAGATCGTCATGGCGGCGTTCGCCGCGGCGGTGAAGATCGAATCGTTCGCGTATATGCCGGCGCAGGATTTCAGCAACGCCTTTTCCACGTTTGTCGCGCAGAGCTTCGGCGCGCGGCAGACCGGGCGCATCCGCGCCGGGATCCGGCGCTCGTTTGCGCTCGTGCTCGGCTTCTGCGCGGTCGTTTCCGCGGCGGTGCTGCTTTTCGCTTCGCCGCTCATGCGTCTCTTCATCCCCGCGGCCGACACGGAAGTCATCCGTGAGGGCGTTTACTATCTCCGGTGCGTCACGCCGTTCTACTTCGGCATCGGGTTTCTGTTTCTCTTCTATGCGCTCTACCGCGCGGTGAAAAAGCCCGCGATGTCCGTTGTGCTGACGGTCGTTTCGCTCGGCACGCGCGTCGCGCTCGCGTATCTCACGGCAGGGACGCTCGGCGTCACCGGCATCTGGGCCGCGATCCCCATCGGGTGGGTGCTCGCCGATATCGCCGGCGCGGTGTATTACTTCCGGAAACGTAAGGCGCTGCTGCCGGAAACGGGGCAATAAAAAAGCCTCCCTCGAAGGAGGCAGGCTTAATAAAGCATTATTTATTATAATAGAGTATTCCAAGGCACCCCCGGCCCGCAGTGGCCGGAGATGGTGCTGCCGGCGAGCGTGGTGGGATCTCCTCAAAGCCGCCGTACTCGCGCAGGAGCTTTTCGACAGTCTCCACGATCTCCATATCCACGCCGGAATCGGTGATAAACACGCGCTTCGTGTCGAAATCGTCGTGATCCTTGATGCGGTCGGTCACATAGCTCTCGATCGCCTTGGCGAGCGTGCCGCTGTACTTTTTCGCAACGCTCATCTTGCCCTCGTGCACCTCGATGCAGGGCTTGAGCTTCAAAAGATTCGCGCCCAGCGCCGCGACGGTCGAGCACCGGCCGCCCTTGCGCAGATAGTCGAGCGTGTCGATCACGAAGCTGACGTTCAGCTTCTCCCGGCGCTCGTCAAGGATCGCCTGGATCTCCTCGCCGGACTTGCCCTCGCGGGCGAGCAGCGCGCCGTCGATCACGAGATGGCCGATGCCGGTGGAGAGATTGCGCGAATCGACAACGAACACGCGCCCCGGAAATTCCTCTGCGGCATCGCACGCGTTCTGGAAGCAGGCGGACATATCCGAGGAGATCGTGAAATGCACGATCTGGTCGTGGGTTCGGAGCTCCTCGCCGAAGAAATCGAGATAGTCGGCAATGGACACCGCCGCCGTGCCGCAGAGCTTTCCCGTGCGGCTCGTATACGCGAAAATGTCCTCGCGCGTGCACTCGATCCCGTCGCGCAGCGCGCGGTCGTCCATGAGGATATAGAGCGGCGCGATCTTTATGTCGTACTGCTCGATCAGCTCGCTCGTAAGATCGCAGGTGCTGTCGGCAGAAATTCGGATCTTCATTGGCATTTACGGTCTCCCTTTCCGAAATAGTTCACATAGAGTTAACACGATGCTAAGGATTATAGCAGAGGTGTAATTATTTGTCTATGAACAATCGTACAGTCATTGTCATCACAGGGCCCACGGCTTCAGGCAAAACGACGCTCGGCGTGAGTCTTGCGCTCGCTCTCGGCACCGAAGTTGTGAGCGCGGACTCGATGCAGCTCTACCGCGGCATGGACATCGGCTCTGCCAAGCCCACGCGGGAAGAAATGCGCGGCGTGCCGCACCATATGATCGACGTGGCCGACCCGCCGAGGACTACAGCGTCAGCCGCTGGGTCGAAAACGCGGCGGCGTGCTGTGACGCGCTGCTTGCCGGGGGCAAAACGCCCGTCATCGTCGGCGGGACGGGGCTTTATATCGAGTCTCTTCTCTCCGGACGGGATTTTTCCGCCGCGCCCGGCGATTCCGGCGTGCGCGAAGCGCTCGGCGCGGAGTATGACGCGCTCGGCGGCGCGGCGTTCCGGGAAAAGCTGCGGCTGGTCGATCCCGAGCGGGCGGAAAAGCTCGCGCCGGGCGACAAGAAGCGGCTCGTGCGCGCGATGGAGGTATATACGCTCACCGGCGAGACGATCACCGCGCACGACGCCCGCACAAAGGCGCTCCCGCCGCGGTATGCTTCCCGCCGCTTTGCGCTCACGTGGAACGAGCGGGAAACGCTCTATGCGCGCATCCGGCAGCGCGTGGACGAGATGGTCGCCGCGGGGCTTTTTGAAGAAGTGGAGCGTCTGCTCGGCGCCGGGCTTTCGGATTCCTGCACCGCGATGCAGGCCATCGGCTACAAAGAGATCGCCGCGGCGCTCCGGGGCGAATGCTCGCCGGAGGACGCCATCGAGACCGTCAAGCGCGAATCCTGCCGCTATGCCAAGCGCCAGCTCACCTGGCTGCGGCGCGACAGGGATCTTGTCTGGCTGCCGCGGGAGGAATACCCGACGGAGGACGATCTTCTCGCCGCCGTCCTTAAAAATTAGCGCAACCGCCGGAAGACGGTCTGACACGCTTCGACCGGCTTTTCGTACAGCTCTCTTTACAATAAGGGAACACACGCCCAAGCGTGTGAATACTTATCACACGGCCGGAGACCCCGGCGAAAGGGAGCTTTATCATGCAAAAACACAGAATCTGCAGGACCTTTTCCTCAACCAGACCCGCAAAGACAGACAGAGCGTGACGCTCTTTCTCATGAACGGCTTTCAGATGCGCGGCATCGTGCGAGGCTTCGACAGCTTCACCGTCGTGCTGGAAACCGACGGGAAGCAGCAGCTCATCTATAAGCACGACATCTCCACGCTCGTCCGTCGCAGTCGGTCGATATGACCGGCGGCACGAATACATAAGAGCGCGTGAAGCGCTCGGAGCTGCCGCTGCTGTTCCCCGGCATCGTTCTGCTGCTCGCGGCGGCGGCATATGCCCTGCTCTTTTTCACCTCCCGCGCGGAGGATGTGCCCTCGGCGGTGTGCACCGCCGCGCTCTGGCAGGATACGCTTTCGCTCAAGGGCGTCGTTTCCCGCGGTGAAACGCCCGTTTCCGCGCCGGAGGGCGCGGTGTACCCGCTCGTTCCGGACGGAGAGCGCGTCGCGGCGGGGGCGCCGGTCGCGCTCGCGGGGAGACCGGGGCGGAGCTTTTCCGCGCCGCGCTCCTTCTGCGCGTGCGCGCGGGAGCTCGCCTCCGATACGCTGCCCGTGCCGGGCGGACAGGCTCTGCGCTCGCTTTCCGAAGCGCTCGCCCGGCGGGACTTTTCCGCGCTCGGCGCAGCCTTGCCGGAGACGAGCCGTTCGCTCGGCTATGCCGCGACGGGCGGCAACGCTCTCCGGCAGGAGGAGGAAGCGCTCCTTTCCTCCGGAGCGGAAGAGACGCTCGTCCGCGCCCCGCGCGCGGGATATTTCTCCGCGCACGGGGCGGACGGCACGATGACCGTCGTCTCCGGCAGCGGCTGGACGTTCACCGCGCCGCTCAACGAAAAGACCGCGGCGCGTCTGCCGGACGGCGGCAGCGCCGTGCTTCTTCTGCCGGACGAAACGCGCGTCACCGCCGCGGTGCGCATAACGGACGCCGGGGAAGCCGTTTTCTCCTGCGGCACGCACCTCGAAAGCGTTCTTTCTCTGAACGAATGCACGCTCGCGGTGCTTCTGGCTGAATGGGAGGGCTATTCGGTGCCGGAGTCGGCCATTCTGCCGGGTGAGGACGGCGAGACCGTCTGCCGTGTGTCCGGCCCGGTGCGGGAATACGTCCCGGTCACGGTGCTCGCGCGGCGCGGCGGCGCGGCGCTCATCGCATCACCGATGCTGCGCGGCGGCATGAGCGTGCTGCTTTTCCCCGCGGCGGACAGCGCGCCATCGTAAAGTAGAGTACCCTTTTTCCTTTTAAATACGTTTCGGGAGGACAGAAAGATATGAGCATCACCGAAAATGTGCGCATGGCCCGGCAGAAGATCAACGCCGCCGCCGAGAGCGTCGGCCGCTCCGGAAGCGAGGTGCGCCTTCTTGCCGCAACAGATGAACGGCCCGGAGGCCGTGCAGGAGGCGATCCGCGCCGGTGTGGATATCTGCGCGGAAAACCGCGTGCAGGAGTTTCTTTCCAAAAATGCGGTGAACGCATACGCGCCCTGCTGCGTCCATTTTATAGGGCATTTACAGAAGAACAAGGTGAAATATCCTCGTCGGCGCGGTGGAGCTGATCCATTCGGTCGATTCCACGGAGCTGATGGACGCGATTTCGCGCCGCGCGCAGTCGCTCGGCATGGTGCAGGACGTGCTGCTGGAGGTGAACATCGGCGGCGAGGCGTCCAAAAGCGGCGTTTCGCCCGACGGGCTCGAGGCTCTTCTCGCCCACGCCGCGCTCTGCCCCGGCCTTCGCGTGAAAGGATTGATGACGATCCCGCCCGCCGTGAGCGCCGGAGAAGAAAATCGTTGGTATTTCCGACGAATGTATGAGCTTTTTGTTGACATCCGCCGGAAAACATACGATAATGTAACAATGGCTGAGCTGTCGATGGGTATGAGCGGTGACTACGAGGAAGCCGTGCGCTGCGGCGCGACCATCGTCCGTCTGGGAACGGCGCTGTTCGGCCCCCGGAATTACGATTTGCAGGAGGCGCCCCCGTATGGGACTATTGGATGAGCTGAAAAAACTGACGAAACCCTATGACGACGAGGACTATCTCGAAGAAGATCTCGCCGAGCCGGTACGCGCGCCGGGCCGCGCGGCGGACGCGCGCTCCTACGCG
>VOFG01000824.1_pt1 | contig 12001 bp, 15 predicted proteins | sample 5384171 | NCBI WGS metagenome assembly VOFG01 (sample SAMN12384726, study PRJNA508395) | human gut metagenome | isolation source: healthy gut F | host: Homo sapiens | reverse complement strand
TGCGTCTTTGCCAGCACGCGCAGCTCCTCGTCGTTGAAGTGGATGCCGTGAGCGAACCAGACGTCGCTGCCCGTCCAGCCGAGGCGCTCCATGTACTCGAGCGGGCGGACGCCCTCGCGCGCGAGCATGAAGTGTTCTTCGTCCTTCGTCTCGCACAGGTGGGTGTGCAGGCGCACGCCGTACTCTCGCGCGAGCACCGCGCTCTCGCGCAGAAGGTCGGCAGACACGGAGAACGGCGAGCACGGGGCGAGCGCAACGCGGTGCATCGCGCCGAACGACTTGTCGTGGTATTTCTCGATGACACGGGCAGAATCGGCCATGATCTCGTCGACCGTCTGCACGACGCTGTCGGGCGGCAGGCCGCCGTCCTTGACAGAGAGGTCCATACTGCCGCGCGAGGCGTACATGCGCGCGCCGATCTCGTCCGACGCGGCAAACTGCGCGCCAATGAGGTCGCCCGCGCCCGCAGGGAAGACATAGTGATGGTCGAAGCAGGTCGTGCAGCCGTGCTTCATCAGCTCGCCAAGGCCCGTGAGCGTCGAGAGGCGGATGACGTCCTCGTCGAGGTTTTTCCAGATCTCATAGAGCGTTTTGAGCCAGTCGAAGAGCTCCATGTTCTGTACTTCCGGCAGGTTGCGGGAAAAGACCTGATAGAGATGATGGTGCGTGTTGACAAGGCCGGGGTAGCAGAGCATGTGGCTCGCGTCAATCACCTTTTCCGCCTCCTGCGGCAGATTTTTACCGATCGCGCGGATGAATCCATCCTCAGCATACAGATCGACGTTTTCATAAACCGTGTCCGCGTCATCACACGACACCAGCGAACGAATGTTTTGAATGAGCAGAGTAGACATAGCAATACCTCTTAGACCCGCGCCAAACGCAGGCAGATTTAGTGAAAAATAGCAAGAAGCGCATTTTGCTGCCTCCAGCGGCAAAACAGCTCAAAAGCCTCGCAGAGTTTCACGCCGCGCACGGCGTGAAATAAATTGGAATTCGTCGCGGAGGACGACATGCGCGTCCGCAGCGACACTTTGCAGCGATTGGAGCGGTGAGCGACAAGCGCTGAAACTTGTCTAAAACAAAAGCACCCATCGGGTGCTTTTGTTTTAAGAGTTTTTATCTCTCTTCGCGGAAGTAGCTCAGACCCAGCGATGCGGGCGGCTGATCCTCGCGCTTCTTGCGCAGCGACACGATGATCAGAACGACCAGCGTGACGACGTAGGGGAGCATCTTGTAGAGCTCCTTGATGGCAAGGTTGGTGCCGGTGGGGATGAAGATATAGAGGATGTAGAACCCGCCGAACAGGATGGAGGCCAGCACGCTGACGTTCGGACGCCAGATCGTGAAGATGACGAGCGCGATGGCGAGCCAGCCGCGGTCGCCGAAGGCGTTGTTGGACCAGACGCCGCAGGCGTAGTCCATGACGTAATACAGGCCGCCGAGACCCGCGATCATGCTGCCGATGCAGGTGGCGAGGTATTTGTACTTCGTCACGTTGATGCCGGCTGCGTCCGCCGTCGCCGCGCTCTCGCCCACGGCGCGCAGGTGCAGACCCGTGCGGGTGTGCTTGAGGAAGTACGACGCGGACAATGCGATGACGATGGCAAGGTAGGCAAGGAAGCCGTAGGACAGGAAAACCTGACCGAACCAGCCGCCGACATTCAGGGATTTGCTGAAATAGGCGCTCGTCGCGCTCAGCGCGATGGAGGGGACTTCACTGTCGGTCAGCTTGATGAGCGAGCCGCCGAAGAAGTTGCCGATGCCGACGCCGAACGTCGTGAGCGCAAGACCCGTGACGTTCTGGTTGGCGCGCAGCGTAACGGTCAGCAGGCAGTAGAGAAGGCCCATCAGAAGCGAGCCCAAAAGCGAGCAGAGCATCGGGATACCGATGGCGAGGAACGCGTTCATGTCGGCAGCCGGGGTGGACTGCTCGTAGAAGAACGCGCCGATGACGCCGCAGATACCGCCGACGTACATCACGCCCGGAATGCCGAGGTTCAGGTTGCCGGACTTTTCCGTTAGGATCTCACCGGTGCTGCCGTAGAGCAGGGGAATGCCCTGCATGACCGCACGGGGAAGAAAAGCAGTTAGATCAAATGTCATTGCTTCACGCCTCCTTCTTGCTCTTGCGCAGGCTGACCTTGTAGCTGATGAAAAACTCGCTGCCGATGATGAAGAAGAGGATGATGCCCGTCAGGATATCGGCGAAGGAGTGGTTCAGGCTGAACACGCTGGAGATCTCGCTCGCGCCGCGGCTCAGGACCACGATAAGAAGGCTCGTGAAGATCATCATGATGGGGTTGAACTTGGCCATCCAGGAGACCATGACCGCGGTGAAGCCGCGTCCGCCGACGATGGTGGTGGTCAGCGTGTGGTCCGTACCGGCGGTGAGCAGCAGGCCGATGAGGCCGCAGATCGCGCCGGAGAGGATCATCGTGCGCACGATGACGCGCTCGACCTTGATGCCCGCATAGCTCGCGGTGCGCTGGCTCTCGCCGACGACGGCGATCTCATAGCCGTGCTTGCTGTAATTGAGATAGATGTACATAACGCCCGTGAGGATCGCCACAAGCAGGATCGGGAGGAGATAGCGCTGGCCGCCGAGAACGGGGAGCCAGCCGGCCTCGGTATTCTGGTTGATGATACCGATCTTGCCCGAGCCCTTGGGCACTTCCCACACGATGATGAAGAACGCGGCGAGCTGTGTCGCGATGTAGTTCATCATGAGCGTGAAGAGCGTTTCGTTCGTGTTCCACTTGGCCTTGAAAATACCGGGGAGGAAGCCCCACAGCGCGCCTGCCGCGACGGAGGCAATGATCATAATGACGATGAGAAGACCGTTGGGGATCTTGCCGCCAAGGCAGATCATGCAGGCCGCGGTGGCAAGGCAGCCGATGAGCACCTGACCCTCGGCACCGATGTTCCAGAAGCGCATCTTGAACGCGGGCGTGACCGCGAGCGAGATGCCGAGCAGGATCGCGAGGTTATGGAACGTGACCCAGCTCTTGCGCGACGTACCGAACGCGCCGTAGAGGATCGTGGAGTAGACCTTGATGGGATTTTCGCCCGTCAGCAGCGTTGTGACGATCGCGCAGACGATCAAAGCGAGCACGATCGCGCCGCCGCGGATCAAAACGGCCTTGTACCAGGGGAGCGTATCGCGCTTGGCGATGTGGAAGAGCGACTGTTTCTTATTCATCCTTGTTGCCTCCCCTCACGAGCGTCATCAGTGCGCCGACCTCGCGCTTGTCGGTCTTTCTGGCGTCGACCACGCCGGAGACCTGACCGCCGCAGAGAACGACGATGCGGTCACACAGCTCAAGCAGCACGTCGAGGTCTTCGCCGACATAGACGACAGCGACGCCGTGCATCTTCTGCTCTGTCAGCAGGTTGTAAATGGTATAGGAGGTGTTGATGTCCAGGCCGCGCACGGCGTAAGCGGTCATCAGCACGGCGGGGGACTGGGCGATCTCGCGTCCGACAAGCACCTTCTGCACGTTGCCGCCGGACATGCGGCGCACGGGGAAGGACGTGCTGGGCGTGACGACGCCGAGCTCTTCCCAGATGCGGTTGGCGAGCGCTTCGGGATCCTTGCGGTTGAGGAACAGACCCTTACCCTTGCGCCAGGAGCGCAGCATCATGTTGCCCGTCATGCCCATCGAGCCGACCAGGCCCATGCCGAGTCGGTCTTCGGGGACGAACGACATCGAAATGCCGCTCTTGCGGATCTTCATCGGGTCGAGACCGACGAGTTCCTTTTCCTTGCCGCCGTCGGGCGGATAGAACGTGACATGGCCGGAGGCAACGGGGTAGAGGCCCGCGATGGACTCAAGAAGCTCGCGCTGACCGCTGCCTGCGATGCCCGCAATGCCGAGCACTTCGCCGGCGTTGATGGTGAACGACATCGTCGAGCCGCTTGACGCCCAGCTCGTCGAAGCCGTCAGGCCTTCGATGACGAGGCGGCTTTTCAACGTCCTTCGGGCATCGGGGCGGTCGATGTTCAGGTCACCGTGTGGCCGACCATCATATCCGTCAGAGACTGCTGCGCGGCATTCTTTGTGGGGCCGTCGCCGACGTACTCGCCCTTGCGGAGGACCAGCACGCGGTCAGAGACGTCGAGCACCTCATGGAGCTTGTGGGTGATGATGATGAGCGACTTGCCGTCCGATTTCATGTTCCGCATGACCTGGAACAGCTTGTCGGTCTCCTGCGGGGTCAGTACGGCAGTCGGCTCGTCCAGAATCAGAATATCGGCCCCCCGGTAGAGTACCTTTACGATCTCCACCGTCTGCTTCTGGGAAACGGACATATCGTAGATCTTCTGGTCGGGGTCGATATCGAAGCCATATTTGTCGCAGATCTCTTTGGATTTTGCTGGAGGCCGCCTTCAGGTCGAACTTCCCCGGCTCCTCCAGACCCAGAACGATGTTCTCCGTGGCGGTGAACACATCCACCAGCTTGAAGTGCTGATGGATCATGCCGATATGGTTGTTCGAAGGCGTCCTTCGGCGAGGAGATGGTGACAGGCTTTCCGTGTACATAAATCTGCCCCTCGTCGGGGTAGTAGATGCCGGAGAGCATGTTCATCAGGGTAGTTTTGCCGCTGCCGTTCTCGCCCAGCAGCGACAGGATCTCGCCCTCGTGCAGCTCCAGATTGATGGCGTCGTTGGCCACCACCGAACCGAAGCGCTTTGTGATGTTTTCCATTTTAATGGCGCATGAAGAGTCCAAAGCGGTCATCCTTTCTTTCTGGGATGGGGGAGTCTGCTGTCCCGGGATTGGTTGTCGGGTATTTGATACTTTATTTTAGCATACCGGCAAAGCATTGTAAATCGAATTTGGCAAAAAGTTTTTAGATCGTCATACAATTTGTCAGGTCGCACAGAAAATCTGTGACATTTCACGAAAAATCCATCCCATCACCGCCGGGAGAAGGGATCGCAGGAAAATATGCGGACATGTCACGCCTGCTTCCCGGAGTCCTTCTTCATCTGCTCTACTGCGGCTTCGATCGCGGGCGTAATCGCCGAGAAATCCTCCACATCTGGATTAAATTGACGGAGCATATTCATGTAATCCTCAACAGACCATCCCTGTTTCAAATATGACAGAACGTCCTCCACGTCGTCTATGAACATGTACGGATGAGTTGGCGGATCCACCAACTCTTCTGTTTCAACGAATGGAATCTGATTTTCCCGGCACCAGTTTTCTGCATAAGACAACACATAATCTGCCGCGAATTCCAGATATGCCTCGTACCTGCGAAAATTACCTTCTATAATTTTCCAAGACGCTTCCTCAAAAGATTGCTCATCCGTGCATTCCCGTATGCTTTTCTCCCACATCTCCCGCACTTCGTCGTCCTGCTGCTCAAAAAATGCCCTTTGGATGTCAGATCGACTGATCTGCGCCACTGAATGCACCCTTGCGCTCATCATCCGACAGCAGATATTCATATGTTACACGATCAACCAGCTCCGCTTTCGCAGGACAAAACCAACGCTTCGTTGCACGATCATCCAGCCAACATCTCCAAAAGATGCAGCAATTAGAGCGTTTTGACAGTTTAATAGGCTGCACAAGTAGTCCTCCTCACGAGTTGTTTTTCGCTTGATAGGTAGATGTTTTTGATCCCATTATATCTGTACGCAGGATGAGGGGCAAGACAAAGCTGCATGAACCAGACAAAAGGTTCTCCGACCGCAGGATGCGGACGGAGAGCCTTTTCGGGTATATTTTTACCGCGCGCCTTTGCCGATCTTCAGACCGGCCTCGAAGGCCCGCTTTATTGAGCGGCAGCAGCTTCGGCTTCTTGCCAAGCTTGTGCTCGATCGTGTTCCACACGACGTCCTCGGGGACGACCTGCGTATAGCCGACGTAGGCGCCGAGCATGATGATATTCAGGACCTTGGCGTTGCCCATTTCCAGAGCCATCTCCGTGACGGGAACCTTCACAACCTTGACGTCGGTGCGGGTGATCTCGCTCTTGACGATGGAGCTGTTGATAAACAGCGTGCCGCCGGGGACGAGCTTATACAGGAACTTCGCAAGGCTCGGGTCGTTCATAACGATCAGGTCGTCCATCGCGTCGCCGAGCGGCGCGCCGATCTCCCTCGTCGGCGATGACGACGTAGCAGTTCGCGGTACCGCCGCGCTGCTCCGCGCCGTAGGAGGGGAAGAACGTGACGTTCTTATCGGTCGAATTGCAGGTGGCGTCGGCGAGGAACTTGCCCAGCGTCATGACGCCCTGTCCGCCGAAGCCGGCGACCATGAGATTTCTTTCCATCGTTACGCCTCCTCCTTGCTCTTATCGCGGATCACGCCGAGCGGGAACTCCGCGAACATCTTGTCCTCCAGATAGTCCAGCGCGTCGAGGGCGTCCAGACCCCAGTTCGTCGGACAGCTCGTGACGATCTCCACGAGGGAGAAGCCCTTGCCGTCGAGCTGGTTCTGGAAGGCCTTCTTGATGGCGGCCTTTGTCTTGTTCACGTTCGCGGGGTTGTTGCAGCTCGTGCGCTCCAGATAGTAGGGCGCGGTCAGCTGGTTGAGAATTTCGCAGACGTGCATGGGGTAGCCGTGCTCCTTGGGGTCACGGCCGAAAGGCGCAGTGGTGGCCTTCATGCCGACGAGCGTCGTCAGGGCCATCTGGCCGCCGGTCATGCCGTAGATGCCGTTGTTGACGAAGATGACGGTGAAGTTCTCGCCGCGGTTGGCAGCGGAGATCGTCTCCGCCAGACCGATGGAGGCGAGGTCGCCGTCGCCCTGATAGGTGAATACCAGCGACTCCGGGTTCGAGCGCTTTGCGCCTGTCGCCACGGCGCAGGCGCGGCCATGCGCGGCGAGGAAGTAGTCATAGGTGATGTAGTCCATGTGCAGGCCGCAGCAGCCCACGCCCACGGCACAGGCTGCCTTATCGAGCAGGTGCATCTCCTCGAGCACCTCGCCGATCAGCTTGATGACCGTCGAGTGCATGCAGCCGGGGCAGAAGCCGGAAACCATGTCGTCCCGGATGCCCTTTTGTTCTTGCGTATACCTTTTCCATGTTCAGTCCCTCCTTCAGCGATCGAGCAGCGCTTTCGCGGCGCGGATCACCTCTTCGCGGCCCATGATCTCGCCGCCCGCGTGCAGGCACGTCTCGATGGGGCAGCGTCTGCTCACGGCGAGCTCGACGTCGCGCACCATCTGGGCGGGGATGCTCATCTCCACGTCGAGGATGGCCCTGACGCGGCCGTAGTCCAGCACGTCATAGGTGTCATAGGGGAAGGGATTGAGCGTCTTGGGGCGGACGAAGCCGACCTTATAGCCCTCCCCGCGCAGGCGGCTAACGGCGGATTTGGCGATGCGGCCGCAGATGCCGTAGCCGGTCAGGATGAGCTCGGCATCGTCAAGCCAGAGCGTCTCCACCTGCACGTCCTTCCTCCAGCTCTCGTACAGCGCCTCCGCGTCCCGGCAGCACTGCTCCTGCTCCTTCGTCGACCAGCGGCCCGCGGCGACCACGCCGCGCGGCTCCTTCGTCGAGTCGTGGCCCACGGCGGACGTCGCGCGCAGCGCTTCCTTGAGCGCGCGCGCGGACCTCCTCCTCCGGCCGCATCTCGGGGAGCACGACCGGCTCCATGATCGTCCCCATCACGCCGTCGGTGAGGATCAGGACGGGATTGTGGTCGCGCTGGGCATAGTCAAAGGCTGCGTAGGTCCTGTCCACCGCCTCCTGCACCGTCGCGGGGAGAACACCATCATCTGAAAGCCGCCGTTGCCGCTGGCCTTCGTGGCCTGCGTATAGTCCTGCTGGGCGGGCTGGATGGTGCCAATAGCGGGGCCGCCGCGCTGGACGTTGACATAGACCATCGGCAGACGCGCGCTCGCGCAGAAGCTGATGCCCTCGCTCATCAGGCTGATGCCGCAGGAGGAGGACGAGGTCATGGCGCGCGTGCCGGTACCGGCGGAGCCATAGACCATGTTGATCGAGGCGACCTCGCTCTCGCCCTGCACGAACGCGCCGCCCACCTCGGGCAGACGCCGCGCCAGGTACTCAGGGATCTCATTCTGCGGGGTGATGGGATAGCCCGCGAAGAACCGGCACCCGCTGCGCACCGCCACTTCGGCGATAGCCTCGGTGCCCTTCATGAATACTCTTGCCATGTTCTCTCCTCCTTACTTATAGACTTCGATGGCCGCGTCGGGGCACATGCGAGCGCAGATGGCGCAGCCGATACAGTTTTCGGGATGGGCCGCCGTGACATAGGGGTAGCCCTTGAATTGACCTCCGTCCCGACGGCCAGAATGCCCCTGGGACAGAATTTTACGCAGTAGCCGCAGCTTTTGCAGCTCTCCGCGCGGATGGTGACTTGCGGCATAGTGTTTCCTCCTTATTTAATCAAGCTCCGTGTCCGGAACGGATATATGGGTGGTGATGGGGATGAGCGGGAGCGGTGCCAAGGCCGCGACCCGCGCCAGCAGCGCCGCCGGGACGGCGGCCCCCTCCACGGGGACATACGGCGAGAGCATGGCAAGGCCATCCTCCAGCCCCGCGAGATATTCCTCCGCCGTCGTCTCCTGTCCGAGGTTCGGGTTGAGCAGGAAGCGCGGCAGCTTCAGCCGCGCCGCGCGCAGGATGGCCGAAAGCGTCCCGTCGATGTGCTCCGTCGAGCCCGACCATGGGCGGTAGGGGTTCACGATGAACCAGACGTCGGCATTCTTAAGCAGATGGCTGTATCCGCCGATCAGGCGCGCGCCTGCGTCGCCGCCGCCGACATCCAGGATAACGTTTTGTCCGGCGCGAGCAGCAGCGGCACGAGCCCGCCCACCTGCGTGGGCGCGTCGGCGGTCTGCCGCTCAAAGTGGACGGTGACGCCCGCGCCCTCGAGCAGCTCCTGCGCGTCGCGCGAGCGCATGAGCGGCTTCGTCTGGTCGAGGTCGAAGAAGTGTACCTCTCCCCTGCCCGGCGAGGGAAAGTGCCAGATGCACCGCGAGCTCCGACTTGCCGCAGCCCGCCTCGCCGAGAAAGACAGCCGCCCGCCCGGCGGGCAGCCCGGTCAGAATATTTTCCGCCACGGCGCTCACGCTTTCTCCAGCAGCTTCGAGAAGTCCTTCGCCTTCTCCTCGCCGTCGAGCACGCGGCATGCGCCCGCCGCGAGCGCCTCGAGCTCGAACTCGCCCGCCATGACCTCGACCGGTGCGATGAAGGAGACCTTCTTCGTGATGTACGCCGCGACGTATTTCGAGTGCGCGAGTCCGCCGGTCAGGATGATGCGGTCGATCTTGCCGTCCGCCGCGGCCGCGAGGGCGCCGATGGCGCGGACGTTGCTGTAGAGCATGCCGTCGTAGACGAGCTTGGCATGGGAGTCGCCCTCCTCAATGCGCTTTTCAACCTCGATGGCGTTCGACGTGCCGAGGTGCGCTACAAGGCCGCCCTTGCCGCGGACAAAGCCCATCATCTCGCTCTCGGTGTACTTGCCGGAGTAGCACAGCGTCACGACGTCCTGCATCGCCGCGCCGCCGAAGCGCTCGGGCGCGAACATCCACTCGTCGTCGCGGACGCAGTCGACCATACGGCCATCGACGAACAGGCGGCACGAGCCGCCGCCGAGGTGCAGCACGATCAGGCGGCAGTCGGCGAGGGGCTTATGCAGCACCTCGTCCGCGCAGCGGATGGCCATCGCGCGGCAGTTGAGCGCGTGGCCCTGCATCTTGCGCGGCAGCTCCGGCAGACCGGAGACGCGCGCGACGTCGTCCATCTCGTCGACCATGACAGGATCGACGATGTAGGCGGGGGATGCCGAGGGGCTTTGCCAAAAGCAGCGCCAGCACGCAGCCGAGGTTCGACGCGTGCGCGCCCTGCCTGCGGGTGTACATGAAGTCCACCATCGCCTGATCGACGCGGTAGGTACCGGCGGCGCAGTACGGCACCTGTCCGCCGCGGGCGCAGATCGCGTCAAGCGAGTCGGGGTCGATGTTGTTGTCGGCCAGCGCCTTTTCGATCGTGGCGCGGCGGAAGTCCACCTGCTCCATGACCCAGCCGAAGGACGCGAGCTCCTCGGTGCTGTAGCGCAGCGTCGTGTCAAAGAGCTTCTCCTTGCCCTCAAAGACGGCGATTTTCGTGGAGGTGGAGCCGGGGTTGATGACCAGTACGCGGTAGTTCATGTCGGTTGTTGCCAGACGGCGGGCGTCCGGACGCTCCTTTCTTTCGTGAGTTTGTTCTTGTCAAAGATTTTTCTTTTGTGATAGCATGAACCCAAGAGGTGAGTGCGATGGATATCGAAAAGCTGAAGGCGCTCAAGACCGCCGTCGAGATCGGCAGCATCACGCAGGCGGCGGAGCACATGGGCTATTCGCAGCCGGGTCTGACGGGGATGCTCAAGCGGCTCGAGCAAGAGGTCGGCTATCCGCTCACCTGCGCCGCGGGACGAAAGGCGTGCGGCTGACAGAGGCGGGTGAGGCCGTCATGCCGTATATCGACCGCGTTTTAGAGAGCAGCCGTGCGCTTGAGCGCGCCCTTGCGGATCATGCCCCCGCGCGCGAGCGCATCCTGCGCATTGGCTCGTATACCAGCATCACCCGCGGCATCCTGCCGCGCAGCATGAAGCGCTTCCGCCAGCTCTATCCAGACGTGCAGTTTACCATCCGCGACGGCAGCTGCATGGATATCGAGCAGTGGCTCGTCGACGGGAAAATTGATATCGGCCTGCTGAGCTGCTGCTTCACGGCGCCGCTGGATTTTGTCCCGCTGCTGAATGACCCCCTCTACGCCGTCCTTCCTCCGGAGGAGGACGTGGGCGAGACGGTACCGTCTCGTATTTTGAGGGGCGGGATTTTCTCATCCGTCCACCGGCGCGGATCTCGAGTCGCTGCGCGTGCTCGAGCGGGGCGGCGTGCATCCGCGCTTTCGTGCCTTGCCATGGAGGACAGCGCCGTGATCAAGATGGTCGAGCAGGGCATGGGCTGCAGCATTCTCAGCGAGCTGGTGCTGCGCGGCGCGACGGATCATGTGACCCTCGCGCCCATCGATCCGCCCGCCTATCGCGAGATCGGCGCGGCCGTCGCGCGCGGCAGAAAGCCCAGCCCCGTCATCCGCGCGTTTCTGACATGCCTGCGGGAGGATGTGCGGCAAAGCGCACCAAACCTGTCTGACATATACGCCTTATCTGTCATTTATTATAAATTTGCCGTTTCTTCTTGGGAAGATTTGCTTCATTATGCAAGCATAGCGTTCTGTTATGCCCTTGTACCAGGGGATCGAAATATGCTATACTGCCTGTGAAAAAAAACGGCGGGAGGACTTTTATGGATCACAGCGGAAACGTACTGGACTATCTGAACTGGCGCGGGGATTTGACGTTCGCGCAGGACGGCTTTAACGAGGTGGACAATCTGGTGCTCTGCATCATCTCCTATATCAATTTCCGCCGGGTGGAGCGGCTGCGCTCGCGCGAGCCGGCGCAGGCCATGACGCTCGGTGAGGTGTGCGCTCTGCTGAGCGAAAAGGACGAGCAGCTCGGCCTGTCGAACCTCGACTATATCCCCGTGCTGCGCGCGGCGTCGGAGACGGTGCGCTTCGGCGCGGTGCGGATGTACGGCTATGAGTGCAGCCACGACGACGAGCGTGAGATGCAGTTCGCGGCGGTGTCGTTCCTGCTGCCGGACGAGACGCTGTTCATCGCCTTCATGGGGACGGACCGCTCGCTCGTCGGGTGGAAGGAGGATCTCAACATGAGCTACCTCTCGGCCATCCCCGCACAGCAGCGCGCCGAAGCCTACGCCGAGGTGATGGCCGCCACCGCGCCGCCGCAAAATCCGTCTCGGCGGGCACTCCAAGGGCGGCAACCTCGCCGTCTGGGCGGCGATGCACCTGCCGGAGCGGATCCAGAGCCGCCGCCTGCTCGCGGCGTACAACAACGACGGGCCGGGCTTTCAACTCGGTGCTCGAGACGGAGGAATACCGCCGCATTGCCGACAGGATCCATACGTTCATCCCGGAATCCTCCGTCGTCGGCGTCCT
>VOFG01000357.1_pt1 | contig 12001 bp, 15 predicted proteins | sample 5384171 | NCBI WGS metagenome assembly VOFG01 (sample SAMN12384726, study PRJNA508395) | human gut metagenome | isolation source: healthy gut F | host: Homo sapiens | reverse complement strand
CCGCCACAGACAAGTTCATTAGGGCGCGGAAAATCGTCTGCCCAGCAGCGGCTTTTTTTTTTCTTTTCTGCCGCTGGGCAGATGTGGTTGGGAGTGAAATATTTATTTAATGCAAGTGTAAAACACAAATGTTACACAAATGTCCGAGGTTCCTTTGATTTCGACAGAAAAACCTCCTGAATTGTTACAAAGCTCGGATATTTCAATCTATTTTTCAAAAATGATAGCGGGGCGTATTGCGCTTTCCCCGCCATCGTTACTCAGTTCATCATACCGATATATTCTTCCAGGCAAAGACCACTTTCATAAATCTCCTTAGCCGCTTCTTTCCCAACATATCGGTAATGCCACGGTTCATAATCCGTCTTGGTAATTTCTGTTTTATCCTCCGGGTATCGCAAAATAAAACCATATTTCCATGCGTTATCAGCCAACCACATACACTTGCTGTCCCGAAGAATTCACACCGTCTGCATTGATGTCAACAGCCAAACCCGTTTGATGTTCACTATAACCGACAGCAGCCACCCATTTCTTTGCTTCCAATTTTGCCTCTGATTTGGAATAGCCCTGTGCGAGAAAGCCGTCCACCTTATCGTCCATCAATTTTGCTGCTTTTTTGCGGTACGATAACCAGAGGCAACGACTGGATATACTCCTTGGGCACGCATATCGTCAAACATCTGCTGCAACTCTGGATAAATGCGGGAATCCACGCTCTGACCGTTTGATAGCTCCGTAAGCTCTACCTTCCAGTCTTTCGGTATCTTATACCCCAATTAACAAGAATCAGGTTCCAGCCATGCTCCATGCTGGCAACGCCTGTATTAAAGTGTAAAAAATCCTGTAAAAACAGTCTGATTTGCCACAGCTAGGACTGCGCTAATCGTAAGGATAAGGACAAGTAGGGTAAGAACTATCCGCTTTCCATGGCGGCGTTTTTCTCTGGTTTTCTGCCGCATTGGATTATTCACCTGCCTTTAATCGCTCTGTGACACTTTGACGGCTTATCAATCGGTATGCAATATATGGAATTGCCAAACCGAACAGAAGAAGCAGTATAGGCATTACCAGCATAGGCCAGAATTCTAGTTTGAAATTCAAAAACCAAATCTGTTTACAGATTGGCCGAATAACTTGAAAGGCACCAATCAAGGATAGCGGGACGGCAACGACGGTTGCCAAAAAGCACATAGGCGCAGCCTTCCCGACGAAGCATCTTCAGCAATTGTCTGCCCGTCATCCCCACGCTTTGGAGCGTAGCAAATTCTCTGCGACGAGTGAAAATACTGGTCAACATAGTGTTAGCAAAGTTCAGTACACCGATAAGCCCGATGATAAATGCCATTGTACCACCTATAGACACGACTATGTTTTGAATATCTGTTACGCCGGCCATGATCGTACTCTTGGATTTGTAAGTCATAGTGGGTTCCACACTCTTTGTGTACTCATTCAAGAACGCATCCATTTCGGGTTCTTCACCCTGTAAAACATCAAAACTGTAACTCATGACATAATTGTTGCCGGTAAATTCCTCATAAATTTGACTCGGAAGAAAGAAACAAGAACCAACCCAATCATAGGTATTCGCTTCATTTGCCACGACATGGGCCAGTACAGTAAATTCTCGAACAGCTCCATTGCAAAATACCTCGACGTGATCTCCAATAGAATGATTTAGGCTGCTTTCATCTAAATCGCCGCGAGTGCTGGTATAGGCACCCTCTAAAATGTAATTGCCAGATGCAAGTTTTTCCATATCCAGTTCCCCATCCACCACTTGCACCCGTGAAAGCAGGACCGAGTCAAGGCCGTAAAGGTATGTAGAAAAGGAACCGTCCTCCTGCTGGTTATATGCTTGCTTCGTTGTTTCACTTTTATAGCTCGACTTGCATCCATATTCGTAGCCACCATAGTCAAATCCATCCTGCTGCTTGACCGCTTGAATAAAGCTCTGACTCAATGCGCTTTCTTCATTTACCTGATAATAATCTAATAGACTGCTTTGACCAATGCAAAAATCAAAATCAAGCATATTTTGAATTGCATTTTCCGGGTCAACGCTATTAGAAAAATTGAAAACGGTGTTGGTAAGAATGATACTCAGAGAAAGGCTAAGGATTACCAGAATTGTCCGCTTTTTATCTCGTCCTAGATTTTTCCATGCCATTCTTTTCTGCAGATTGCCAGAGCGAATTTTTTTCTTTCTCTTACCTTTCTTAACTGTATCAGAAGCCGTATATCTGAGAGCCTCAATAGGAGAAACTTTCGCTGCCATTTTTACAGGTTTTCGGATACTGATCTTTACTGTAAGCAATGCAAATAGTGCCGCGGCTACAAAGATAAGTGGGTTAGGGGATACAGTTGCATAAGCTGCGGAAAAACTCGTTTGCTCAATCAGCAGGGGTAAGAGTGCTTTACCGATAAAGAAACCCCTCCCAATCCAATCGAAATACCGATCAAAGAAAGTATCCAAGCCTGCCTACTTAGGATAGAACGGATCTGTCGATCTGTCGTCCCGATGGTTTTCAGCAGTCCGTAAAAATGCAGATCGCGCAGGACAGAAATTTGAAAAATATTATAAATAATGAGGTATCCTGTAAGCAAAAATGCTGCCAAGAACCAGATCAGTGCGAGAATTGTACCGGTTCTGGTTGACTTTTCTGACGACAAATACAGAGGGTTCACACCTGCATTGATATAGTTTGGGGCTTCAGGATCGGAAGAATAACCGCAGTCTGCGATTACCGTTGCTAAATCTCTCTCCACATTTTTTGTGTTTTCAAACTTTATAATGCCGGTGATTGTGCCAGTATCGTTATGATCCTGCAAGAAAGTATTCATCAACTCATCCTCATGTGCCTCCATATAGGCGCGTGAGGCTACAATCGTCCCATATTGTACGCCCGGATAACTATTCCACCAACCAGAGAGAATAAAATTTCGCGTCACTTTTTGACCGTGTACAGTCAACTCCAAAGATAACTCTGTCTCCGATTTTTCTGGCACACCAAGCAGTTCCAATGTTGTGGTATCTGCAATGACTTCATTTTCGGCTACAGGTTTATGTCCAACTGTTGGTTCAATAAACTGGTACTTGATGCCAACATCGTCATAATACCAGAAAAGTGTTTCTCTCTTTGAGAGTTGTCCGTTATCCACGCTATCAGCTAGCTGACGGCAGTATGCTATTTCCCGTATCAAAGGATGATTGCTAATCGTAGAATACTCAGAATCATTCATATCAATAATTCTAGCATGTCCATCTCCGCCAGATAAAATATAATTTGCCCGCTGTGTGCTCGCTGTAATACCAGCTCCAAGCGTAAACAGCCCTGTAAAAAGAATCGTTGTTAGGATAATCGCCGTTACGACAAAGACATTACGCATTCTGTCACGGCGCAAACTCCTGCCTGCAATCTTTTTCTCGATAAAACTGGTATCATTTTCAAAAGGCCATGTCATAGCCTGCCACCTCCTTATTCCACAATTTTTCCGTCCTCAATGCGGACAATCCGATCTGCAAGGCGGGCAATGTCGTTGTTGTGGGTGATCATCACAACGGTCTGTCGGAACTCTGCGCTGGTGCGCTTGATAAGCCCCAATACCTCGGCACTGGTCTTGCTGTCAAGGTTGCCGGTCGGCTCGTCGGCCAGCACGATAGCCGGTTTGGTAATCAGGGCGCGGGCAATCGCCACACGCTGCTGCTGTCCACCGGAAAGATTATTCGGCATATTTTTCAGTTTATCTTCCAGCCCCAGCAGGTGAACGATCTCGTCCAAAAACTTCTGATCCACCGTGTCCCCGTCCAGCTCCACCGGCAGGACGATGTTCTCATACACATTTAGGATGGGAACAAGGTTATAGTTCTGGAAGATAAAACCTATATTTCGGCGTCGGAAGATGGTAAGCTGCTCGTCGTTCTTCTTTGCCAGTTCTTCACCCCTGACAATTATAGTTCCGCTGGTAGGGGTATCCAGTCCGCCCATCATGTGAAGAAGGGTAGACTTGCCGCTGCCGGAGGTTCCCACAACGGCCACAAATTCGCCGTCCTTTACGGAGAAGTTCACGCCGTCAAGGGCGCGAGTGATGTTCGGCTCTGTGCCGTAATACTTTTTTAGGTCGATGGTCTGTAAAATGCTCATATTCAAAACTCCTTTCAAGGCTTCCTGCCTGCTGATAAGGGTATTGTAAAACCCAAATGTCCGCGAAATGTTACAGCGACCCAAAATTTTTAATGAAAATCGGGGTGAAATGTTAGAATGCTCGAATATTTCAAAAAATTTCAGCGGACAGCCGGAAAAAGGCCGCCCGCTGTACCTTACTTCACAGGGAGCATAATAGAAAAAAGCAGAACCTTGTCCTAGCTCTGAAACCACTTTAATATAGCCGCCCTGCCGGGTCACGATCTCGCGGGCCAGATACAGGCCAATGCCTACGCCCTGCTGCTCATGTACTTCTTCCTCTCGGTAGAAGCGCCGGAAGATAGCAGCCTGGTTGCTCTCGGAAATGCCCTTGCCGGTGTCAGTTACTTTAATCTCCACATACATTTCCCACAGCACCACAGACAAGCGATTTTCCCGCCTGCCGGGGTGTACTTAACCGCATTGTCCAGCAGGTTAAAGAGGGCTTCCGATGTCCACTTGCTGTCATGGGAAACGGTCAAATCCTCCGGGCAGTCCACGGACACGGCAATTTCCTTTTTCTCCGCTGCATACACGATCCCACTCATGGCCTGTGCCACGGTATCAAAGAGGCGGCCCGGTTTCTTGTCCAACTGGATCACGCCTGTTTCCAGACGGGAGGTTTTCACAAGGGCCTGAAAGAGAAAGTCCAGCTTATCCGTCTGGCTGCGGATTCCACGGATAAAGTCGGTGCGTTCTGCCTCGGCCATAGGCTTTTCCAGCAGGGTGTCCGTCGCCATTTTCAGATTGCTTACCGGCGTTTTCACCTGATGGGAAATATCCGATACAAGGGTCTGCAACTCCTGCCGTTCCTCGTCCACCCGGCGGCGGTTCTCCTGCATGATCTGGTAGAGCCTTGCCAAACGGTGCCCAATTCTGGCAAGCTGGGTTTCGCTGTCCTCTGGGCGCTGGGGCGCTTCATTCCCGGCGATCATGTGGTCTAAGGTCTGGCACAGGTCAGCGGTAAACTGCGACAGCCGCTTTCCAAACGCCTGCGTCAGTACGAAAATCCCCACAAGGGCACACAGCAGCAGCGCCCCGCCTGTCAGCAGCACCGCCGTCTGTTTTGTCACAAGAAACAGGACTATGGTGATCCCGGACATGGAGAGGACAAGCCCTATTGCCACCCGGCCAAACAGCCGCTTTACCGAGAGGTTTTGAACCTTCATTTTGCCTCGCCTCCCGTCCATTGATAGCCCATGCCGTAAACAGTTTTGATGTAGGGCGCGCCGCCGTCGGATTCGATCTTACTCCGAATCCGGCTGATGGAGGTTGTCAGAGTGTGTTCGTCCACAAACCTCTCGTCTATATCCCACAGCTTTTCCAAAAGCTGCCCACGGGTCAGCACTTGCCGGGGATTTTTACGGAACAGGTTCAGCATTTTGTACTCCATCGGGGATAGGGTCAGAGGCTTGCCGTTTAAGGAAGCTGTCTGCTCCGAAAAGTCTAAAAACAGCCGCCCATCATCGTAAATGTCCTTGGCCGGTTTGTGGTGTTCCAGCATGGCGAACATGGCTTTAATTTTCCGCTGCAAGGCCCCAATCACAAAGGGCTTTGTGATGTAGTCCACCGCGCCCACCTCATAGCCTCGTATCTGGTCGCTCTCCTGATCGTTAGCGGTCAGGAAAATCACAATGGCGTCCGGGTGCTGGGGCTTTATCAGTTTGCACAGCTCAAAACCGTTCCCATCCGGCAGGTTGATGTCCAACAGCACTAAATTAAATTCCCGCTGGCGGATGGCTCGGCTGCGGTTCTGGCATTTAGGGCAGAAGCCACGCCGTAGCCGTCTGCGGTCAGGTTGTAGGCCAACATCTTATTCAAAAAACTGTCGTCCTCGACAATTAAAACCTGCTTCATATCCTCACTTCCTTTGCTTTTTGCAGATAGTATAACAGGCAAATGTCCGCGAAATGTTACAGCGGGCAGTTTCTTTCAAAAAAGATGGTCACTATTATTATAGGGCAGCCTAATAGACAAGGCAAGGCCAAAAGGTGAACTATAAAATGTTACTTATACACATATATCATCATTCCCAAGATAAACCATGAAATATAGAATGTAAGAGGGTGATGATATATATGGCTAAAATTGAAGATTGTCCTGGGTTTGAAACCTTCGGCTCCGATGTGAAGGCCGCAAGGGAAGCTCTGAATATCTCCCGCAGGGCATTGGCAGAAAAGGTCAGCATTGATCCTCGCTATCTTGCCAATATCGAATTGGAGCAGACGGTTCCCAGTGTTCCCGTGGTATTACAGCTCATACGGATTTGCAAGCTGCCGGTCGAGCGGTACTTCAACCCCTCCCTGGCCGCAGAGAACACGGAACAGCGCCAGAGGGTCAACCACAAATTACAGTTCTGCCCGGAAAAATATCTGCCGATCATTGAGGCAACCATTGACGGAGCAATCAAACTGGATGAATAGAGGCCACTTTACAGAAGATGTAAAGTGGCTTCTATTTTTTCGTCTTTTTCTACTCTTTTGCGGGTATTTTGGGGTGTCTGTAACGCTTTATAAGTAGGGAAAAGAAACGATAGTAGCAAGCACAGCAAGTGTAGCCACACTTGCGGATTTTTCTTCTTTTCAGGTCCCTTGCCCGAAAAGAGAAAATTGCTTGTTGGGATATCCCAAACCCTTATGAGAAACGGAGGTATCCGCTATGGCGAACAGGAAACGTCCCATCGTTCTTCGCTGCCCGGTGACAGCAGAGGAACGGGCTTTGATTGAACAGAAAATGGCCCAGCTCCCCACACAGCGGATCGGTGCCTACCTCCGCAAGATGGCGATTGACGGATATATCATCTATACGGACACCGCAGATATCAAAGCGTTCACCAAAGAGCTTTCCGCCATTGGTCGGAACATCAATCAGATTGCCAAGCGGATCAACGCCGGAGGCCCTGCGTATCAGGCCGACATGGACGAGATACGGGAAAGGCTGGACGAGATATGGCAGTTACAAAGACACATCCTATCAAGTCAACGCTGAAAGCGGCCATTGACTATATCTGCAACCCGGAAAAGACGGATGGAAAGCTGCTTGTATCCTCCTATGGATGCGCCGCCGAAACTGCGGATATCGAATTTTCCTGGACCCGCCGCCACGCCATCGACAAGGGAACAAACCTGGGCCGCCATCTGATCCAAGCCTTTCAGCCTGGGGAGGTCACGCCGGAACAGGCCCATGAGATCGGCATGGAGCTTGCAAAAGAAATCCTGGGCAGAAAGTACGAGTTTGTACTTACCACCCATATAGACAAAGATCATGTTCATAACCACTTGATTTTCAATGCGGTCAGCTTTGCGGATCATAAGCACTATCATTCCAACAAGCGGAGTTATCACTATATCCGCCGCACTTCGGACCGGCTTTGCAAGGAACACGGTTTGTCCGTCATCATCCCCGGACAGGACAAAGGAAAGAGCTATATCGAACATCAGGCCGCGCAGAACGGCACCAGCTATAAGGCAAAGTTGAAAGCTGCCATTGACCGACTCCTGCCAGCCTGTTCCAACCTGGAAGAACTGCTTCGTCGCCTGCAGAGAGAAGGTTATGAGATCAAGCGGGGCAAATATATCTCCGCCAGAGCGCCGAATCAGGAACGATTCACCCGTCTGAAAACCCTAGGTGCGGACTACACCGAAGGAGCCCTTGCCGCCCGGATCGCCAGACGCTCCAAACCTTCCCGCCAGCCGAAACAGCAGGACGGAAAGATCAGCCTGCTCATTGATATCCAAAATAACATCAAGGCACAGCAGAGCGCAGGCTATCGCCGCTGGGCAACCATCGAAAATCTGAAACGCATTGCGGATACCTCTAACTTTTTGACGGAGCATGGTATCGGCAGCTATGAGGAATTGTTGGATCGATGCGAAGTAGCATCCGCCTCCGTCATCCAACTTAAAGCAGACCTCCGGGATACCGGGGCGAAGATGGACGAGCTGGACTTGAAGATGAAGCACGTCTCCACCTACCGCCAGCTCAAACCGATCTATAACCGCTATAAGGCGTCCAGGGATAAGGAAAAGTTTCTGCGAGGCCATGAGAGCGAGATCATCCTTTTGAAGCCGCCGCCAGGGAGTGCAAGCGGCTGGGTGCGGTTCCGCTGCCTGCCACAGAGCGGATGCAGGCGGAAATGGACGAGCTCAACACGGGAAGGCTAGGCTAAAAGTTGAATTGCAGAAAGCTCAGCGCGAAGAACGGGACTATGCAGCCATGCGCCGGAATGTGGAGGATTTTCTTTCCACGCCACAGCAGGAACAGGAGCGAAAAAAGAATGTGGAACTGGAATAAATCTGTTTTCTGCGTTTTATCCTGGGCTTTTGTCGGAACATCAAATATAATAGCGATATAGACATATCAAAGGAGGCGAGCCTATGACGAGAGGCGAAGCGATAAAGGATTTCTTTTGCAAGACGCTCCTGCCCACGGCGGTCGCTGCGCTGATGTACTGCATCTTCCGGTCCGCTTGCGTGAAAAGCGGTGAACTGGACTACCTATGGTTATGGATACTCTGCGGGCTGCCGTTCGGCATCTGGCGGCTGCGCCTCTGGATCATACCGGGCGGCGGTTCCCTGGGCGGCGGTATCGCGCTGTTCGTGCTGAATTTCATTCTGGCCGGGATCATCGGAGGTTTTGTTCTGGTCTGGCGGCTGATCGTGGCGGTGTGGTATATGCCGCTGACGGTGTGGAGGTTGATAGGCAAGAGTAAATAACATATCTTCCGATTCAATTTGATTTGTATAAAACGGTGATTTTCCTTGAGTAGTAGTTGCACAAATGGTATAATTAACAAAAATACTCCTGCGAATCTATCTACGAGGGAAGGGTTGCATATGTCATTGGGTGATCTTATTTCCAGTTGCCACAAGGAAATTGCTGGATCACGCACAAAAAAAATCGCTTAACTATCCAAATAAGCTATGCAATCCAGTTAATCATGGATTTTACCCACAGATTTTCTTGTAATGATGGATTACATAGAGGACGTCTCTGTCATTAGTGACCCTGATAATCCTTCAGCCATTCATTTGTATCAGATTAAGACTAAGTCTACGGACAGACAGTATCTTTTGTCTGCTGTAATTAAAGATGAATGGTTTCAAAAACTGTATCGCAATGCATTAAAGTATAGCGACTATGTTGATAGTGCATCATTAGTGTGCAATACAGATATAGTCGTATCCGGCACCGAGGTATTCCCTAATGAAAGGACAGGATTAGACGATAAATCGATTGAAGAAAACATCAAGAAGATTCGCAAAGCTATTGCTAAAGACCAGAATGTAAACGAAGCAGACATTGATTTGTCAAAATTTTTCTTTGTTCGTTCTTTACTCTCAACGAAAACCACAAAGCAGAAGTTGAACACGAATTTCAGGATTTCTTACTTGGGCAGGATGCTAATTTACAAGTTGCGACAGCAAAATCAATTTTTACAGTTTTATACGACGAACTCGATAAGCGATTTAACGAAGAAATAAATGAAGATTGTACAGATGTACAAGAAATTATGAGCAAGAAAGGGCTTGACGGCAGAACCATTAAAGAAATCATATCCTGCGGATTGGCAATTCAAATTCCGGCCCCAGAGAAGCTATTCTCTGACTTCAATGTTGCATCCATATCAGCACGTCGCCGATATAGCTCAAAGTATCAACAGATTAAGATGGATATGTATTCTAACATTTCCGTATTCGTGGCACTTAAAAAACATTGTTAGAATTTATAGAATCCGAAAATCAAAATGGTATAGATGATATGGTAGGATTATTTAATGCTGTCTAGGCTAAAGCCAGTGATTGTGATTTTGTTCCAACCTGCTACCAAGATGAGTACTACCTAAAAACGCTCATAATGATCTTGATATATAAGTATTGCTATGGAGGTGTGGGTACATGAATTTGGTGGTATCTTCCATCACAATGGTTGACCTTACAAATAAGGAAGCTAAGCGAATTTCCTTTTCGCCTAAAAAGAACTTACTTACTAGTACACGCAACCACTTAGGCAAATCCGTAATAATGAAATCCATATATTATACACTCGGCGCAGAAGTGTATTATCCAAGCCCAATTAAGAGGCTAAATTTACTTACCTACATTGATTTTTCACTTGATGCACATCTATATCGAGTTGCACGGCTCAAGAACACTTTCGTATTATACTGTGACGGAGTGTTTGACGGATGCTACCAATCAGTCGGAGACTTTGAAGAAAGGCTTTGCGAGATATTTGACCTAGAGATAGATCTTGTATCTAAGGACCGCGATGGAACAATAATAAAGTGCCCTCCGGCATTTTATTATATGCCCTATTATGTGGATCAAGAGAATGGCTGGGCAGTGAACTCTTCTTCGTTTGACAAAATGGCTCAGTTTGATTTACCACAAAGAAAGAACAGTTATTTTTTCCACTTGGGTGTCCTGGATAATAGCTACGTTGAAATATCAAAGCGCCACAAGACGAACAAAAAACGGATTGATGAACTTGCAAAGGAAATTGATAAGTATCGAACGGTAATAGAAACACTGCAAGCTGGACTCAATGCGATTCAAATGTCCTTTGATACAGCCTCCTTGGAGCGGGCCATATCTTCCAGGCAACAAGAGATAAAGAGAATACTTGAAGAATTAACTCAAACGCGATCCGCCTTACTAAAGGCTGAAGATGACTTGATTCAGCTAACGCATGAAAAGGAGCTACTCTCCAAGTATATTAAGAAAAAAGTCCCGAACGAGGATTTTGTATGTGGAGAAACGATTGAATGCCCTCGCTGCGGCATGGTGTTTGAACAGGTTCTGACGCAAAGGCTTGAAAAATTTATTTACGCGAATCGCTGCTGGAGGACTATACGGTAGCTGCCGAGGGGCAGAAACGCTTAGAAAAGCAGATTATAAAATTAAAAAGAAAATTTGAGGCTAAACAGCAGGGACTAAAAGATTTTGAAAAGGAGCTGGCAGCCGATAGAGAATCTTATAATACTTATGTTAAATCAAAGGCTACAAACCAGCTTCTAAAAGAATACTGGGATCAAATTAGTTACAATTCCTCGGAAATTGACCGGCTACGTAAAGATAGCGCAGAAATCAATCAGCGATTATCAGCTTACACGCAGGAGAAAGAGCAAGCCAACACAGTATATCAGGGAAATCTAACGCGCCTGCTTGCTGGACTTGATATTCCTTCGGATCAAGTCGAGACAGAAAGTGAACCTGGTACACATCTTAGTGCAAGCGGAGCATATGGTCCTCGGTGCAAAATTGCACAAATGCTCGCATTTGTCGAAACACAACATTCGACAGCTCCTGATTTGATAACATTCCCGATGGTCATTGATTCCCCGAATGTTTTGGAGCAGGATGACGAGCATTTGGAATCTATTATCCGTACTTTGCTCACATGGGACAAAACCAGTAACCAGATTATAGTTGCGTCTATCCAAGGAAGAAATATGGCTTCGACTATTGATGATGTAAAAATTATTACATTAGATAACCCTCAAAATCATTTGTTTGATTCAGCCGAATATGCAGAGTATGAAGCAGAGATAGCTGAGATTTTTACGCAGTTCTAAGCAAAAAGAAAAAGCGGGAGTACAGCCGATCGGACGAACCGAAAAGCTGTACTCCCCGTTTTGTGACAGAAAGTGTTTGAAATCGAGCTTTTCTCGGTGTACCTGCAAGCAGACCGCCACATAAGAAATCATAAGGACTCCCTTTGAAAATACGGTTATAGGGAATTATTCTGCGTTTTTCGCACCCTTATCCTCACAGATTTTAGACCGTTTGGAGTTGTAATGCGGACAAGCAATC
>VOFG01000327.1_pt1 | contig 12001 bp, 8 predicted proteins | sample 5384171 | NCBI WGS metagenome assembly VOFG01 (sample SAMN12384726, study PRJNA508395) | human gut metagenome | isolation source: healthy gut F | host: Homo sapiens | reverse complement strand
ATGGTATGCAATTCGCACAAACGCACAAGACCTTTTTTGAGCGCCGAAACTATATCTTGTATTTATGTCAGACATTATACCACAAGATATAGTGTTTTTGCAAGAGAAAAACGCTATCTGACCACTATATATTGTGTTTAAAAATATTATTTGCCATATATACGAATCCGAGAACACCTATAGCGGTGCTGAACCCAGACAAAAGCGGCACTATCCTTAAGTGAAACTATTGCATTGAATGTATCTCGATGACTGGGATTTTGACACTTTTTGACCACATGCATAGTTGTATTTAGTACACCTATTTGATATAATAAAGTCACGCCCAATAAAAAAAAGTCATAGTTAGATGGCAGAAATGGGTTTGAATCAAGAACTGAGGTGATTGGAAAATGCTAACTCTCAAAATCAAAGAGGAAAATTACCGTAAGTTTGTGGAAGAAACATCGAGAAAAAGAGAAGACTGGATTAAGAGCATTTCAGACAGTGCCGTTGTAATCATGGAGCGGCAGCGCTACCTGATGGGCATGTCCAAGCAAGAGTTCTACGGCGTGTTTCTCGGATGCCCGATGAATTCCCGCACATACCGGAAAATCATTGAAAAGCAGATACTTGTCCCGGAGAACCTGCTACTTTCTTTCTGCTTCACTTACGGGTACGACCTGAAACGATTTCAGGAAGTATCGAAGCTGATTGACACACACGATTACTTCGAGAACGATTACCCTTGTCTTGTTTCGATGACGCCAAGGTGTATCACCCCGCAATCAACGATTTTCGGCAGCCAACCTGCTATCTGCCATCATTTTGTAGCCAACTGCGTTGGCGCGAGGGTCGTCGATGAAGAGATAATCATCACGACCGAGTTCGCTCTCAATGACGGGACGCATCAAGATAGAGCCGCCGCCGATGAACACGGGATAAGATAGCGTCAAGTCAACGCCTTTCTCTTTCAGGGACCGAATCAGAGTGCGGGCCTAGTTCTGAGCGGTCGTGTGAACCACATCATTGAGTTCTTTGCCGGGATTGTAACCGCAGCGCAGAATGTTGTCGATGCTGTAGTCGTCCATATCCAGCTGGAAGCGGTTACGAACCGCACGCTGTACCTCATCGTACATCTTGATAACGCCGTTGTTGAAGCTCTCACAGAACGCCATGTCAACCTGACCACCACGGCTGAACTTCACAACGTCGGTGGTATAACCGCCAATATCAATGATATAGGTATAGGCTTCCGGGCGAGCCATGATTTTGGACATGTAAGGGGCAATCGCAGCCACACCCTGCGGGAAGACCATTACTCGAACGATGCGAACCTCAAAATCCACATTGTTGTAGGTAAACACCACACGGCGGCCATCACGGCCAAAGTACTTATCGTACTCAGAGGCAAGGTCATGGATGTGAGTTGGAGGAAGGCCCATCGCAAGACACACATCCTGCTTGACCTGCTTCTGGCCAGGGCGTACATACCCCATCGCCATCATCTCTTTGGCAATCGCAATGAGAGTCAGAACGTAATAGGACCAGTCCGTCGTTTTATTGTACATATAAGGGATACGAGACTGAGTAAGGGTATAATAGTTGCCGTCAAAGAGAAGCGTATCGGACTTTACTGCCGGAGGAATTGCACCATGGCAGATAAGACCTGAATTGAAAGGCTCAGTATGCGGCGTCTTGATGTTCTTGTTACCGGTATCAACGGCAATGACCAACGGATTCATAAGCAATTTATCCTCCCCTTAGACTTCTTCCAGAAACGCCAGGTAACGAGCCGTTGCAAGTGCAAGCTGTGCATACTCGCTGTGGATATCCCGGTTTGTATCAAACTCAATGCCGATACTGGTCATAGCCTTCCAGGACATCTCGATGTATTTGCGGCAAATCTCGGACTTGCCGTTAATAAGACGGCGAGCGTTCTCTTTCATCGCCTTGGAAAGTTCCGGCTCCGTATAGACGGTCACAGCATGGATATCATGCTCTTCCAGAATCCGGAACATCTCGATAGCGCCGCGCAGTGCATATTCCACTTCATCGCCTGCATCGCCGCTATAAGAGCTCTGAATCAGATTTTTGCCGGTATCAATGCACAGACCAAACGCGCCATACTGATTGTTCTTGTCGAACCGTGCATAGAGGAAAGCATCGGCTTCCTCATCGCCCACAGGCTTGATGTCACTGGAAGAGTTTTCTTCCTCACCGAAATGAGGAGCGCTCATGCCACTCGGCCATTCTGCTGCTTCATCTTCCTGAGCCAATTCTCCCTGCGCCCCGTCATCATCCGACATGGTATCCGGCATAACAAACTGTTCGTTCGGAATCTCTGAAGAGAAAGAATCCGAAACAGCAGGGGCTTCAGGCTCGTTCTGAGAGAAGCTCAAAGAGGTTTCAATCGGCTCATCATCCCCCTTGACAGGCTCTGCAGCGTCGTTTTCGATATCGCTCAGGTCAATTTCAATTCCATCGTTCTCGGGCTGAGAAACGCTCTGAGTGGCATTTGCGTCAGGGCTCTTTGCACCGTCCAGAATGTGCTGGAATACGAGGGTGTCATCTTCCTGCTCATTGTCCAGGGAAGGAACGTCGGCAGGCGTAGGCTGCGGTGCCGATGCAGGCTGTGCAGGTGCAGCAGGTTGCGCAGAGGGCTTGGCGGCAGCTGTCGGGCTCTGGGTTTTATTGCTGCGGCGGAACAAAGTATTGATAAACGGATTTCCGTCCGTAATTTCATCCATCTCCTGTTCCTTAGTTTCCTTCTTTTCCTTCTTCGGCTTGGCAGGCTGCTGCATAGCGCCAGGGTTTCCTTTCGGAATCATAACTTCCGGCTTGTAATCGTCATCGTACACGCGGTACTTCTCAACAGCGGATTCCTCCACCTTCTTTTTCTGGCGTTCCTTTTCAGCTTCCTCTGCGGCTTTTTCATGTTCACGGTTTGCTTCATTTGCGCGGTTTGCTTTCGATTCATCCAGCCGAGCAAACAAGCTGTTCAAACTGCGGTTCTCAGACATAATTCATAATCCTCCTTCTCAAACATTCGGGGCTTGAGTATTAGCTTCAGCACTGGGCCCAACTTTGGGCTCAGCACCAGGCATTGCATTATTGGACATTGTCTCACTGCTCACGACGCTGGCACATACCGGAACGGTCTTGTCAAGATTGACAGCCTGCTTCAGGCAAGTCGGCCAAACGCAGTAGTCCTTCGCGTCACAGCGCCACGGGCAGCTCCGTTCGGCACATACGGCGCGGACCGTTTTCTTTTGAGCAGCCACCGTAAATGCACCACCAGGCGTTGCACGAATCTCAGAGCGTCGCCGGTCAATCAACTTATCGATGCCACGCTGTACAGCTTCCGGGTAGTATTCAGCGCAGCGGCAATGTCTTCAACCGAGCGGCCTGCCTTATGCAGTGAATCAATCTGGCCGAGCAAAACTTTCGTCATCTTGGGATGTGTACGAAGCGGTTTATTAGATTCCATCAATAAAAGCCTCCTAATGTTTCAACGTGCCAGGCGCTTGAGGCGCTTGTAGTAATAAAACTTTTTCTTTCCAGGGCATGTTCTGTGCCTTGAGTGGGGACTGAGCGAATTTGAGGGCTTTCAGCATTGCTTTCATCTCTGCGTCCTCATTGGCGCAGAACAAGCCGATGGTTTCGGGCAAAGCAAGGCTCACAGCAAAGTCCAGCATACCGGTAGCAATCCCGCGCCGTTTATAGGCGTTCTCGACTTTGATAGAGTCGATATAAAGATGTGTCGTAATAGGCAGGACCATTGCAACGCTGTCTTTCGGGTCTTTGTCGCACAACATCTGACGTTCGGCATTTCGAGCACAGAGATAATTGATGGCAAGTTGCTTGTCGGGAAGCGGGTAAGCAGGAGTAGGCCAGATATCCGCCATCGTTCCCTGCTTGGTCGGAACCTGAAGGATGTCTGCCATCATTACAGCAACTTGAGCCGTTCCATCATAGACCTTAAAGGTGACGGCAGTATCGGAAAGAAGATTCTGTTCGCCGAGCTTCGTGCCCCGGTCCTGATACAGAGCACCACTGCAATCTGCAACTACCACAAGCTGGTTCAGGTCCTTATCCACAATCGTGATTTTCTTTTTCATGGTTTCTATCTCCTTTCCCTATTCATTCACAGCAGAACTTGCGCTTCGAGCCGGTGAACACAACCACCATTGAGGGCCGCATACCACCGGCAGGGTCCTTCGTTCCGTTCTGACCATACTTTGCATAGGACGGCAGCAGGCGGTTGGTGAACTTAACTCGTTCCGGCAGGAAATGAACCCGAACGCCAGGCTGGAGATAAATGTGTTCTTGGACCATGCAGCATCAGTTGATACTGGCAGCAGCATGACAACGGTCGTGTTCTTCTTTTTCCTTCAGCAGCGCCTTTCGCAACCCACAGGCGCAGATTTCGGGTCCCGCTCGGAGGGCAGCAATACACGACATTGCCGCGCCAATCCTGTGCAAGACCATCTTCCTTCTTAGTGAAGAACTTCTGGCACTTGGCATTTTCGGGGCGGGCACAGGCATCCAAAGTGAAATGATAAACGCGGTCAAGTTCCTGGAACAGTTCATCCGGGGTTTCCCATTCACCCGCAATGGCACTGCTCACGCTGCTGTTGACGCTTTTGGTGGATTTCATAAAAACCTAAAACCTCCTTGTTATTTTTGAAAAGGTACATTGTAATTTGTTCTTGTGACACCATTTTTTTGGATGCTCTCGAAAAGACACATTTGCTTTCCAGAAACAAGACAAAAAAAAGAAAAGGCAGTCACTTTTTTCAGCGATTAACGTGCTTTTTTTGCCCTATGTTTTCATTATCTTTGATTCGCACATTTCCGCAAAAGGTCACACTGGGAAGGTCAGTTTGCGTCTTTGAGCCACGGCTGAGACTGCACTTTCTCGAAGTCCGCATCGTTCGGCATCACGCCACCGTACGGAGCAATCGTGTAGGTCACTTTCGTGACCGGAGTGCAGACACCGGATTCATTCACATTACCGGTTGCAATGTAGACTGCCATAGGCACCTGCATTGCGCGGCCAGTGATGTTGTTGTTGATGAAATCGCCGGTAGCTTTCGGAATGACCCAAGCCGTATCGCTATGGTCAATTGCGTTATCACCCTGAGTCAGGACGGTATCGCGCAGACGCATGTACAGCTCGCCACGGCGCAGACGGTTCTTTGTCATGTCGTATACCGAGTTGCCATACTCGCCGTCAGGGTAGTACTCCATGCCAGGCATATCACGCATCAGCCAAGGACCATTGGCCTTGATATTCTTGATTTGGATAGCCACAGTAGAGTAGTTCGTGATGCGATAGTTGGTAGGCTCTTTTGACCTCACCACTTGTGGTGTTGCCATACATACAGACGTACAGAGGAACCGTAGCCTTCAGCAGAGCCGGATGCACATACAGGCCGCCATCATGGATAATCAGCTCGTAGTTGCGAACCGTTTCACCATTCGGGTTAACGACCGTATGAACATCCAATGCAGGACCACTCTTGGTGTCGGTGTTGATAGTTACCAGATACGGAGCCAGAAGCTTGTGGTTATAATGGCAGAAATCGCAGGTCTTATCCTCGTAGTTCCACTCAAAATCATCATCGGTGCTCGTACCATCTGCGTACAGAGGCAGGGAGCTGATGGTGCAATCGGTCACAAACGGGATATTGGTCTTGCTTTCCTTGACATTTTCCTGCTTACGATAATCGTAGGCATCCACAAATTCTTGAGTCAGGTTGGAGGGATTACCGCCCGCAACGTACAAGACGCTGCTGACTGTATCTTTCGCCTTGAGCTTTGCATCCAGAATCGGAGTGGCGTCAACGTCGCTCACGACATCAATCAGATTTGCATCATCATCTTCCATCTGAATGTTCACATGGAAGTTCGGGTTCTCGTTGTAGATAATCTTATCGCTGTCAAGAACCGTCACATGCAGCGGACGCGGGTCAACGACAAAGCGGCCATTCAGAACCATGACAATATAGTTCTTCAGAACGGGGTAATTGGCTTCAGTCAAGCCAACATAAGTTAACGGATAAGTGCCAACAGGAGTCGATTCATCAGGAACAAGACTTTCATGACCACTTACCAGAGTCTTGAAATAAGACTTCTTGTAGCTCTGGTCCAAAGTCAAGGTATCACCCTGCACCAGACCATCGATTTCCAGCCAGCAGCCTGCAGAAGCTGCAGTACCGTAACCGTAAGCCTTCTTGTCATGCCAGGGCTTCTCCCCTACGCCGTCACCATACAATCCACGCCAACTTGCAACCTGTGCGGTCAGGTTGGCGCGTGCGATAGCGCCGGAATACTTCTCCTTTGTGATACGGTAGTTCTTGGCATCCTTACCAGTCAGTGTCGGATGAGCATCTGCCGTAATCGGATTCTCGTCCAACTCATAAGGCCAGTTGGAGCTTACCGTGCCATCTGCATTCAGCTTCTGGCCAGCATCCTTGGTCTTATAGTTGCCGGGAAGGGTTTCTTCCTTAATCTTAACGTCATCACCTTCAAGCACGCCATCAATCAGGATATCCTTAATGGTGGCTTTGGTCGTGCCGTCATAGTGTTTGACGTTGCGAGGATAGGTCGGGTCTTCCAGATAAATACTGTGAACGTACAAATCCAGAGGAGTGATAGAGCCAGACAAGTCTTCCTTCTCAATGTAGTAGTTGCCTGCGCTGTTGCCAACGAGAGAGAGTTCACTGGTTCGGATGACGACATAGGGACCGCCAGCATCGCTGACATTCTTGCCATCAACCGTGTAGTTACCAGTCACCGTAGTGGTGCTCAGCTTCACAGTGTTCTCGTCCTTCGCAATCAAGCCGCCAGAAGCAATATGAACATTTTCCAGAGTTGCCTTGCTGGTGCGGTCGTAGGGTTTATCGCCAGTACCGATAATCGTCAATCCGCGAGGATAGATATCGAACTTGACGGTATCACCAATACCGCTCGGACTGCTGCCGTCATAAGTATGACCGGGGTTCGTGTTCTCGTAGCGATATGTGATGATGTAACCCGACACCGTACATTTTGCTGTTGCGGTATAGGAACCGCAATCGGAGCGCGGATACTGGTTCTTGTCCGTAGACGCATCGCTTGGAGCCTTCGTCAATGTACCTTTACGGTTAGCATAGACGATAGTGGTGTTCTTCACGATATTGTCCATATCGGTAGAAGACAGGTTGCCGGAAACGCTGATGGAAGCTTCATCGGGGTTGCCATCATACAGCTTATTGGCTGCAGTGATAGTAATGGTTACATGCTGTTCCTCAATACCGGAATCGGGGTCGGTATCTTCGTATGCGGTATCGAAAGCATTCTTGCCGTTACGAGAGAAACGAGAAACAGAGGATTTGACCAGCTCAATGCTGGAATTACCAGCCTGCTCAGAACCGGAACCGCCGCCATCATTGCTGATGTTGACTTCCAAGACCTGAACCTTGTGTCCACCTGCATCAGTTAGAGTAGTACCAACGCCTGCAGCCCAGCTCAAACCGCCATTGCCGTCGCGCTTACAGCTGCCCCAGCCATCTGCATTGGCGAGCTTAGAGGACTCGTTAGCGTAGCCGCCGTACCAACCGCCGCCGCCACCGCCAGGGCCTTCAACACCAACCTCAGAAGAACCATCAGTAATACCACCGAGGAACATAGAGAAGTCGCCGCCAGACATACCTTGGCCAAACGGACCACCGCCGCCAAGCTGGCCGCCCCAGACATGCAGGACGCCGTTGTTATCGGAACCGCCAGTAGCATCGCAAGCGCCGTGCTGGTTAGCACCACCACCGCCTGCAACAGCCAGAACATACTTCTTAGCCGTGTTTTCATCGCCGTACTCAGCCAAACGACCTGTGCCGATGATGCCGACAGCCACGGTAGTAGCACCGCCGCCAGAAGCGCCCTTCAAGCTCCAGTGAGCGTAGTGCTCCTGCATCATGATACCGCCGTTACCACCGCCGTTGTAGCCGCCCTGGACCACAACTTTTGCGTTAGCATCGGCTCGATGCACCGTTGACGTAGTGTGTCGGGTCATGAGAACCAGCACCGCCGTTGACGAAATAGAGCGTCGCGCCCTTTTCCGCCTTGACGCGAATCGTGGTCTTGCCGCCAAGCGAAGTGCGTTCGGGAGACAGACCAAACTGGTTATCAGCGCCACCGCCTGCACCGTTCAGAGTGATGATATACTCACCGGTATACGGAGCAGTGTACATAGAATAGGGTTTCGAAGTGCTGTTGGGTTCGGAGTAGACCTGAGAAGAGGATGCACCGCTGTTCTGTTCATCAATGTAGAAATACACCTGGTCCATGTTGGCCTTTGTGGTCGGAGCATCATAGCAGATGTAGTAGATAGCATTACGCCAGAACCATTCCCAAGTTTCCTTCGGAATCGTGTTGCCGCTCTTAGAACGGTAAGCGAAGCCTTGACGCTTGTTGACGAATTCATCATCCGTCACCTTTTCGAAGAGGTCCGTAAAGCACTTACCGTCAGAGTTGCGAATTTGTTATCGATAACCACGGTATCGCGGGAATCGATGCCGGAACGGTTATTTACGCCATTCCCCGCGATGAAGTAGGTTTCCATGTAACGCAGACCATTCGGAGCGATAATTGCCAGGTCTTTGTAGTTGTAAACCGCACCGCCGTTATTCAGAGCTGTGTTGATTTCGGAAATTTCATTCCGCAGGGTCGAAATGTCCTTTGCGCTGCCATTTGCAGTCGTAATAGTATTACGCTTCTTCGTAGCTTTGTTCGGAACATTGGCCTTAATGGAAATGTTGTAATCCAGAACCAGTTCAGCGCCGTAAGAGGACTGGCTGATATCCTTATACAGATGGTCTTCCGGATTGCTGGAGTTCACATCGCGGTCGAAGTTGTAAGCATCGGTAGCAGCAGTGGTATAGGGCTTCATATCGGCGCTATCCCAGTTCTGCATGTACTGAGCTTCAGCCTGGCAACGGAAATAGAAGTGCGTATTACCGTAATCCATCGGGTTGGTAGCGTTATCAATGTACAAAGACACGATAGCGTTCCATTCCGCATAAGAACTGTTGTTCAGGTCCTTGGATTCAGTCGGGTACATTGCTTCCAGCTTAATGTAGCCGCTGAACTTATTGAATGCTTTGCCGCTGGACATGAAACTCTTTTCAAGTTCAGCCACTCGGCTGTTCAGTTTGCTGATGTTGCCAATCTTCTTGCCAACATCGCTGTACTTCAATGTGACGGCATCACCGACATCCTCGAACTGAGAGCGGCTGCCGCCGCCTGCCACATCACTGTACAACCACTTAATGGTGGGAGCACTGTCTTTATTACCGTAATAGGTAATCTTTGTGGTATAAATGGCCTTGTTATCACCTGCTGCGCCATAGGCTTTACCACCCTGGCCCAGTTTATCAGGATTGATAGCATCCAAAGGAATTTCCTTCGGGCTACGGCCATTATTCGGATTAGAGGTCGGAGTCGTCCACGCAAGGTTGCCGTTGCTGGAATCGTAGTTATTCAGGAGCAGAGACTGAGCCTTCAATGGCGTCATCTCAATGGGCGGTGCATAGATGATAAGGTGACCAGTACGAGCCTGTGCAATATCGTTTGCCGTGGTAGTATCGGTGCTCATGGTATGCCCGGTAGACTTATAGGTGAAGACACAGCGGAAATCTGTGCCATCCCAATCCATTGCTGCATTCGAGAGTTCCAGCGTGACGGTGGTGTGCTTATTGAATGTAGATTTACCTGCATTCATCTTCGCATCACTGCCAGTGAAGGAATCAGGAACCCAGAAATCGGACGGATACCAGACACCGCCGCCCAAAGCATCGTTGTCATCAGTTTTCGTTACGTAACTGATTTTGTACTTTGAGGACGGGAACAGGCTGGCAGCGCTGCCAACGGCAACCCAGTTACCGCTTGCATCACGGTACTGGACTTCATAAGTCAGGCCATCTTCAACGCCTTTCCAATAGAATGCATCGAAGGAGAAGGAAGTGCTGCCGCCAACGGAGATGCGGCGGTCAAAAGCCTGCTCGATATACATTGGGCGGATTTCAACGTCAACATAACCGTTGCGGCCATCCTCAGCCTTGTCCATGCTGGAATATACCGCGCCGCTCAGGGTGTATTCACACTTGAACTGAATACGGTTTGTGGTGTAATCCAACTTGGAGTAACTTACAGAGCTTGTCGTATAAGGCAAGTCGCTGTCCGTTGCTGCAGTGAACGTCAGGCTGTTAATCTTGCCGCTCACAGTGCCGTCAGAGGTATCGAAGGAAGTGCCAGGATTACCGATTTTCACCCAATCGCCAACCTGGTTGTCAACGGAAATCGTGCGGTAATACCACACAACGTCAGAGGCTTTCAGCTGCTCGTTATAATAGAGCTTGCTGTCAACCGTCTTGTTGACCGGACCTTCCCAGTCCTTATAGTCATCAATTGGGTCAGCGGTTGGGGTCATCAGCTGCAGAGGATGGGTCTCAGTGTCGTTCCAGAAATGATTCGGAACATCGACCGTAATCATACCAAACTGAGTGACCTTGTTGCCGCTCTTGTCGATGACGTCGGCACGCATCATACCAGTGGTCGGCAGGTTCGAGATAACGTACTTACTATCGCTGTTTACAACACAGTTATAGTCAACGCCATCGGAGCCATGAACAACAACCTTGTAACCGGTATAATCGGTCACGCCGTAAGAGGTCGGGAACAGAGCATTCAGGTCACCAACAACACGGGCAACACCGGTGATGCGAACATCCGGCTGGTTATCAAGCTTCAGAATCGGCAGCGTACCTTTGGTCATATCAGAACCAAGGTTCCAGCCGTTGTTCTTGCCGCTGGTATACATACCGTTTGCAGTCACGCTTGTGTTATCAAACACAGGCTGGTTGTTGCTTGCGAGCTTGACCTTATAAACGTCTGCGTTCCAGTGACCGGAGAAGTTCTTGATGGGCTTCCAGCCTTCCGGCAGAGTCAGGTCATCGGTCAGCTGATAGCAGCCATTCAGCGGATACCAGAAAGTACCGCCAGCCTGCAATGCGGCCAGGACCTGCTGTGCGTTGACAGAGGAAACACGAATCACGAAATGAACATCTTCCTGGCCATTCTGCTGTGCTGCACAAATCTCGCACTGTTTACGCTGAGAGATGTACATGACAGTGTTGGCGAACAAAGCCGCTTCATCAGCAGTAGCTTTATTATCGGGCAAATGACCAATCTGGTTCATTAAGAAATTGCCAGTACCAGACAGGTAGAAGTTGCTTGTACCGAACCAGGACTGTCCGGTCTCTTCATCGGTAATCGTCTTGGTGGTCGGGTCCGGGTTGTAACCAAACTCGGCACCAGTCACGTTACCGCCCGCATAATCAACCCAGATAGGGCCGAAAGCAACCTGAGAGTTGGAGTGAGTTTTGGAAGCGGAAAGTGTACCGGTGAGGTCATACGGGAAGTTGGTGGGAATACGATACTTGACAGTGCTCTGAGCCTGAGAGTTGGAATACGGTTTCAGTTTAATGTTCAGCTTGTCAGAGCCGTACATGATACCAGCTTTACCGTAGGAGCTGTGGCTACCACCGGTAGACAGAATCATGGAGATAGCATCGGTCGGCAAAACAGTGCCGGAATCGATGTTACCACCGTTAGCGCCCATCAGAGCGTTCATGTTCCAGTGACCGTTATCGATGTTAGGAACAGAGTTCAGAACATAGTAGCGGGTAGATCCATCGTTCTTGTCGGGGCCGAAGCGACCACCCTCGTAGTAATCACGAGAACCGGGGTCGGTGTAACCAGCCTCATGGGCATCGTACCAGGAACCAGCATAGGCATACATCGTATCGTGTCCGATACACATACCGTAACCCTGGCTTAGAAATGCTTTGATGGCGTAATAGGCTTTACCAGAAAGGTCCGGCTCCTGGTTGACGCAAACGCCCCATCCAATCGAGTCGATACGGTAATTGCCTTCGGCATCCATCATAAAACGGTCAGGGTCTTCATTGAACTTTTCTAC
>VOFG01000273.1_pt1 | contig 12001 bp, 20 predicted proteins | sample 5384171 | NCBI WGS metagenome assembly VOFG01 (sample SAMN12384726, study PRJNA508395) | human gut metagenome | isolation source: healthy gut F | host: Homo sapiens | reverse complement strand
ATTCGTAGTGGTTTTATATGGACTTCCTTTGAACGTATAAGGCAGGGTGATGGTCTCTTCTGTTATTTCCTTGATTTCCGGCTTTTCCGGAGCAGCTTTACCCAAAGTACGACTGAAGAAGTCAATTAGAATATTGTCCACTACCAGTTCCTTGTTACCGATGGCATAGCACTCCGCCTTCATTTTTTTTTATCGAAATCAAACTCCAGAATCTGGTAGCCCCAATAGTCAATGGTTTTTTGTACGTCGTCGTAGTCTTGTTCGGAAGACATGCCCCACATTTGATCCCAAGAGGCAGCACCGTTAATGATGTGGTATAGCGGATAATCGGTCAATTGTCCCCTATGGTACAAATGATGGTGGCCTCCGTAGTTCAGTACGTGCTTCGGGGTTTCGGACAGAATGGGTATGATTTCATTTCTAACCCATGTCGAGATGTCACCGATGTATTGCTCGGCTTGGATAGGCCGATGGTTTACGCTGATAATGAAATCTACTGAATCGTCTTTTTGGCAGCATCTACAATTTTTCTCACCCATTCTTTTTGGGCGTTGCCGGTATGTTCAGTGGACAAAACAACGAAGAGGATACGGCCGGCTTGGTAAGCGTAATAGTTTTCCGTGCCACTGCTGATACCTTGGTAGGTAAGGTTCTCATAGTGGTAATGTGCGGCATATCTCTGCATACCCGGGTCGTTATAAGTTTCATGGTTTCCCACGGCTGTCATGATAGGGAGATAAGGTGACATGAGTTGCGATTTGAACAGGTGTATCTGTTCGTATTGGTCCAATGTACCTACGTCCACTTGGTCGCCGATATTCATAATCATGTTGATGTTTTCGGTAAGGTCGCCATATTTTTCTTCGATCTTACGTTGTGCTGCTTTCATTAGCCACTCATATCCGCTTCGGCTTTTGATTTGGTGATCGCCCATTAACAGAATGCGCATGGGTTCATGGCTTTTGGGGGTCGGCATGGTGCGGAAATGGCATACTTCGCTTTTCTTGTCGTCGCTGATAGCTTGGTAATAGTACACCGTGTTGGGTTGCAGTCCGGTGAGGCGGATGGAGTTCCAATAATATGGGAAACCGTCTTCTGAAAGATTGTCAATGGTACCTTCTAATGTCTGCGTCAGTTGGTCTTTTGAAGTTCCGTAAATGACTTTAGGGTGTTTTCGAAAGAGGTTTTCCAGCTAATCCAGATGGCGGTGTCTTCCGCGCTTTGGAGGTAAGGTTTCGTCATATCGGCGTAGCTACCGGTTTTAGGCTCCACGGTCAGCCGGTGTGCCACGACTTGTCCACAGGCGTTTTCACCTTCTGCCGGTGTGTAGTAAATGTCAGCTTCGGGTAATCTTTTCCTCCTATATTTATTGTCTCTCCCGGAGCAATGGTGTGGTCTTGTATGCTTTGCACGTAGCGGCAGAATTTTATAGGAGTCTCCAAGGTATCTTTGTGTTCATCGGTGAATGTTCTTATCAGGCGGACCGGGCTGTCTTGTGATAGAAAGGAAGATGAAATTTCGACGGAAGGTGTTCCTTGTCCCGATATGACTTTGCAACCGATAGGAGCCGTCCAATCGTAATGGGTGACAGTTTCATTCTTGGGAGCCTCGAACGTGGACGTCTCATTGATTTTCATGACAGGGTTGCCTTCTATGCAGTGGGCATACCCGCAAATTGCTAACGAAAGCAACGGAAGTGTCAGCATTCTCTTTTTCATTCTTTTTTTCTTTTAAAGTTTATGTTGTCAAGTTTTGATGCAACAAAAATAGAGTAAACTTATTAAGAGCCAGTTGCGTTGCTTTTTACATTCTTTTTTGCAGGGTAGAAATACATCTGATTTCACGTAGAATCTTCATAAACAGCGCCGTGCGACGGGCTTGTAAGTAATATAATTGAAATAAAAACGGCTTACGAATATCTTTCGTAAGCCGTTGATTTTTATAGTGGACCAGTCTGGGCTTGAACCAGAGATCTCCAGATTATGAGTCGCAAATAATTGATTTTCAGTAATTTGCTCTTTATTTCTTTTCAGGCTCATACTCCTTGATTTCCAAGCCTAAAGGTAGTATTTCTTTTTCAAATAATCTCTCTTGTTTTCTTCTATTTTCTTAAGATGTGTGCAAATTGTGTGCAATTAGATTTTGCACGGTACATGTATATTGGGTTATGTCAATAATAGGAAGTTTGCTTCCTGCATCATTTACAGCTTGCATAAATTCAGTACATTCTTGTTGTGTCATTTTCTTTCTGCAATAAGCGTAATATAGAAAATCAAGAGTTGTTAAATAAGTTATGCAGTTCTTTGAACAGTAGTCCTTTATATCTCTTAAATTACTACTCCCCAATACATCTTTATTGTCCCTACAATATACCATACAGGCACTCTCTCCCTTTCCCAATACTCGTTGCAATGAAAAATATTCTTTTATTGATTCTCCTTTTGGAGCAAATGTTTCTTGTTTCAATTTTGGAAAATGGTGAAGATAGTTGTCTATGAATTTTTCGTTTTATTATTCTTTGAAACTTCATTGTAAACCACATCCAATACTATATACTCATATTCGGGGAATATATCCGGTAATAATGAACCCAACTATATACTTTATTTCACTTAATTTATTAGATATTAAACTGTTAGATTCGTTTGGTCATTAATGTTATCTTTGTATCGTTGCAGAAACATAGTAATAAACGATAATGCACCCAAATATCGACATTTTAGGTATTACAGTATCTATTGCCTGTAAAAAGTTAAACCCTTTGCAATTTAAAATTGTTAATAATATAAAAAAGAACTACGAATTAAATACATTAATATCGTTAAAATAGAACCTGAAAAATTGGTAATGCAATGCCCTCTATTCATGAACAAAATAGAAACTGGTGTATATTCAATTACAAGGCATTTAGATTTTAGTAAATCTACTATCAAATTTAACAAGATTCAATTTGTTTTTGTTACAACATCAGAATTTAAAGTTTTTAGTAATGTCATCGACATTAATGTCATGCTTTAATGCAGCTTTCTTTAGTAGTTCATATTTTTCATAATCAGACAAAACGCGTTCAGTACCTTCACTAATAGTTATACCAAGAACATTATTAGCCCAAAAGGTCTTGCCATTTTCGTCCATTTTGGCTTTCCATTGCCCTTGATTTATCACTTTGGCATGTTTACAAAATTCTCGGTAATCTTTTTCACATGTAATCATATGATTTTCTATTAGTTAGTAAATTTAACAAATTTTATATTTCGTATAAGGATCGATGAATAACATTTTTATTCATTGACCCTTAGTGTTTTATATAAAATGATTATATTTAATAATATAAAAATACATTGAACATGAAACCGTAAATTCTGTATTACCGCCCAAATCGAACAGATATGAGGCAACCAAAGTCATTTATTCAGCTAATGAACTCTTTGCATGATGAGAAATCATGTAGAGAATTCTTAGAAACACATAGATGGCATGGTATGCCTAAATGTCCGTATTGTAACCATGAATCCAAAGGACATTACAAATTAAACCGTAATGGAGAGTTTAATGGATTATATAAATGTCGAAATTGCAAGAAAACATTTACTGTTACAAAAGGGACTATCTTTTGAACGAAGTAATGCCCCTCTGAAAAGTTGGTTTTATGCAATACATATGTTACTCTCCCATAAGAAAGGCATTAGTAGTATTCAGTTATCTAAAGATATAGGCGTTACTCTGAAAACAGCGTGGTATATGTTACAGAAAATACGGTGTAATCTAAATGGAGAATTAGAAGACATATTAGACAGTTACGGTGGTATTGTGCAAGTCGATGAGACCTATGTAGGCGGTAAAACCAAAGGCAAAATTTGGCAAAATCAAGGTAGAAGCCTTAAACAAAAAGTTCCTGTGGTTGGCTTATTAACCGAAGATAAGGTTAACTCATTTGTAGTTACGGATACAAGTGGAAATACTTTGAAAGCGTTAATCTATGCACTTATAAAACCAGGCTCTATTGTCGTAACAGATGGTTGGAAAGGTTATAAAGGAATATCTAATATGTACTACCATAAAATCGTTAACCATAATAAGGGTAGCTATAAAAACAAAGAGGGCTACCATACAAATGGGATTGAGGGCTTTTGGTCAATGTTAAAACGTGGCATAAAAAGCACATATCATGTAGTTAGTCATAAGTATCTGCAAATGTATTGCGATGAGTTTTCCTATAAGTACACAACAAGAAAAATGGGAGAAATAGAAAGGTTCGTACATTTTATTTCCAAGAAACATAGACAGATAACGCATTCAATGTTAACCGGTGGCTATGGTTAATTCAATAAAAATTAGTACCTTTGTATTGTCCTTTTGGACAACATAATTTTAGGGAAGCGTTTAGCTCTTTTCTCAAGTGTGAATCTGGACAATTCAAACTGTGTTGAGAGAATAGGTAAGAACGTTCCCCTGTGGTTTGTATATAGCACTCTAAGTGTTTACATACAGCTATGGGCGTGAGCTGTTTTCTTATATTCAACACAGGGTAGTCCAGAACCCACACTTGATATAAGTCTAACAGTCTCACGCCTCTCCATTTGTATAAGGCTCTTTGGGGATTGGGGAGCAACAAAACTTTTAAGTTATGAAACGTATTTCATTAGTTTCCCTAATCGTTATGCTGTCTCTTTCAGCATTTAGTCAAAAGATTTACAGTGACAAAGCAAGAACATCGCAACCTGATGATTACATGTATCAAGATTATTCATATACATATAATCTTGATGCTGATGGACACCTAACAGGTAACAACGTGTTTACAGTACATTATCAAGCAACTCCATGTAAAGGCGAATTATATCAATATATAGGTAAAACCATGAAAACAGGTAAAGAAACTTTAAAAGTTACGTTTACTGATAAAAACTCAGGAACAGTAACCTATTCAAACAATGTTATTCACTGGTATTACGATAAAACATCATATACATGGAAAAAGAGATTCAATGATAAATTGTATGGAACATACACATTTAGATTTGTCGATAACTGCATACAAAGGAAATGTTATGATTCCTATTGGCTTTTATAACAACACATCAAATTATACATTTTTAAAGTTCAATTCAGTAAATTCAATAATACCAGCAGGTAGCCAATTGCAAATAGGATACAAGGAGAATGGTGTATTTAAGCCTTATACAGATATAGACAAATTGACATTGACATCAAGTAAATCTGAATATGCTGATAAAACCGAAGTTCTTGATGTTCTGAAAATGATTGACGATATCGAAGATTTCACTTTCTATGAATATGTTGGGGTTTCAGAGAAAGGAGAAACATGCGTTAAGCTATTATTCCCTGCAACAAGCAATGATTTTGTAATTCTATATGATTCATACAATATTAAAGATAGAATGTATTTCAAATTACCAAAGATAAATGTATTGTTTGGTGTTGAACCTACTGAATAATCTGATATAAAGCATATAACGTAAAACAGCCAATCTCGAATTAACAAGGTTGGCTGTTCATTTAATGTAAAATCAGTTATTATCTTGGTATATCATTGTATATAGTTGGGTTCTGTTTTATAAGTGGATAAATCATTTGTCCTTCTCACGGTTTGCCAGATAGCGTGCTGCCTCGCTGTCTATTTCGTCCTGCGACTTTACCCGTACCCGTTTCAGCCAGGCATCAAGGTCTTCCTTCGCGAAGAAACACAGCTTTCCTCCCGGCTTGTAGTAAGGGATTGCGCGGCGCATCATCATCTTGTAGAGATAGCTCGGTTTCACTCCGAGATACCGGGCCGCTTCGGTGGTGGTCATCAAGTTGCGTTCATTTTCCATATCGTCTGTCCGTTTATTGTTTTAATTGTTATTCAAGTCCTGCTGCAACAGCACGGAATACATTGACATTTAGCCTTTTGTTGCCTTCCGTTTCGTTTGCAAAGTTACTTTGGACACCAAGGGGCACAATGTGGAGCGAATGGGGAAAGTGCATAAAACGGCAGTGCGCCATACTACTGGTATTCAGCAGTATGGCGCACTGATGCGATAGAAATATATTATCTCAAATGGGGAACTAGCGGGCGGTTACGGGGTGCTTCTAAACCTCCTTGCGTTTTCGATGGCCTTGTCAACGGATTTGCGGTATTCCCGGTTCTCTTTTGTCGTACCGTTGCCGCAGACATCGCTGCGGTGCTTGTCATAGTATGACTTGGATATGCCGCAGCGTTTCAGGAACTCTTCCGCCCAAAGCCTGCCACGCCCGCGCGGCCGGATGGTCTGCGAAACAGAGAACACCATGTAACAGACACGCAGATTTTCTTTCGGGCGCACGGCAACAGGGTGTGAAGTGGGCTTCAGGTTCATGAAATTCACGAAGTCGCTGCCCGATGCAAACTCGAACTGACAGTCGTTGCACACCTCATAGATGAACAGGCACAGGGCAAGGTCAACGGTGTCCATCCACGCGGATGTCTCCTGCAGCAGGTCTGTCCGGGTCATGGCTTGTCCTCCTTCATGCGGCTGATGTCGGCAATGATGCTTTCCGCGATACCTTTCAGGCGTTCCACCAGCACGTCAAGGAACATCGGCTTGAAACAGTACACACAGAAATACCGCCCGCGCTCCTGCTGCCACTCATTATATAAGAGGTTCACGTGCATGAGCCTTGTCATATTCTGCCTTTGCCGCATCACATTCCACATCAAGCGACTTGTATTCTTCGGAATCCAGCGGCAAAATCCAGCCGGTTGCTCATCGCCGAATATTCCCGCCACAATCTTGTAGCTGTTCTATTGGCTTCTTCGTGTCTGCGTTCAAACGGTTTGAGGTGTTCCTCGAATACGGCTTTGAAGTCCACTGACTGCAAGGCCGACCTGTCAAGCGACAGGTATCTGTCCGCTTCCGAAATAAGGGAGGATGAAAGTTCCGACAGTTGTCCGGGATTCTCCTTTGCCAAGCCGGTGGCCACATTGACAAAGCTGTTCGTATCGCTGAAATCACGGTAGAACAGGGATAATGACAAGACCTGACTAAAAGAGAAATCTTCCGGTTTGCAAGTGGTGAGAAGCGTGTTTATCTCACTTAACCTTAGGGTAATATTTGATAGCATAGCATCCATAATCAAAGAAACATTGTCATATATGCCGGAAGATACTGTACATCCTCCTCTTTACGCATATCTTTCGTGTAAATCAGATACTTGTTTTTTATCCGGGCTGAAAACTTTTTGCAAAAGGCGTCCAACGACGCGTGTGCCTTATAACCGGAAGATTTTACCTCGATAGGGCTTATCTTGTCCCCGTCGGCAATCAGGAAATCCACTTCATAGTTGTGCTTTCCGCTGTCGGTAGGGAATGTAATAATATAACTCATGTCCGGAGGCTTTCAGCATTTGTGCGATGACGTTTTCATAGACATATCCGAGATCCGCACTTAGTTTGTCGCTGAGCAGTTTGTGATAAATCGTGTTGTCGGTAAATTTCTTGTCCCAAAATGCGAGAGTGACAAACAAGCCTGTATCACCTGCAAACATCTTGTATTTGTCCGGGTCTTGGTGCAATGCCATTCCCGCACTTGGGTCGTTGGCATGATAAGACATATTGACTACCATCGACTCCTTGATTTCGATATAATCTCCGCCAGTTCGGAATTGCGTTTTCCGTCCGTTGCACTCCATGCCTGATACCTGTTTGCGTTGCTTGTCAGCTGGGCAGGAATCTGGCGGAACATCTTGGATGCGTTTCCTGTAGGGTCTATCTTGTTGAAGTCATCTTCATACAAGGTGATGATGGAGCGTTTTACGCTATCCACCTTTTCGAGATTGTTTGTTTCAAGGTAGGATGCCACAGCCTGCGGCATACCGCCTACAAGCATATACAGTCGGAAGTCACGCATCAGTTTGCGGTTCGTCGCATCCCCCAATGACATCCTGTCCAGGAAACAGCCTCGAAGCAGTTTTATCGTGGCCGTGTCACCCAATGCCCACTTGAACTCCTCATAGTCCATCGGATACATACTTAATTTGACTTCCTCGCTTGGAATCAGGATATCCTTGACATTCTTCCGGATTGAAATCAATGAGCCGGTCTCTATGTAATCATATCTGCCGTCTTTCACAAGATACTTGATAGCCTGTCTTGCTTTTGGCGCGAGCTGGACTTCGTCAAAGATGACGGCTGATTTACGTTCTTTCAACTCTACACCATATTCAAGTTGCAGGCGCATGAAAATACGGTTAAGGTCGGAAACGTCATTGAACAACTCTCGGATTTCGGTAGAACAGGCGGCAAAATCCACCAGTAAATAGGTTTCGTATTCGTTAGCCGCAAATTCTTCGGCTATAGTGGATTTCCCGACACGTCTTGCACCTTGTATCAGGACGGCTGTCCTGCCGTCATCCGTCCGCTTCCATTGCAGAAGCTCATCGTATATTTTTCTTTTTGAATATCATATATTGACCTTTTGGCTGTAAAGGTAATACATATTACGCTAATCTCAAAATGTTTTCGCTAAAATATTACACTAATCTCAAAATGCTTGTTTTTACCCGTGAATCTCAAAATTAGTTTTCACAAAAAACCGCATCAATCTCGATATTTGGTAAGCAGGAAAAGGCTTTTACTCTTTATATGAGAAAAAGTGACGGGGTTTGACTAAAACAAAACTGTATTTGTCTGAAAAAGTCAAGTCCGTCCTCAAATATAAAAAGCAAATGATTTTATCAACGGTCGGATTCTGTCTGCTCGAACATCCTGTCCACCATATTGACCGCCTCGATTTTCTTGCTGTCAACGATTTTCGCATATATCTGCGTGGTGCGCACATCGGCGTGTCCCATCAGTTTGCAGGTGGTGTAGAGGTCTGCCCCCACGGTCATCATCATCGTTCCGAAGGTATGGCGGCTCGTGTGATAGGTGATTTTCTTGTCAATACCGGCTTTCTCCACCCATTGCTTGAGGATTTTGTTGGTGGTCGGGCGTGACGGAAGTCCTGCGAAAACAAGCGTATCGTCACTGTCATCCGCTTTCCGCTCAGGCAGCCACTTGACGGCATTTTGGGAGAGCGGTGTATAGATGGGAGTGGATGTCTTCTGCTGCACGGTGGCAATCATGTACCTGCCGTCATTGCATATGATGTCTTTCCAGCAAAGGGTTTCCATGTCGCTCAGGCGCAGTCCGCAATAGCACGAGAACAGGTAAGCCTGTTTTGACCGTCATGTTACGGCATTCGGTGGCAATAAGGAGTTTCACCTCCTCGATGGCAAGGAACTGGCGTTTCGATTCCGGTTTCTTTACACGCTCCGAAGCCGAGAGAAGCATGAACGGATTTTCCTCCAGCCACTCCGCACGGACTGCGGCATTCAGGGCAATGGAGAGTTGGGAGATATAGGCCACGACTGTTCCCTGTTCCAGCAGTTTCTCCTGTCTTCCTTTATAAGTGTGTTGGAGCCAGCTGGAAAAGCCACGCGACTTTGACCCTTTTGGGCACGCAGGATTGCCCCCTTTGGCTACAATATGATTGACCCCTTTGGCTAAAATAGTGTTGCCCACTTGGTACACCTGTTGTTATAGATTTTTTTGTGTAGATTTGAGTACCCGAGTCCTGGTGTAACGGGGGAGATAATAAAATCTATACAAATGGATAAACGAATCAAAAACATTTTAAGGTGTTATGCGGCCGGCATAGGAATCAAGGAAACGGCGTCCACGTTTCATACTTCCCGTAATACAGTCCGCAAGTATGTCCGCTTGTTCCTTTCAAGCGGTAAGAGTATTGAACAACTTCTTTCCCTGTCCGATGGGCAGTTGGATGAGTTGTTCGGCTGTACGGAATCCCGGCATCGGGAGCCTTCATCCAGAAGGATTGAATTGGAGGCCTTGCTTCCCGGATATGTATCTCGTCTGTCACGCAAAGGCATGAGTGTCCGAAAACTGTTCAAGGAGTACCATACCGAATATCCGGACGGCTATCAGTTGTCTTCCTTCAAACGGATTGTCAGCGAATACAGGTTTCACATTAAGGTCGTCGGTCATGTCGAGCACTATGCCGCAGACCAGATGTATATTGACTTTGCCGGTGACAGGCTTGAAGTCGTTGATGAAATGACGGGCGAGACGAAGAAAGCCGAGGTATTTGTCGCCATCCTTCCGTTCAGCCATTATACCTACTGCGAAGCCGTATGGTCGCAACGCAAGGAAGACCTGATAAAGGCATGTGAGAATGCCATGCAATATTTTGAAGGCGTTCCTGCGGCTATCGTCCCCGACAATCTGAAGGCTGCCGTCACACGAAGCGACCGCAACGAGCCTGTCATCAATGATGATTTCGCCGCTTTTGCCGAATATTACGGCTGTGCAGTCTATCCCGCCCGTGTGCGTCACCCCAAGGACAAGGCTTTGGTAGAAAATGCCGTAAAGCTCCTCTACCATTCCATTTACCTTGACATAGAGGAATGACATTCTCCAGCCTGGAGGAACTCAATACCGCCATCCATATCTCCTGCTTGATTTCAATGAAAAGGTGATGGCCGGACGGGAGGTGTCACGCAAGGAAATGTTCCTTCATGGAGAGAAGGATTATCTTCGACCGCTTCCCGTGAAACGTTACGTAATGAAAGAGAGGAAACTGATGACCGTGGGAAGGAACTCTTACGTTTCCTTGTTCAAGCACCATTACAGTGTTCCAAAGGAATATACAGGAAAGCGTGTGACGATTCTTTATGATGCCGACACGGTGGAAATCTACTGTGGCATGAACCTCGTCGCCACCCATGACCGCTGTGACATTCCTTACACTTATTCCTGGAAAAAGGAGCACAACCTGCCTGGTCATTACGGCCCCTATGACAAGGACTTGGAGGAACTTTTCCGGCGTGCCTCGGAAATAGACAATATCGTACTGAACTATCTCCGTGAAGTGGAGCGTTCCATGCAATATCCGCCAAAAGCATTCAGGTCCTGTCGGGGGTATCTTGACGTTGGAGAAAAAATACGGCCGCGACCGTCTGGTTGCGGCTTGCGTATGTGCGGACCAGAAGTTGCAATACGGGTATCAGGCCTTGCGCGAGGTGCTTGAACTGGGAGAAGATGCGGATTTCCTTCCCGATGAGGACGGGAAAGTACAGCCCAACGTGACTTCCCCGACTCCATTGACCCACAAAAATATACGTGGACGTGAATATTACAGAAAGGACAAACAATAAAACTCATATCTATGGAAGTAAACAATAAAACAGCTCCCGTTACGGGACAACAAGACCAGAATACCATATCACTGGATTTAATGAACCGTATGAAATTGCATGGTATGGCAGAGGCTTTCAGGGAAAGTCTTGCCGGCACCACTCCGCAATCCATGACTGCGGACACGTTCCTCTCCATGCTCCTAGCACGCGAATGGGACTATCGTGCACAGGCTGCCATCGCACGGCTTACCAAGAATGCGGCATTCCGCTACAAGGCCTATATTGAACAGATTGACTATGCCACGAACCGGGGACTGGACCGCAATCAGATGGAACGTCTCGCCACCCTTGATTTTGTGCATAAGGCACAGAACCTTTTCATTACTGGTTCTTCCGGAACGGGAAAAAGCTATCTGGCGTGTGCCCTTGGCCACGAAGCATGCAAAAGGGGATTCCGAACCTTCTATGCCAATGCCCCTAAACTGCTCGGTGCACTGAAAGTCGCCAAAGTCAAAGGTACACTTGAAACGGAACTCAAGAAGATTGAGCGTTGCCAGCTACTCATTCTTGACGACTTGTTTATTGTACCACTTGACGCCAAAGAGCGTCCCATACTGCTTGAAATTATTGAGGATAGGCATGAACGGAAATCCGTCATCATCACATCGCAGTACCCATCCTCCAACTGGTATGACATGGTAGGCGACCCGACAATAGCCGATGCAATCCTTGACCGCATCTACTTTCCTTTTGTAAGTAAATGAAGTAATACACATATTCACAAGTGCCGTCAATAAGTGGCCTCAATCTGTGAACATGATTT
>VOFG01000250.1_pt1 | contig 12001 bp, 9 predicted proteins | sample 5384171 | NCBI WGS metagenome assembly VOFG01 (sample SAMN12384726, study PRJNA508395) | human gut metagenome | isolation source: healthy gut F | host: Homo sapiens | reverse complement strand
TCGCTGGTAAACCGGCTCGTTGCCGGCAACGGCGTCTATATCTGCGATGAGTGCGTGCGCCTGTGCATGAGCATCATCGACGAGGGCTATCAGCCCGAGAGCGTCTCCACGGCGGAAATCACCCTCCGGCGCGACCAGCTGCCGAAGCCGGCCGAGATGCGCGCCACGCTCGACGACTATATCATCGGCCAGGACCGTGCCAAGGTGGTGCTGTCCGTGGCGGTGTACAACCACTATAAGCGCATTCTGCGCGGCGATCAGGACAATGACGTCGAGCTGCAGAAGAGCAACGTCCTGCTCATCGGCCCGACCGGCAGCGGCAAGACACTCTTTGCCCAGACCCTGGCCAAGATGCTCGACGTGCCGTTTGCCATTGCGGATGCGACCACGCTCACCGAGGCCGGCTATGTCGGCGAGGATGTGGAGAACATCCTGCTCAAGCTGCTGCAGGCGGCGGATTTTGATGTGGAGCGCGCGCAGCGCGGCATCATTTACATCGACGAGATCGATAAGATCGCCCGCAAGAGCGAGAATACGTCCATCACGCGCGACGTCTCCGGCGAGGGCGTGCAGCAGGCGCTGCTCAAGCTCCTCGAGGGCACGATCGCGAATGTCCCGCCCCAGGGCGGACGCAAGCACCCGCAGCAGGAGTTTATCCAGGTGGATACGACGAACATCCTCTTCATCTGCGGCGGCGCGTTCGACGGCGTGGACAAGATCATTGAGCGCCGCATGGACAAGAAGTCCATGGGCTTCGGCGCCGAGATCCAGAGCGCCAAGGAACGTGACCTGACCGAGATCATGAAAAATGTGCAGCAGCACGACTTGCTGAAGTTCGGTATCATCCCGGAACTGATCGGCCGCATGCCGGTCATCACGGCGCTGGCCAGCCTGAGCCGCGAGGACATGGTGCGCATCCTCAAGGAGCCCAAAAACGCCTTGACCAAGCAGTATCAGGCGCTGATGCAGTTTGATAACGTCGAACTGGAATTTGAAGACGAAGCGCTGGGCAAAATTGCGGATAAGGCGATCGCGATGGAGATCGGTGCCCGCGGCCTGCGCAGTGTCATGGAGGGCGTCATGACGGACCTGATGTACTCCGTGCCGTCGGACCCGACGATCGCCAAGATCACCATCACCGCGGCGAGCGTGGACGGCACCGAGCCGCCGCGCATTGAGCATCGGGAGCAGTGACCCATCGCGCCTGCCCCCGCGACCCCCTGAGCGAAAGAGGAATCTGAATGGATAACACAACTTCTATGGACCATGCGGAATTCACCGCCAGGCGCAGCCTGCCCATGATGGCGCTGCGCGGCCTGACCGTGTTTCCGGGCATGATGCTGACCTTTGAGGTCGAGCGCAGCATGTCCATCGCGGCGCTGAACATGGCCATGAGCGATGATCAGATCATCTATCTGGTCCCGCAGAAAGACATTGCGACCGACATCCCCACACCGGACGATGTGTACGGCGTAGGCACGGTCTGCCGCATCAAGCAGATGATGAAGCAGCCCGGCACCAAGACCATCCGCGTTATGGCTGAGGGCATCGAGCGCGGCCGGACGCTGGCCGTGCGCACGGACACGCCCTGCTTCGTGGCCGAGGTCGAGCCGCTTCCGGACGTGGCCGAGCGCAAAACGGCGCGCACCGAGGCGCTCATCCGCCACTGCTGCAATCTGTTTGACGCGTATGTTACCGCGTCCGGCAACATGGCGCCGGAGGCGGTCATCAGCGTGCTCGGCAGCACGAATGCGGCGTTCGTGTCGAATTTTATCTCCCAGCATGTGTTCCTGCGTCCGGAAGAGAAGCAGGAGCTGCTGGAGGAGACGCGCCCGAGCCGGAGACTGTCCAAGCTCTCGAAAATGCTGCTGCACGAGACGAGCGTGCTCGGCCTGCAGCATCAGCTCGAGGAGGCGGCGCAGGACCGCCTGAATCAGACGCAGCAGGAGTATCTGCTGCGCGAGCAGATGAAGATCATTCAGGCGGAGCTCGGCGAGTCCGACGATCCGGACTCCGAGAGCGCGGATTACCGCGAGAAGATCCTTGCCCTGCACCTGCCGGAGGACTCCGAGCAGCGCCTGCTCAAAGAGGTCGACCGGCTCAAGAAGCAGCCGTTCGGCTCGTCGGAGGCGGCTGTCATCCGCAACTATCTGGACATCTGTCTCGAGCTGCCGTGGAACACGCGCACGAAGGAAACGCTCGACGTGCGCGCCGCGCGCGAGGTGCTTGACAAAGAGCACTTCGGGCTTGAGAAGGTCAAGGACCGGATCACAGAGTATCTGGCCGTGCGCCAGCTCGCGCCCGATGTCAAGGGCGGCGTGCTGTGCCTCGTCGGCCCTCCGGGCACCGGCAAGACGAGCATCGCCATGAGCATCGCCCACGCTACGAACCGCAAGCTCGCGCGCATCTCTCTCGGCGGTGTACACGACGAGGCAGAGATCCGCGGCCACCGCAAGACGTATGTCGGCGCCATGCCCGGACGCATCATCAACGGCCTGACCATCGCCGGCAGCATGAACCCCGTCATGGTGCTCGACGAGATCGATAAGCTCGGCAGCGATTATCGCGGCGACCCGTCATCGGCGCTGTTGGAGGTGCTCGACGCGGAGCAGAACGGCCACTTCCGGGATAACTTTATGGAGATCCCAGTCGACTTGTCGGATGTGTTTTTCATCCTGACGGCCAACACCCTCGATACCATCCCGCGCCCGCTGCTCGACCGCATGGAGGTCATCCAGCTCTCGAGCTATACGGACGAGGAAAAGCTGCAGATCGCAAAGCAGCACCTGCTGCCTAAGCAGCGCAAAAAGCACGGGCTCAAGCCGTCGCAGCTGCGCGTGAGCGACGATGCCATCCGCGAGATCATCACGCTCTATACGCGCGAATCCGGCGTGCGTGTGCTCGAGCGGAATCTTGCCGCCGTCTGCCGCAAGACGGCCAAGCGCATCGCGCTCGGCGAGTGCAAGAGCGTGCAGCTGCGCGCAGGCAGCGTGGCCAACTATCTCGGCCCCGCGCGCTTTGAACCGGAGCACGTCTACGCGCAGGACGAGGTCGGTCTCGTGCGCGGCCTTGCCTGGACGTCTGTCGGCGGGGAAGTGCTCGATGTCGAAGTCGCAGTGCTCGACGGCACGGGCAAGCTGGAGCTGACCGGCAACCTCGGCAACGTCATGAAGGAGTCGGCGCAGGCCGCCGTCACCTATATCCGCAGCCGTGCGCAGCTGCTCGGCATCGACCCGGAGTTTTATAAGAAGAAGGATATCCACATCCACTTCCCGGAGGGCGCAATCCCGAAGGACGGTCCGTCGGCCGGCATCACGATCTGCATCGCGGTCATCTCCGCGCTCACGAATACGCCGGTCCGCCGCGACCTCGCCATGACGGGCGAGATCACGCTACGCGGCCGCATCCTGCCGATCGGCGGCCTGAAGGAAAAGACCATGGCCGCCATGCGCATCGGCATCACGACGGTCATCATCCCGCGTGAGAACGAAAAGGATCTCGAGGAGATCGACCCGACCGTGCGCAGCGCGCTCAAGTTCGTCACGACCGACCACGTGGATAAGATCCTCGACGTCGCGTTCGGCCGCCGTTTGCCGCGGCCGTCAAGGCGGCGCACAAGGACGCGCACGGCGACGCGGCGAACGTGAACCTGCGCCAGTGAGGAGACTGCCATGGCGACACTGAACCTGAATAAGGCGGAGTTTCTCAAGTCCGCCGTCAGCCCGTCCGGCTTCCTCGCGGCCGACCTGCCGTGCATCGTCTTTGCCGGTAAGTCAAACGTTGGCAAGTCCTCGGTCATCAACCGGCTGCTCAACCGCAGAATTTTGCCCGCGTCGGCTCCCAGCCCGGTAAGACCGTCCATGTGAACTATTTTTGCATCGACGGCCGGGCATACTTCGTCGACCTGCCGGGCTACGGGTACGCCAGCGTCGCCAAGACGGAGCGCGCGCGCTGGGGCAAGCTCATGGAGGACTTCTTCGCTGACCCCGCGCGCATCACCCTTGGCGTCATGATCGTTGATGCCCGCCACAAGCCCACGGCCGACGATGAGACGATGGCTGCGTGGTTTCATTCCACCGGCTGCCCGATGGTCGTCGTGGCCAACAAGTGCGACAAGCTCAAAAAGTCGGAGATCGAGCCGAACCTTGCGCGCATCCGGGCCACGCTTTTGCTGCCGGACGATGCGGTGCTCCTGCCGTTTTCGGCGGAGAAGGGCACCGGCCGCGAGGCACTGCTCGGTGAGATCTTTCGCGCCATTGGATGACCCAAGTGCAGAGCGTGCATTCGCGCGCTCTGCGCCGCAAAGCTCTGACAGGGCAGAGCTTTCTGCGGCGGCTGATTGGATTCGAGGCGGGCCTTGCCCCCTCGAGCACCCCTGCTGCGCATTCGATCCGGCAGTGGCGGGGTCATTCTTTGACTGCTCGAAGTGCAGAGCGTGCATTCGCGCGCTCTGCACTTGTTTTTTCGGCGGGGACTTGTTATAATGCAAATTTGTAGGAATGGGAGGTGCGCGCGTGAACACCCTGCAATCGATCTGGAACGGACTCGACTGGTCCTATCTGCTGAATATCGTGCTGTCGGTCGTTCCGTCGCTGCTGTGCATCACGTTTCACGAGGTGTCGCACGGCTATGTTGCCTATCGCCTCGGCGATACGACGGCGAAGGATGCTGGCCGGCTCACGCTCAACCCTCTGAAGCACATTGATCCGATGGGCCTGCTGATGATGGTCGTGTTCAAGCTCGGCTGGGCAAAGCCCGTGCCGGTGAACATGATGCGTTTCGCAGCCCCAAGCGCGGCATGGCGCTCACGGCGCTGGCGGGGCCGGTGTCGAACGTGCTGCTCGCGCTCGTGTTTCTGTTTTTGTACGGCTGCTGTATCGCGCACTGTATTCGGTGCAGCCTTCTGCTGGACATGATCTGGCTGACGGCATATATCAGCCTGGCGCTGGCCATTTTCAATATCATCCCGGTCTCGCCGCTCGATGGGTCCAAGGTGCTCTTCGCGCTGCTGCCCGATGCGGCGTATGCCAAGCTCATGCGCTATGAGCGCTATGGGATGATCCTACTGCTCGTGCTGGTCGCGACCGGCGTGCTCGGCAAGCCGCTCACCACGGTGACGGAGGCCGCGTTTGACAAACTCTTTGTATTTGCGGAGTGGGGCTATGAACTTATCGGCATCTTCGGCTAAGCCGGCCGATCCAACTATTTTCTCGAGGGCGTCATCCACGACAAGAGCGAGATGGCGGATTTTGAGGGGCCCTTGAGCCTGATCCTGCTGCTCTTGTCCAAGAACAAGATCGAGATCCGGGACATCAAGATTTCGGAGATCCTCGATCAGTATCTGGAGTACCTCAACGCCATGGAAAAGCTCGATCTCGAGATCGCAAGCGAGTTTGTGCAGATGGCGTCCTACCTGCTCTATATCAAGACCCGTATGCTCCTCACGGAGGAGAAGGAAGTCACGGAGCTTGAGCAGCTCATCGCATCGCTCGAGCAGCTCAAGTGCAAGGATACCTATGCGGCTGTGAAGTCCGTTACGCCGCTGCTCGACGCTGCGGCCCAGACCGGTCTGCACTACCTCTCGCGCCCGCCGGAGCCGCTGCCGAAGTCAGCGGGGGAATATCGCTACCGCATCGAGCAGGCAGACCTCCTGCGTGCGCTGCTGTCCGTGTTCACGCGCGGCGGTGCCGCAGCGACAGATGCGCTGCAGATGGCGGCGCCGAAGCGCATCGTCTACAGCGTGCGCGATAAATGCCGCACGCTCATTGACTGCGCGAGCGGGGGAGCATGCCCTGAGCACGCTCTACAGCCAGTGCGCCAGCCGCAGCGAGATCGTGGCGACGTTTTTGTCTGTGCTGGAGCTGTGCAGCCTCGGCCATCTGATGCTTTCCGAGCAAAACGGCGAATATGTGGCAAGCTTCACCGGCGGCGCCACGGACGATATTCTGGAATCCATTGTAGAGTGAGAAATTTTTATGGAACACGAGGAATTACTTTCGGTCATTGAGGCCATTTTATTTGCAGCGGGCGATCCCGTGCCGGCGTCGCGCATCGCGCTCGTCACCGGCGAGGAGACGCAGACGATCGTCTCGGCCGCCAGGGAGCTCGCCGCGGCATATGAGGAAAACCGCTGCGGCATGCGCCTGGTGCAGATGAATGATCTGCTGCAGCTGTGCTCCGCGCCGGAGTACGCGGAGTATATCCGCCGCGCGCTTGAGCAGCGCAAGCCGCCCAAGCTCTCGCAGCCGGCGCTGGAGGTGCTGGCGATCGTAGCGTATTTTCAGCCCGTCACGCGCGCCTACATCGATCAGGTGCGCGGCGTGGACAGCGCCTACACGGTCACGACGCTGCTCGAGCGCGGGCTCATCGAGGCCTGCGGCAGCTCGATGCGCCCGGCCGCCCGTCGCTGTACCGCACGAGCGCGCTGTTTCTGCGCACCATGGGTATGCAGTCGCTCGATGAGCTGCCTGTGCTGCCGGATCTGTCGTCCGATGAGGGCGCGGAAAAGCTCGAACAGGCCATCTCGGAGCTGCGCGGCCGCGGCGAGCAGATGGAGCTGACGGACACGGAGGAAAAACCGACAGGGGAGTGATGCCGATTGACGGCCCTGTGGATCATACTGGCGATCGCGCTGGTGCTGACGGTGCTGAATCTGCTGCCGGTCGGCGTGGATGCGGCTTACGCGGACGAGACGTTCTCGCTCGCGGCGCGCATCGGTCCGTTCCGGCTCCGGCTTCTGCCGAAACCGCCGGATGCAGAAGCCGAAGAAGAAAAAGCCCCCAAAACCGAAGAAAGAAAAGCCGAAAAAGCGATCCGCCCCGCCGGATATCCGGACGATCCTCGCCCTTGCAAAGCTCGGCCTGCAGGCGCTCAATCGCTTCCGGCAGCGGCTGCGTGTGCAGCTGCTGCGGCTGGTGTTCGTGTCCGGCGCGCCGGACCCATATGACACGGCGCTGGCGTTCGGCTATGTCAACGCCGCGCTCGGCGCGCTCACGCCGCTGGCGGAGCGGGCCCTGCGCATCGACGAGCGGGATATTCAGACCGGCGTGGACTTTCAGGCCGGGCAGCCGCGCATCGATGCGCGCATCGTCTGCACGATCCGCATCGGGCAGATTGTCGTCATCGCGCTGGCGTTCGGCGCAGGATTCTTGAAAGCAAGAAAATGCACTCGAAACAGGCCCGGGCCGCGCGCGCAAAGACCGCGCCGGCCGCGCAGGAAAGGAAGGTCAGCAATGGATAATGAAATCAGTGCAGTCATGACTGCGACCATGAGCAAGATCAAGGAAATGGTGGACACGAACACCGTCGTCGGCGAACCGATCACGACGCCGGACGACATCACGCTCATTCCGCTGTCCCGTGTCAGCTTCGCCTTTGCCAGCGGCGGGTCGGAGTTCCCGATGAAGGAGAACAAAAACGGTGTCGGCTGCGGCAGCGGCGCCGGCGTCAAGGTCGAGCCGATGGGCTTCCTGATCGTCAAGGACGGCAATGTGCGCATGCTCAACGTCATGCCGCCGGCATCGAACACGTTCGACCGCCTGATCGACATGACCCCGCAGGTGATCGACCGCATCGACCAGTTCATCGACCAGCGCAAGGCCGACAAGGCATAAACCGCACCGAAAGCGCCCATAATAAGCACCGCCCGAAACTTGGAAAGGGTGGTGCTTGTTTTGAAACGGACGTGTTTTGGCCTTGCCTGCGTGCTGGCCTTTTCTTTGCTTTTCACACCGTGCACATGCCGTCGGGACGGACAATGCGGCCAGGGCTGCCGTTGTCGTGCATCCCGAGACCGGCGCCGTGCTCTATGAAAAGAACGCGGACGAGCGGCTCGGCATTGCCAGCACGACGAAGATCATGACTGCGCTCGTCGTGCTCGAGCACTGTGCGCTGGAGGAACCGGTCGAGATCCTGCCGGAATACACGGCGGTCGAGGGCTCGTCGATGTATCTGCGCGCCGGCGAGACGTACACGGTTGAGGAGCTGCTCTACGGCCTGATGCTCGTGTCCGGCAACGATGCCGCCGTCGCGCTCGCGTGTCACACGGCGGGCTCTGTGGAAGCGTTCGCGGGCATGATGAACGACAAGGCGCGCGTGCTCGGCATGACCAGCAGCGCGTTTCAAAACCCCAACGGCCTTGACGCCGAGGGGCACTATTCCACGGCGCGCGACATGGCGAAGCTCGCCTGTGCGGCTCTGGAAAACGAGACATTCCGCGCGATCGTGTCCACAAAGAGCACGACCGTGGACGGGCAGACGCTCGTGAACCACAACCGCCTGCTGCGCAGCTATGACGGTGCGGTCGGCGTCAAGACCGGGTACACCAAGACCGCGGGCCGGACGCTCGTGTCCTGCGCGCAGCGCGGCACGACGCAGTTCGTGTGCGTGACGCTCTCGGACCCGGACGACTGGAACGACCACACGCACCTGCTCGACTGGGCGTTTGAAAACTACGAGTACCGCTGCGTCGCCGGTGACACGCCGGTGTATGCCGTGCCGGTGCTCTCCGCCACGGTGGAGCTCTGCGCAGCGGCGCCGGAGCGGCCTGCCTACCTGCTCGTACACCCGGATGACCCGGTGGTGCTGAAGACGAGTTGCCGCGTTTCGCGTTCGCGCCGGTGGAGCAGGGCGTGCAGGCGGGCACGCTGACGGCGAACGGGCCGGATGGCCAAAGTGTCACGGTGCCGCTCTGCTATGCCGAACCCGCGGCGCTCGACCCGGATGTGAAGATCACGCCGCTCGCGCGGCTTGGCCGGCTGTGGACGCACGCCTGCCGCTACTTTTCCTCCTACTATCCTGTATCCTGAGGTGATGACCATGCAGCAGCGGCTGCAAAAGTGCATTTCCGAGGCGGGCGTTGCCTCCCGCCGCGCGGCGGAGACGATGATCTCCGCCGGCCGCGTGACCGTGAACGGCCAGACCGCACAGCTTGGCGCGCAGGCAGACCCGGAGACTGACGTCATCTGCATCGACGGCCAGCCGCTGCCGTCCCGGGCCCCGAAGCGGTACATAATGCTACAATTGCAAAAGCGACGAAAGTTGCTTAAAATAAAAAATGTTCCGCTGCTTGGCGGCAAAATGCGTATTTACAAGGTGCATGAAATGGGATATTTTGGTTGTTTTGTGACAGAGCGGATTTTTTCCATAGGCGGGGACCATCGCGCAGTTTATTCTGATGATGCGCCTACACGGGCGCGCCTCGAAGGCGACCGGCGTGGTTGTCGACCGTTGTGCTCGAACGAACCGCCAGCTTGGGGCAAGCCCGGCATAACCGGTGCGGGGCGTGCAACATTACCAACAACTCGGTCGACGTAAAGCGGCCGAGAGCATGCGCAATATTCCCGGCGACGGGCGGTGCCTTTACAGCGTGGTCAACAATCTGCAGGCCACCGGACGAGGTCGACTCAAGGTTTTTTGAGGAGCACGGCGGCCGTCAAGACGGAGCGCGGCAACCGTGTTTTCCCGTCTCCGAACGCCCAACGATGTTGCCGGGATCTATGGCGTTGCTGCTGCGATGTCGCGCGCCGGTGTGCGCGTCGTAGCAGATGTTGCGCATCGGCGAAGGCGTCCGATCGGCCTGTACCCGCGCTATTCCAAGGCGTGACGACGGAGGCGGGGCTGATCGCGTGCCGCGCGGCGTGGCATGACGGGCGGGTTTTCGTCTCCGCTCACCGGCTCTACCGGCGACGGTCCGATTTTGCCTGCGCGGTTGAAGATGGCGTGCTTCGTCCGCGCCTGTCCCGCTTCCATGAGCGCGATGAATACTGCGCGGAGATGCAGGGCTTCGCTGAAAAAATGTGCTGTCGGAGCTTGAGGACCGTCGGCAAAAGCTGCATATGACCGGAGCAAAGGCGCTGCTGTAACGAACTTTTGGCGTGTGAAAACCGCATGTGCGCTCACGGCGCTCAGCGGGGCTCAACCGCCCGGCCTGAGGACAAGGCTGGAGATATCACCGGCAAAGGCCGCTTCAACGTGAAGAAAGTTGACGCACGGTTGCTGCGCCGACCGGATCCATCGATGTATGCAAACGCCTTGAGAATGCGCTCAACCGCACGCCGGTTCGGGATGGCGCTCGAACGCTCGGTGCCGCTCGGATATCCTGAGGCGAGAAGGTTTCCGGTCTCCGCGCGAGCAGAGGAGGGCGTCTTCTGCACAACGAAGTTGCTCCCGTCATCTGCGTGAGCGGCCTCATGTCCTATCGCCAGGGCGATCGTTATCCTGACCGGCGGCGCTGCTGCTGCACGAAGGGAGATAAACCATCGACTGCGATGATGGAGTCATTCGTCCTCCGGGCTGTATTTTGCCGCTCACTGGTTCAACCGGCGACGGGTATCGCCTTGACGGAACAAGGCCGTTTCACGCCCACGCGACCATCGCATGGGCGACGGGAACTTTGTCGCCGGAAACTCTCTGCGCAACGACGCTCACGGTACGCGAGCAGAACAAGGCGGTTCCTTCCGACGCGCGGGAAATGAGCTTCACTTTGGCGTGCGCGGCGGCAAAGCGCTTCGGCTTTATCTACGCGATACCGGCATGATATGATCCCGGTGGGCTTGCCCGCGTACCTGAAGCGCGGCGGATACGAAGGTGACGCGAGCCTGCGCGATTTTCAGAAATACGCGTTGCCGCGAGTTGACGCGTCGCGGGGCCACGCGCCATGATACCCGGTGCTCGTGCGCCTGTCCGGCATCCCGGGGATACGAAGGTCATCACGCGAGCCGGAGATATCCATCGTGAGCTGTTCAGCATTTTCCGGTGTCGGCCCTCTGGCGCGCGCATTTCGATGGATCATTTCCGGCGGCGCATGGCGCGCGAGAACAACCCGCGCACCATGGGTTCCAAGCGCGCCTGGCCTGTCGTTCTGCCGGACGAGGTGAAGATATGCCTACACCGGCGACAAGCGAACCTGCAGATCGCACGGCGGCTATGTGGCCGGAACGCGGTCCAGAAGGGGACGAAAGGAAAACGAACGTTTTGATATACGAGGTGTTGCCATCGACGGCCCGCGTCCGGGACGAGCAGGACAGCCGATCGCTATGGCGCCGCCGCGCCGCTGAAAAAGGCGGAGGACGCTATAGCTGTCGATACGGCATCGACCGCGGATGCGATGCTGCCGCCAGAGCTTGCCGGGTAAAATCAGCGGGTCTATGACGCGGCATTGGGGCGCGAGCTCAAGCATGCGCGACGATGACGATACGCGGAGCGCCGATTCTGCCTCGGCGTGCAGCGCCCGCGGTCGATGGCGCGTTTTTGCTCGATTGGCAGCGCAGGGAGCCGCTGTCTTGGTGAGCTGATCCGACAACCGGAAGACGCCGGATGCCGGGCTGAAGATCTTCCTGTCTGGCTTTCGGTCATCGCCCGAGCCGTTTCGGCAGCTGCAGGAAAGGGCAGCACGTGATCATTATCCCCACGGCGTTTCAGCAGCGCGGTATGACCGGTGCGGTCAGCCCAACCGCGGCGCGACGGTGTGCATGACGCAAGCTGTCCGAAGGTCGAGCGCATACACACCATCGTTCGTGAGGCGCGCGTGCCGAGGGGCAGATCGTTGCATCATCGGTGCGCCGGCATCCGGAGGTCGCCGGCATATGCGGCTGGTGTACCGGCCGCTGTCGAGCTGTCGGACGCCGCGAGCTGGCGAGCTGGCTCTCGACGAAACCAAATGACTGGACAAAAACGATAACCTCTGGTTGTATTTCGACTAGTAAACCGTTGAATGTTGTCATTAGCAGATCATAAAAAAAGAGGTGTACAAACACAAAAATATTTGATACAATATGTTCTGCTACGTCCACGCGACAGAAGAGCAGCGCAGATTGCTCGCGATATGCGACGCAATGGTCGTCATCGGCGGCAAGCACAGCGCAAACAGCTCTCGCGCAGATATGCCGCAAAACTGCGCCAATGTCCAGTTTATCGAAACGCGGACGAGCGTTGATTCTTTGCGCTGACGTTCGGCTGGACACTGTCGGGCTCACCGTCGGCCTGCATCCACGCCTCGCGT
>VOFG01000170.1_pt1 | contig 12001 bp, 14 predicted proteins | sample 5384171 | NCBI WGS metagenome assembly VOFG01 (sample SAMN12384726, study PRJNA508395) | human gut metagenome | isolation source: healthy gut F | host: Homo sapiens | reverse complement strand
TGGAACAATGCGCTTATGTACGCAATGCGGGCGCACTGCGGCTGGCCGGGGGCTGTGCATCGTTGGGACATGATTGGAACGACGGTGGAAACATTTGAACGCAGCGGAAGAGCGGGCAGCTCGTTTTGTTGTTATGACCGGTCGGCTCGCGCAGGCAACACAGCTCCAACAAAAATGCGCTATGAGATTCGGCTAAAGCTGGATGAAGCATTGCACGACCTGAACGGACTGGCTGTAATTGGTCATGAATGGGCACGCAGAATTGCAGCATGTGCGGAGCATTTCAGCCAGATTCCAGAGGCGGCAACACCGTACGTTCTGAACGACATTCACATGAAAGCGGCAGAGGCAGCGGCAAACGGACTTCCAATCGAGAAAAAGCGACTGTTTTTGGGAGAGCGCGACCGTATATTCACATCTGCACAGGCAACTGAAATCGGCGCAGCGCTGGATATGGGCAAGACTACCGTATACAGATATGCACAATGCGGAGAACGGAAACTGAGCAGCGAATATTTCACGGCGCAATGTTACAGGGCTACGCCCACAAAGCAGCAGCGGCGTTAAGCGCTTTCATCTCCGGGTGACTATGATAGATTGTCATACATGAAAAGCAGTTTTGCACAGCACATGCAGCGCGGGAATTCCGGCGAATATTCTTGAAAAAACGCAGTGCGGCAAAATACGCTTTCACCACCGCGTCCCCTAAAGGGTAAATATATATATAAGATACTAGAGAAGAGAATAGGCGCAGCGGGATTGCGGCTTGCCGCACCTTATGTTTTACAGTGTGTGCCCCTCTGGCTGAAAGTTCAAACGGAGCTTTTGCGGCACAGGCTTCTAGCGGCCTCAGACGGCCTTAGAGCCGTTTTTATCTTTTGCAGGCAAATAGACGCGGCGAGAGTGAACGCCGCGCTACAGGGCACTAGTGCCGTAAGAACGCATCCCGAAGCAGCAAATACATTCCAGAGGCGCAGAAAGAAGCAACACGATGATTTGAATTATAAGGCACGAATTTATATTAGAAAAACATAAACGCCGCGTGTAGGGACTTCCAGAGCCTCACAGCGGCATTAACATAATTACGAAGGAACTTTGATTAAATGACAGAAGAACAAAAATTAGACATGCTATTAGAAAAAGAAACGCATAGTAAATCAGAAACTGTTGCAATACCGCCAGAGCCTGTTATCATAAAGAAAGCTAGTGTACCCGCCCACCAGAAGAAAGGAGCGAAGATTTTTATGGTGGGTGATTATCATGTCAAAGGAACTCTTATTGTAAAGCGCGGCTATTGGTATGTTTCGGCAAGGATACCATTGCCGCCAGATGGAAAAGTTAGTCAGTTATCACGCAGTACAGGCGTAAAAAAGTGCAGCATAGTCCAAGCGGCGCAGTGCGTCAGAGCCGGGAAGCACAGCGAATCATGTCAAAAATCGTGCTTGAAATGCAAGATGAACTATTGGGAAAGTGGCGTTTCAGGCAACCCAAGTCTGATGTAACAGTTGAATACTACATAGACAAAGCTCTGACGCAAAAAAGAGCAGGACGTAGAAAGGACAACCGTGCAGGCATATCGCGGATATGCAAAAAGCCTGATTATCCCCGCTTTCAAGAATGTCGAGATACAGGACTTGAACCGGGCAATGATTCAGGACTTTTTTTCAACTCTGTGTCAATTGGCCGAAAGGCAAACACGCTGAGTAAATACCGTGTTGTCCTAAACATGGCAATTGATGCAGCGATTCAGGATAACGTTATTTTTCCATATCGCCAATGATTGAGTAAAGTTACCAAAGGGCACACGTTTTGAAGGTGAACGCTATACTGCAAAAGAGGCGCAGACAATCATGGGGCTTTTAGAAGAGGACTTTTGTTTTGCAGCCAGCCGTGACATTAGCATTGAATCTGGGTTTGCGCAGGGCGAGGTCTGCGGCCTTAGATGGTGTGATGTAGATTTCAACTCGCTTTGCTCCCGGCTCACCGCATCCATACGCTTCTTCAGCTGCAGCCGCCGTGCACCAGCCTGAGATAACGCCTGCCTTATACTTTTTGCTTCCTCCGCCATGGCCAGCACATCGGGGCAGACCTCCTGCCGGATGGCGGCGTACTCGTTCATGGCGTCGAGGATGGCGCTGTGCAGCTTGCCTTCATCCAGTGTCGGAGAGTGCTGGCAGTATTTTGTACCGAACTCCAGCCGGGAGACACACCGCCAGACGATGCGCTTTTTCCCATTTCTGGCCCACGTGACCCGCTTGTAGGGGGAGCCACACTCGCCGCACACCAACAATTCTGTCAGTGCGTATTTACCGGAGTATTTTCCAAGTTCCGTTTTTCCGCTCTTTTGCAGCACCTTCCGTTTGCTGGACCGGCGCGTCATCTCCTGCTGCACTTGATTGAACAGATCCCTTTGAGACAATGGCCGGATGGCTGTTCTCCACATAGTACATCGTGCGTTCACCACGGTTCTTTTTGACCTTTTTGTTGATGCAGTCCGTAACATAGGTTTTCTGCAGCAGAGCATCCCCAATGTACTTTTCGTTGGTCAGAATGTTATGGATGATGGAGGAGACCAGCACTCCACACCCTGGGCGGTGGGAACACCGTCCTCCTCCAGCTCCCGCTTGATCTTTCCCAGGGTGCAGCCGTCCAGATACCTATGGTAAATGCGGCGGATGATCTCCGCTTCCTCCGGTACAATCTCCGGCTGTCCGTCCGCCCCCTTCCGGTATCCCAGCATCTTCTTGTACTGGAAGGTGACCTTTCCCGCCTCCGCGCTCTTCTGCTTTCCCCACGCGACATTCTTGCTGAGAGACTCGGATTCCGCCTGGGCGAAGCCGCTGAACAGGGTGATGAGAAATTCGCTGGATTCCGTGAGGGTGTTGATGTTTTCCTTCTCGAAGTACACCCCAATGCCGTTTGCTTTCAGGAGCCGCACCGTATCCAGGCAATCCACCGTGTTTCTGGCAAAGCGGGAGAGGGACTTGGTGATGATGAGGTCGATGTGTCCCCGCTTGCAGGCGGTGATCATCTTGTTGAACTGCGTCCGTTTTTTCAGGCTGGTGCCGGAGATGCCCTCATCGGCATAGACCCCTGCCATCTCCCAGTCCGGGCTGTCCTGGATCTTCTGGGTGTAGTAGGTCTTTTGCGCCTCATAGCTGTTGAGCTGCTCTTCACTGTCGGTGGAGACGCGGCAGTAGGCCGCTACGCGCATTTTCCCGTCATGGTCTCTGTGCAGTTCTTCCGGTTTTTCTGGTTGCGGGGATCACCCGCACCCGCCGCTCTAAGGTGGCTGCTGTCGCTTCCATGGATCATTCATCCTTTCCTGTCGCTTTTTTATCCGTAAATATAAGAGTTACTTCGGTATCCTGTGAGATGGTGATATGGGAAACCGCTCGTTGGAAGCGTCTCCAATCCGCCTCTGTCAGACTATCTGACGGCTCAGATTCGGCAGACGGCTCTGGACAGCAGGCATACCGCGCTGCCGCGCCCTGCAGGATCAGCGCCATCACCGCTTCCGGCGAGGCCGGCTGCTCCAGCCCCCGGTTGATGGCATTGTCCAGCCGCATGACCTCCGCAGAGGGCGTGTAGGCGGTGCAGCTGGGCTGTTCATGGTCCCGGAACTGACGGACGATCCCGTTTACCGTCGCATCCATGTCCATGACCGCGGTATTCCCGCAGCCTTCGCATCTCAGATACAGTTTGTCGCTGTTCTGCCAGCCGCCGCCCAGCCGGGTCATCTTCCCGACGCAGGTGCAGCGGAAGTATGGAGTCAACCGCGCAATGGCAGGCTTCTCTCCGTGGGACTGCTTCCTGGCATTCTTTTCCGCCGTCTTTTCCTGCGCCGCTTGGAAAATATCCGCTTCCACCAGTATGGGGTATCCCTCCTTACCTGTGTAACGGGGATTTTCCAAAAGGCGCTTTACCTTGTGCTTGTTCCAGAGCGGCACTTCCAAGTAATACGGAACGCTCTGCCGGTTCAAGGCGTCCGAGATGGCCTGATAGGACGCCCCGGCGTTATAGAGCGTAAAAACCATACTGACGGTCCGCTGCTCCTCCGGCACGATCTCTAACGCGCCGTTTTGGATTTGATACCCGTATAACACCTTGCGGTTGATCATCTTGCCGCCACCTCCCATTGTTCTGTCAGTTCCAAGCCTCCGTAAAGCCGGAAGCGGATGCGGGTTTGAGTCTCTGCAATAATCTTCTCCACCAGATGTTCGAACAGCTCTTCATCGAAGCCGTCCAGCCGTTCCGGTCCGTTGAGAAGCGTCTGCTCCACCTTGCGGAGCGCGTCCATCGTTTCGTCTATCGCTTCATTCTCTGTCAGCCTGCGCCGTTCTCCGCGAAGCTGCGCCAGTCTGGCGCTGATGGCATTCATGCGGGCGGCGCAGATATCCGCGTCCAGCAAGCCATTGGCCCGCAGAGTGCTGATCTTATGACTTTCTTCTGTTGCTTCCGCGATGGCCCGGTTGATGGTCAGCAACTGCGGATGATTCTGCCGCAAGATCGTGTCCAGCGTGTTCAGCTGCCGGAGGGCCGGGGCCAGAATGATGTCCGCGTTGCTTTTGAGCCTGTGGTACATCCGCAGGAAGGCGGCATGGATCTCCGTTTCCGGGATGCGTCCTACAGGGCAGTCCGCGGCGTGTCGGTCGTGGGTTCGGCAGACCCAGGTCACATATCCGCTCTGGCTGCTTCGGCGCTGAAACACCGTCCCGCAGTTCCCGCAAACGATTTTTAAGGCAAGAGGGCTTTTTTCTGCGCTTTTTCTCTTTCTGCGCTTTCTTTTGCAGCAGTGCCTGCACCCGCTCAAAGGTGTCCCTGTCTATGATAGCTGGATGGGAGTTCTCCGTGTAGTATTGCAGGCGTTCCCCGTGATTTCGTTTCTGCACGAAGGGGAAACCACAGCTGTAGGATTTCTGGCTCAGAGCGTCTCCGATGTACTTTTCATTGGTCAGCAGGTATCGAATCCCCGTTTCTCTCCAGCATTCCGCGCCGGACTGGGAGGGGATGCCTTTCGCCGTCAGCTGCTCCGCGATCCATCCGGAGCTGCGCCCCTTGAGGTATGCGTCGAAGATCCAGCGCACCGTGGCGGCTTCCTCCGGGACGATCTCAAGGTCTTTCTTATTTACGATTCGGTATCCGTAAGGGGCGGTGCAGGTGATAAATTCCCCACGCTCCATCCGCCGCTGATAGCTCATCTTCTGATTGGCGGAGATGGAGATGGATTCTTGCTGGGCAAGAGAACCGGAAACGCTCACCATCAGTTCGGTGGTGAGCGTTTTCGTGTCGATATTTTCTTTTTCAAACCGGACGCTGACGCCCATGGCGGATAACTCCCGTAGGGCGGACAGGCAGTCTCTGGTATTCCGGGCGAAGCGGGATACGGACTTCACCAGAATTCGGTCGATCTTGCCCTTTCGACAGTCTGCCATCATCCGGTTGAAGTCCTCCCGCTGATCCATCCGGGTGCCGGTGAGCCCTTCGTCGGCATACACGTCTACCAACTCCCAGCCGTCATGCTGGGCGATCTCCTCCGTGTAGCTGCGGATCTGGGCGGCGTAGGAATGCATCTGATCCTTGGAGTCCGAACTGACCCGGCAGTAGGCTGCCACCCGCAGATGTTCCGCTTCCCGCGTCTGCGGCGCGATGATTTTACCTGTGCCATGGTTTTCACTTCCCTGTATCTTTTTGTCAACACACAAGCTACCACACGATCCGCAGAATATCCAGCACTATTCCCAAACAGTCTGCGGGGAATATTTCTCTCTGGCCAGTCTCTTGGCGTAAGACAGTTCTTCCGCGCTCAGCAGGCCGATTTCCGCCAGATGCTCCAGCATCCTGACTGCCAGCCGATACTGCAATTCTTTCTTTGCGTCGATCATCTTCCCACCTCAAAATAGCTCTCCGGCTTTTTCTCCCGCAGGAACCTTGTCACTTCCCGCAGGCTGCCGGTTCTCTGCATTTCCGGCAATGCCTCACTCACAGCCTGGGCGTATCTGCGGCCACGGCAGGCCCGTTCATCCAGAATGGCGATGACGCAGGTATCGCTCTCCGTGCGGATGGCCCGTCCAAATCCCTGGCGCAGCTTGATCTGCATCTCCGGTACAGCTACCTCACGGATGAATGCGTGAAGGGAAGGATACTTTTTCCAATTCCCGCTCCTTCCGGGCGTCCGGGTAGGCGAAAGGCAGGCGTGGGATGATCAGCAGAGATACACAGTCGCCGGGGAAATCAAAGCCCTCCCATGCCGCGCCGGTGGCCAGCAGCACCGCTCCCGGCGTGTGCCGGAACTGTTCGATGATGTGGGGCGCGTTGCGGCCCAGCGTCAGCAGTGGGAATGGGAGAGATTCCTCCCACAGCCGCTCCTTCACAGCAGACATGGCTGCGTAGGATGTAAAGAGCACCAGCGCGTGACCGGTGGCTGCTTTGATGAGTCCGACGAGCTCGGCAGTCAGCTCATTAAAGTACACATCCGTATCCTCCACTCTCTGGCGGGGCGGGATTTGCGGAAGGTAGAGCAGGCAGTTGTTCTGGTAGTCAAAGGGGGATGGAGAAACGGATTCTATGACACGGTGTCCCTTCTCCAATCCTGCCTGCGTTTTGAAACGGCGGAAATCACTGCCCACCGCCATGGTGCCGGAGGTCAGAACAAACGCCTGATCCGGCTGCCACAGGATCTTTTTCATCCGCTGCGTGATGTCATCAGCCGCGGCGCACAGCATGGTGCCGCCTGTGCTGACATCTTCGGCAGTGTAAAAAATCATATCTGACTGGGAACTGGTGAACAGCTTGACCGCGTCCAGCACCGTATTCAGCTGGCGGCTTCCCAGCGGGGAGAGCAGGCTGCCGATCTGCCGCTGGATGATGGGCAGTGTGCAGGATGGCGCGGTCAGCAATCGCAAACAGGCTTCCACCGGCTCCGCTTCCTCTCTGGGCTGCGCCAGCTTGCGTAGCAGAGGGCCGGTGCTGTCCTCCAGCATTTCTGCCGCCAGTAAGTACCGTTCCTCTTTTAGCTGAAGGATAAGGTTTCGTATCTCTTCGGCCGCCAACGTCACACCCAGCATCTGTTGTGCGGTTTCCGGGAGCTTATGGGCTTCATCCACGATGATGATACTGTGCTCCGGGAAGATAGGGCGTTTTCCATCGCTGCGGTGGATGGCGTCTGCCACCAGCAAATTATGATTGCAGATTTGAAACAAAAATTGACCTTTGTCGCAAGTCTTGAGGAACCGCTGATATCGGCAGTCCCTCTGCTTGCAGTCGCAGACCTGCGGTACGCAGACACGCTCCCGGTCATAGCCGCTGAGATGAGAAACTCTGTCCATGTCCAGCGTTTCCCTAAGAGTCCGGAGCGCCGTCAGCGCTTCCGGATTTTCTTTCCAAGATTTACCTGACGCAGCCGTCTGTCCAATCGCTCGTCACAGACATAATGGCTTTTTCCTTTGCGGATGACCGCTTTCAGTGGCTTGGTAAGAATCCCGTCCGCCATTAGGACACAGGACAGCAGCGGCAGATACTCCATCAGCACCGCGTTTTGCAGCGCGATACTGGAAGTGGAAATGATGATGGGGCGGGCGATCTGCCCTGTCGGGAAAGCAGACGCTGCCGTGGCAGCCGCTAGATAGGCGTAGGTCTTGCCGATGCCCGTCCCGGCATCGCACAGGGCGATCCTCCCGTCCTGCATGGCGTCCAGCATCCGGTGGCTCAATTGGATCTGCTCCGGACGCTGTGCCATACCGTGGGAGGGAAGAAGGTCCTGAAAAAATATGGTCGATCAGTTTATGGGCTTTCAGCCTGTTGTCATTGGTATTCATCCGATAATTTCCTCTTTTCCTGTCATGCTTTGTTTTCGTTTCCACCGTATTTGCAGCGCGCACCCCGGTGGGAAAGGGGAACAATACGGACAAGGTCCGGCAAGACCTTCACGGGCGTATTTCCGGGTTCTCTACTGCTTTCAATCCCGGAGCAGCCCAGCCTCTTCATGCTGGCCAGTGCATTGTGTCTCATTATCTGCCCGGACAGCGTCTCTGCGGGCGGCGCTACCAACGCCGCCCCTGCGCAGGTAAAATCGCTCGCCGCGGGAAGCTGCAAGGCTTCCCACGGGTCGTGGCGCACACTGCGCAGATCGCTCTTCTGTCCGGGTGGTTATCCGTATTGCTGGTATGCAATTTTCAAGGAACAGCGAGGGGCGATTCGGAGCCCCTCACTGTCCTCCCGAAAATTGCGTTCGGTGAATACCCTTATTTCGAGGAATTTTCAAAAAACTTTTTGAGATCCCGCAGGATGCGGTCTCTCCGCTTGATGACCGCCCGCTGGCTGACGCCCATTCTTTGGGCGTATTCCCGTGTAGACGCGCCATCGAAGAACAGAGCGTTGATGAGTTCCCGGTCGGTATCCTTTAGTGACAGCAGCGCCAGCAAAAGGATCTGCTTCTGTTCTGCCAGATTCCGAAGTTCCTCACGCTCCAGTGCCTCAGTTTCGGCGCTGGGGGCCGTTTCTGCTCCGACATAGTCCGGCAAAAGCGCATCTTCCTCCATCTGCTCCAGAGAGAGCAGTTTTCTGGAGGACTGTTTCTCCATGATGTAGCGCTCCCTGCGGTCTGCCTGCGCATAGGCGAGGTAGACATCCTCCGGCACCTCTACGTCCATACCGTCTACAGTGATGATATTGGCGATGACTTCGCCAGCCTCGCTTCGAACGCGCCGATAGTTGCGTTCTTCCTGCCATTTTTTCATGATTCATGACTCCAATCTCAGATTTTTTTGAAATGTCTGAGATTGGGTCACGGATATTTAGCGATATAGGGCTGCCAGCGTCTGCGCATTGTGTGCCTTTCCGCTTTTCAGCCAAAGAAAGGCGCAAAAAAAGAGCCTTACGCATAGCTGAAAAGCTACTTGTAAGGCTCCTAACTCAATGTTCCCATATTCGACGATGGGTGGCTGGTGCGCTTGACGAAGTCATATCAATTGGATTTTTAATTTATGCCTGAACATATCCCATAAAGGGGATGGGCGTGTGGATCAGGGGGTGAGCATCCGGTGTCAGCACCGTGATGCCAATCTGTTCGCCGCACTTGGGGCATTTGGCGATCAGGTCAGGGTGTTCCGCTCTGTGCAGCGCAAATAGCTTGTACTGAGACTGCTCCGCACCGCTGGGGATATCCGCGATACGGCCCTTGCCGCACAGCGGACAGCGCAGGGAATTGGTTTTTGACATAGCGCCTCGCTTTCTCTGTTCTCTTTTTGAGAACAGTACATGAAAATTTTTTACAGCAGGTTATGGTTCTCCAACCGAATGCGCATGGCCTGCTTGGATACCTGAAAGATACCTGCCATATCCGTCACCAGCTGTTGATTCGTCCGTCCGGAGCGCAGCTGATAGAAACAGCGCTTGACCTGCGGCAGCGGCAGCAGAAGGATAGAGCCCAGCAGGTTCGCCTGCACTTCCAATGTGTTGTCACTCTCATCGCCGGAACGGAGCGCCGCATTTTCGCCGGTCCCGCTGAACTGTTTCTTATGGAGTAGCCAGTGCCCCAGCTCATGGGCACAGGTAAATCGCAGCCGCCCGGTAGATGCTTCCTCTTCGCAGAGAGAGCAGTCGATGAGGATAGTGCCGCCCTTGACGGGAAGAAGGTCATAGCGGTGGTTTTCCCAGTCATAGATCGCTGTGAGACCGTCGTCAAAGATTGTCTCGCCTAAAACCCGCCCATTATTCCGCAGATATTGATACTCCAGCACCAGCCCCTGTGCCTCGATGATGTCCTCAATGGGAATGGCTGCGGGGGAACCGTAATAAAGTCTGGGGTCATAGGCGGTGATCACATCGCGGGCGATCCGTTCCAGCGCCTGTTCGCGGTAATATGCTTTTTTCATGCGTCTATTTCACCGCCCTCTTTGGATTTCTTTGCGCGCTGGGTAATCCGGTCGATCAATTCCTGCCACTCCTGGTCTGTGGCGTCTGCCTCCTTCGCCGTGCGGAGCGCGGCCCGGACGATCTCCCGATCCATGATGTAGTCCGGCAGGTCTGCGGATACCCGGTTATTCTGGGACTTGGCGGCAAGATCCAGCATCTGCTCGGTTTCCACCTTGCTCAGATGCAGTTCCTGCTCCAACCGTTCCAAATATGCGCGCGTCGGCGCCGGTCTGCGGTAGTTCTCAATGTTGCTCAGATAGACCGGCGACAGATCCAGCTTTGCCGCCAGTGTGCGCAGGGACAATCCGATAGATTGCCGTTTCTCTCGAACGAAGCTGCCGAATGTCTGTTCCAAGTAATTCACCTCCTATCCGTGTTCTCTTCTCTGGAAACACTGTAGCCTCAGTATAGCAAACATTCGTTCGATTGGCAAGAGGTGAAAAAGATGGTGTTCCCCGCAAGGAACACCATCCTGAAATTATTTCAGCCACGCTGCCATATCCCGCATTTCCTCCAGCACTGCTGCTGGGCTGACGATGCGAATCTTACCGCTAAAGGTAAAGACCCAACTGAAGAACGGAGGGCTTGGCGCGACCTCGACTGTGGCACGGAAATGCTGTTCATCTACAGTTTCCGTCTGCACATTTTCACCGAAGCGGTCGATCACGCTGCGCATGGCCTCATTATCGCACAGCAGCTCTACGGTACAGAGGTTGTCCGGGTACATCCCAAACACCTTACGGACATACTCCGCCGGATCAAAATCCAGTGTCTGGACTGCCGTATGTTCCAGCGGTTCGACTGCCGTCATGCGGTCCACCCGAAATTGTGCAATCTTTCCGTGCTTTTCCGACCAGCCTACGGCATAATAGCAATCTCGGCTCCAGATAAGGGCATATGGGCTGAACTGATAGCGGTAGCCGTTATGCTTGAGTATCTTTTCTTTCTGCGGGGTGTATAAGCTCCATGCTGGGTAAAACTTCTGCCAACAAATAGGTTGGTGAGACTTTCAATGCTTCACACAGCAGAACAAATACTTGCAGACTGGGAATCTTGCGCCTGACTCGATTTGTCGGAGATAAGTCGCATTGATGTTACACGCTTCGGACAGACGCTCGCTCGTCCAGCCCCGCTCTTTGCGCGCAGTATTGATTCGCTTTCCGAGCAACTTCTTATCCATGTGTTCGCCTCCGATTGTGCGCTATAAGCAATAATTTTGTATGCTTATAGCTTACATTCTCATTGACGCGAAAAATAGCGACTGTTAGAATACATATTGTAAGCCAATAGACTACATAAAAGCTGGTGGGAATATGGAAAAAGAGTATCGTTGCGCGATCATAGGTCAGCATCCCATGCGGTTTCCGTGGGGCTTTGACGAGGAAGATACCCAATGCCGCCGAATGAAACTGGAACTGACTCAGTGCATTATGGAACTGCGTCAATGTGGAGTGACAGAATTTCAAGTTGCCTGTGACCCCGGCGTGGTACGATTTAATTTCCGTCAAACCTTGATTCTCTGCCTGTCATTGTTGTCCCCTGATATGTCGGCGTCGTTTGGCGGATCTTGCCAATGCGGCTCATGGCCGGAGGATAACAACCGGCTAAAAAGGTGAGATTCATGACAATTGTTGCCTATGTGGATTACACTTACAAAAGGTGACTTCACATCTCTCTCGCTTGATTTAACATCAAGTAAATATTCAATGGCTTTGCATTTTCAAAGCATGGGAATGGCTATGTTCTCTGTAATAAGGACACAAAAAGGTCATTTTGCACGATGCAAAAATTACAGCATCTTGCAAAAAGTGGTGCAGGATTACTGTGGAGGAACAATTCCATGGCACCGACAGCTATGCTTTGGTGTGTTATTCCGAAGTGGAATTACTGTTGGACTGGCTCCCCTCATCCCTTTCAACATTGACAGACAGCACAGTGATTCTTTGACTTTGCCCGCTGTGGTCAGGCGGACATGAACAAAAACTGACCATCCATACAAAGCCGGAGATTTTACATCGAAAAACGGTATTCAGGCTCAGAGCAGCAATGTTACGGTCAAGAGCGGCGGCACCGTCGAGGTCACCGG
>VOFG01000164.1_pt1 | contig 12001 bp, 22 predicted proteins | sample 5384171 | NCBI WGS metagenome assembly VOFG01 (sample SAMN12384726, study PRJNA508395) | human gut metagenome | isolation source: healthy gut F | host: Homo sapiens | reverse complement strand
CCGTGACCACGGCGTAGTAATTCCGTCCATGGCGCGGACCAGAGCGCGTATCTCCTGCGCTGCCTGGGCCGGGGTCTTGCTGCTGGAGAAGGGCAGCACCGCGTCGAAGATCAGGTTATCGTGTGTGGTGCCCCGGACCACGCGGAAGTCATGGATGGTCAGACGAGGATCCACCTGCTTCACCAGCGCCGCCACCTGCTCCCGCAGGCGGGCGATGGACGCGTCGTCCGTGTCCACGGGATCCATGTGGATGACGGCGTGGCAGTGGAGCTTCTCCATCAGTTCCTTTTCAATATTGTCGATCACATCGTGCATGGCCATGATGTCCCCGTGGGCGGGGACCTCCGCGTGGAGGGTGATCATCAGACGGCCGGGGCCGTAGTCGTGCACCACCAGATCGTGTACGCCCAGCACTGTGTCGTTGGAGAGGACGATATCCCGTATCTGCTGCACCAGCGCCGGGTCGGGCGCCTGCCCCAGCAGGGGGGACAGGGTCTCACGGGCGGCCTTGTAGGCGGAGAACAGGATGAACAGCGCCACCACCAGGCCCACATAGCCGTCCACCGCCAGACCGGTCCATTGTGCCGATGAGCATGGCAGGGAGCACCGCCAGGGTGGAGACGGTATCGGAAAGGCTGTCGGTGGCGGTGGCTTCCATGGCGGCGGAAGATATCCGCCTGCCGATACGGCGGTTATACAGGTACATGTAGACCTTCACGCACACGGAAGCCGCCATGATCCCCAGCGCCAGCAGGGAGAACGTGACCTCCTCCGGATGCAGGATCTTCTCAAGGGAGGACTTCCCCAGCTCCACACCCATCAGCAGGATCAGGCCCGCTACGATCAGGCCCGATATGTACTCGATGCGGCCGTGGCCGAAGGGGTGGTCGGTGTCCGGCTTTTTGCCCGCCAGACGGAAGCCCAGCAGCGTCACCGCCGAGGAGCCGGCATCGGACAGGTTGTTGAAGGCGTCCGCCGTGACGGCGATAGAGCCGGACAGCTGCCCGGCGAAGAATTTCCCCATGAACAGCAGGATGTTCAGCGCGATGCCCACAGCGCCGCACAGGGTACCGTACGCGCGGCGGACAGCCGGGGACGATACGTTGTCCCGGTCGGGAATGAGCCAGCGGCTCAGAAGCTGTATCATGGTCGTTGTCTCCTTTCGGCAGAGCCGTTACTTCCCCGGATGGTCAGCGTCATGCGGCAGCACAGGTCGTCTAGATCGCCGTCGGTGGCGGCGGGCAGACGCAGCCGTCCGCCGCAGTCGGCGCAGATCAGATCCACCGCGCCCCGGCGCACCTGCATGGTGTATTCGCGGCTGCCGCAGGCGCAGGCGATACCGCCGCGGGCGGCGATATCCTTCAGCTCGGACAGCACCTCATACATGATGACGTTGTCGGTGAAGGCCTCATCGGGGGCCAGCCTTTTCCTTGGCCACCCGCAGGGCCAGACCTTCCATGGCCTTTCGCACCTGGGTCTCCTCACCGATGTAGCAGCATAGCTCGTGCTTCGCCGGACAGGCCAGGCCGATGCCCCGCCCGCAGCACCGCGCCCGCGGCGCACTCCGCCTGATGGTGCCCACCGCACACGCCGCAGGGCACGTGAAGCCGGAAGCGCAGGCCGTCCGTCTCAGCGGTCAGAGCTTCCTTGCCGCACTCGCACTCCATCCGCGCCGCCGCCGCGGCGTTCAGGGCGAACACGCTGCGGCTGTGCAGCACCGCTTTGCCGCAGGACGGACAGATATATCCAAAGCTACGCATTTCTTCCATGACAGGTACGCTCCTTTGTCAACCAAAAGTCACAACAAGTTCCTGTATTATATACCATTTATTCGCTGTTTTCCAGTATTGCGGGAAAAAGAGTTTTACATTATAATGGCGCCGTTATCCCACGCTTCAAAGGATGTGATACCGTGCAGAACAGGAGCTTTGCCGCGGCGGTAAAGGCGGCGTTCCCCTATACCATCCCCATTATGACCGGCTATCTGGCCGTAGGCATGGCCTACGGCGTGCTCATGGCCTCCAAGGGCTACAACTTTCCTGTGGAGCGGCTTCGTCAGCGCCTTTGCCTTCTGCGGCAGTATGCAGTACGTGGCCATCACGCTGCTGACCTCCGCCTTTGACCCGGTGCAGGCGTTTGTGCTGAGTCTGATGGTCAACGCACGGCATCTGTTCTTCTCTTTGGCCCTGCTGCCCAGGTACCGGGGGCGGGGCAGGCTGAAGTACTTCCTCATCTACACCCTCAGCGACGAGAATTTCTTCCCTCTCCTCCTCCGTAGAGCCGCCGGAGGACACCGACCCGCCGCTGTTTTACTTTGCCATGAGCTTTCTCACCTGGCTGTACTGGGTGGTGTTTTCCATGGTCGGCGGACTGGCGGGCAGCCTGCTGACCTTTGATACCACCGGTATTGACTTCGCGCTGACGGCGCTGTTCGTGGTGCTGTTCATCGAGCAGGTGACGAAGCGGGAGAACCGGGCCAGCGGCGGGATCGGACTGGTATGCGCTGTGGCGGCGCTGGCCGTCTTCGGCGCGGACAATATGGTCATCCCCGCCATGGCGCTGACCTGGCGGTGCTGCTGCTGGGAAGGAGGAAGCTATGCGCCTAGACACGATACATTCCCTCATCATCGTGGTGATGGTGGCGCTGGCCACGCAGATCACACGGTGGACACCGTTTCTGCTGTTCTCCGGGGAGAGGAAGCTGCCCCGCGTGGTGGAGGACCTGGGCAAGCTGCTGCCGCCGGCCATGATGGGCCTGCTGGTGGTATACAGCCTGCGCAGCACCGACCTTCTGGGCGGCAGCCACGGCATTCCGGAGGCCATCGCCGTGGCGGTGACGGCGCTGCTGCATCTGTGGCGGCGGAGCACGCTGCTGTCCATTCTGGCAGGCACCGTCTGCTACATGGCGCTGGTGCAGCTGGTGTTCTGAATATCATGAAAGAGCCGCTGGGGACGGCTCTTTTATATTTTCCCGCAAAACGCGCATACTACGCGGCAAACGCTGTATGCGAGGTGCGTATCATGGACGTAAAACGCTTGAGCCGGCAGACCTGCCGGTTTTTGCAGCCGCCGGGAGTGGTCAGCTTTGCGGCGGTGGCGGGAAAGCTGGAGGGCGAGGGGCCGTTGGGCGGCCACTTCGACGCGGTGGCGGAGGATTCCTTCTGCGGGCGGAAAACGACCTGGGAGCAGGCGGAGGCCCAGATGCAGGCGGACGCCCTGCGTCTGGCCCTGCAAAAGGGCGGGTTGGCGGCGGAGGACGTGGACTGCGCCTTCGCCGGGGATCTGCTGAACCAGAATATTGGGGCGACGTTTGCCCTGCGGGATTTCAGCATCCCGTTCTACGGCGTGTACGGCGCGTGCTCCACCATGGGCGAGACGCTGGCGCTGGCAGCCACAGCCATCGCCGCCGGCGCGGCCCGCCATGCCGCGGCGCAGACGTCCTCCCACTTCTGCACCGCCGAGCGGCAGTACCGCACGCCGCTGCCCTACGGCAGCCAGCGCAGCCCCACCGCCCAGTGGACAGCCACCGCCGCCGGATGCTGCATTCTGGGTGTCCAGGCGGAGGGGGGACCCTATATCACCCATGTGACCCGGGGACGCATCGTGGATCTGGGTGTGACGGACATGACCAACATGGGCGCGGCCATGGCACCGGCGGCCTTCGACACCCTGCAGGCAGTGTTCCGGGACACCGGCACCACGCCCAAGGACTATGACCTGATCGTCACCGGCGATCTGGGCGCGGTGGGCAGCGATATCCTTCGGAGCTGTTCGCCCGGGAGGGGATGACGCTGGAGAATTACACCGACTGCGGGCTGCTGCTCTATGACCGGAAGGGACAGGATATGCACGCCGGGGGCAGCGGATGCGGCTGCTCTGCGGCGGTGCTCTGCGGCTTTCTGCTGCCGGAGATGCGCCGGGGCCGGTGGCGGCGGGTGCTGTTCGCCCCCACCGGGGCGCTGCTGAGCCCCACCAGCTCATTCCAGGGGGAGAGCATCCCCGGCATCTGCCACGCGGTGGTATTTTCCCGGACGAAGGAGGATGCGTGATGGAGTATCTCAACGCCTTTCTCTGCGGCGGGCTGCTGTGCGCCGTGGGCCAGATCATTCTGGACAAGACAAGCCTGACCCCGGCCCGTATTCTGACGGGCTATGTGGTGGCGGGCGTGCTGCTGCAGGCGGTGGGTGTGTACCAATATGTGGCGGACTGGGGCGGCGCGGGCGCTACGGTGCCCCTGACCGGCTTCGGCTATGCGCTGGCAAAGGGCGTGGCCAAAGCGGTGGCGGAGGACGGCTTGCTGGGTGTGCTCACCGGCGGACTGACCGCCACCTCCGGCGGTATCGCCGCCGCCGTGGTATTCTCGCTGCTGGCGGCGGTGCTGGTGCGGCCGAAAGAAAAACGTTGACAAATACCCGGCGGGGGTATACAATGCAACCATCCAATAAATACCCCCAGGAGGTATATCTCCATGAAAACCGACTGCTGCTGTCAGAGAAAGACAAAGCACCGCACACCCGAGGAGCAGAAAAAGCTCCTGAATCGCCTGTGCCGCATCGAGGGACAGGTACGCGGCTTACAGGAAATGCTGAAAAGCGACGCCTACTGTCCCGACATTCTGATACAGGTATCCGCCGTGGGCGCGGCACTGAACAGCTTTAGTAAAGAGCTGCTGGCTACCCACATCCGCACCTGCGTGGCGGACGGTATCCGACAGGGGGACGACGAGGTCATCGACGAGCTGGTGACCACGCTGCAAAAGCTGATGAAATAAGGAGATGGCAGTATGACAGAGAAATTCGTCATCACCGGCATGACCTGCGCCGCCTGCGCCGCCCATGTGGAAAGGGCCGCGGCTTCGGTGCCCGGCGTACACAGCGCGTCGGTAAATCTGATGCTGGGCTCGCTGGTGTGCGACCATGACGACAGCACCGCCCGGAGGCCATCATCGCCGCCGTGCAGAACGCGGGCTACGGCGCGGCTCCGGAGAGCGCCGCCCGGCGGGATCTCCACGCAGAGCAGGATGCCGCCGTGAAGTCCATGGGCAGGCGGCTGCTGTGGTCGGTGGTCTGTCTGGTGCCCCTGTTTTATCTGAGCATGGGTCACATGATGGGGCTGCCCGTGCCGGCCTTCATGCACCATCAGCCGCTGCTGGCGGCCTTCGTGCTGCTGGCGCTGACCGTGCCCATACTGATTCTGAACCGCAGCTATTTCACTGTGGGCTTTTCTCGGCTGTTCCAGGGTATCCCCAATATGGACTCCCTGGTGGCGCTGGGCGCGGCGGCGGGGCTGGTGTACAGCCTGATCGAGATGGGCCTGCTGGCGGCGGGCAAGGTAACGGGCATGCCCGACCTGTACTTCGAGTCGGCGGGCATGATTTTGGCGCTGGTGACGGTGGGCAAGTATCTGGAGGAGCGCTCCAAGGGCAAGACCACCGGAGCCATCACCGCGCTGCTGGCGCTGGCGCCTGAGTCCGCCGTGGTGCGGCGGGACGGGCAGGAGGTCACGGTCCCCACCGAGGACATCCGCAAGGGCGAGACGGTCATCGTCCGGCAGGGGGGGCGTATCCCCGTGGACGGCACCGTGCCCAAGGGCAGCGGCGTGGCGGACGAGTCCGCCCTTACCGGCGAGAGTATGCCGGTGGAGAAGACATGGGCGACAAGGCGGTGTCCGCCACCATCCTCACCGGCGGCTATCTGGAGCTGCCAGCCGATCGGGTGGGCAGCGACACCACGCTGGCCCAGATCATTCAGCTGATGGAGCAGGCCGCCAGCGGCAAAGCACCCATCAGCCGTCTGGCGGATAAGATCAGTGCCGTGTTCGTGCCGGTGGTCATTTCCATCGCCGTGCTGGCGGCGGCGCTGTGGGCCATTGTGGGAGGCATGGGCGTGCGATTCTGCCTGTGCATCGGCATCGCCGTGCTGGTCATCTCCTGCCCCTGCGCGCTGGGCCTGGCCACGCCGGTGGCCATCACTGTGGCCACGGGCAAGGCGGCGGAAAAGGGTATTCTCGTCAAGTCCGCCGCCAGCCTGGAACTGATGGGCCGGGTGGATACCGTGGTGCTGGACAAGACCGGCACCGTGACGGAGGGCAAGCCCCAGGTGACGGATCTGCTGTGCGCGGAGAATATGACCGAGGACACGCTGCTGTCCGCCGCCGCGTCGCTGGAAAAGCCTTCCGAGCACCCGCTGGCTGCCGCCATTGTGGAGGAAGCCCAGCAGCGGGCGCTGCCGCTTCAGCCGGTGACGGCGTTCTCCGCCGTGGCCGGCGGCGGCGTTACCGCCAAGGCGGAGAATGTGACGCTGCTGGCGGGCAACGAGCGGTTTATGGACGACAGCGGCGTGGCTGTCAGCGATACGATGCGCTCTGCCGCCGCGAAGCTGGCGGAGGACGGTAAAACGCCGCTGTTCATCGCCGGTAACGGCGCACTGCTGGGGGTCATCGCTGTGGCGGACGTGGTGAAGGCGGACAGCGCCCCGCCATTGCCGCCCTGCGGGAGATGGGCTGCGACGTGGTGCTGCTCACCGGCGACAACCAGCGCACGGCGGACGCCATTGCCCGGCAGGTGGGCGTCAGCCGGGTCATCGCCCAGGTGCTGCCACAGGATAAGGCCAAGTGCGTGGCCGACCTGCAGAAGGAGGGCCGCAAGGTCGCCATGGTGGGCGACGGCATCAACGACGCCCCTGCACTGGTGACGGCGGACGTGGGCCTGGCTATCGGCGCGGGCACAGATGTGGCCATCGAGTCGGCAGACATCGTGCTGATGAAGAGCAGTCTTATGGATATTGCCGACGCCACGGACCTGTCCCGGGCCACCCTGCGGAACATCCGTCAGAACCTGTTTTGGGCGTTCTTCTATAATTCTGTGGGCATCCCGGTGGCGGCGGGTGTGCTGTACCCGGCCTTTGGGATCACCCTGAACCCCATGATCGCGGCGGCGGCCATGAGCCTAAGCACGGTGTGCGTGGTCAGCAACGCCCTGCGTCTGCGGGCTGGAGGAGCCGCAGGAAAAAAAAGGCAGCCGCCCCTGTTGCAAAGGCGGCGCCGCAGGTGTATGATAGAACCGAAACAAACAGCAAGGAGGCTGACGATATGGATAAGAAAACCATCACCATCAAAGGGCATGATGTGCGCCCACTGCGTCTCCCACGTGGAGAAGGCGCTGACGGCGCTGGGCGTACAGGCGGACGTGGATCTGGCATCCGGCACCGCCGTCGTCACCGGCAAGGCCGACGACGAGGCGCTGAACAAGGCTGTCACCGACGCCGGTTACGAGGTCGTGGACATCAAGTAAATACCCGGACGCAAAAAGGAAGCCCTTGCGGGCTTCCTTTTTGCGCCATTTTTACCACGCCCGGTGGAACAGGGCGGCCATATCCGCCGTCACGTCCTCCGTGAAGCTGCACAGCGTCACGCAGTAGATGTAGTCGCCGGACTGGATGCACACCATCCGCTCGTACATGGGCATGTCCTGCAGCTGCGCCGTCACCAGCAGCGTGGGGCAGTCCCCGCTCCGCCGCCAGATCCTGGGCGGTGATCTGCACCTCCACGTCTGTAAGGCCGCAGGCCGCCAGGTCGCCGGGCAGCGTCGCTGCCGCCTGCTCCACATACTCCTGCGCCGTCATGCTGGCGCCGGACAACAGCCCCAGATTCTGGTAGGTGACATTCATGGTCATCAGCCCGTCGGTGGACGCAGCGTACATGTCGTACACGGCCTTGCCGCTCTCCGCCAGAGACGCCACGTCCCCGCCGCCGCCGCCTCGGTCAGCAAGCCGTTCAGCTCCAGCAGCTGGCTATCGTTGTAGAAAAAGCCAGCTGTCGTCCAGCTTGCAGGTGATGCGGGCGGTTTTGTTGGTGTATGTTCCGCCGCCTGTGCGCCCGGCGCATCGTCAGGGCGTATCGCCCGTTTCCTCCGGCACGGGGATCGTCACCGTACCGGCCGCCTTATTCTCGTCCATCGGCGTGGTGGTGCCGCCCTCCGGGGCGGGGGAGCCCGTACCGCAGGCGGTCAGGATGCATACAAGCGCCAGCGCTGCCGCCGCCGCAAAAATTCGTTTCATAGGCGTGCCCTCCTGTCCTTCGACAGTATTTTACCAAATGGCGGCGGAAAATACAAGAGTGCGGAAATCAAACTCCTTTGCCATTTCCCGACAGGAGCCGCGGCTTTCTCCGTTTACAATAACGGGGACAAAGGAGGGACAAGCCATGAAACACCTGCTTGCGGCGGCGCGACAGTGCGCCCTGCGTATCCCGGCGGAGGCCGCCGTCTGCTGCGCGGCGGCTTTTCTTCTCACCGCCGTATCCACCGGAGGACAGTACGCGCCCTGGGCGCTGGCGGCGGTGGCTGTGGCCGGTGGGGCTGGCGGGGGACTGGCGGCGACGGCATGCGCCGGTGTGGGCGCGCTGGCGTTTCTGGATTTCCAGCCGGGGCTGCGCCATGCCGCCGCCGCGGTGCTGATCTTCTGCGCCAACACCGCCTTCTGCCCCTCCCGGCTCTATCGCCACCCCCGGTTCCGCCCTACGGCCGCCGTCTGCGCCGCCGCCCTGACGCAGCTGCCCTATCTCATCGCCCGCAGCGGGCGGGAGTGGCTGCTGTGCGGCGCGTCGCTGGCGCTGCTGTACGGCACCGTGCGGCTGACGCTGGCCTCCCACGCCGGGGCGCGTCTGCCGGAAACGGCGGGAGCGGGCGCTGCCGCGCCCGCGGCGGCGTTTCAGGCGGTGTATGACAGTCTGGCGGCGGAAATGCCCCTGCTGCGCCCGGAGAACCCGGCGGTGCTGTTCGACCGGGCGGCGGAGCAGGTGTGCCGGGACTGCCCGCTGCGCGCCGACTGCTGGCAGAGCCATTACAGCGACACCTACAACGCCTTCAACGACGCCTGTCCGGTGCTTTTGCAGCGGGGACGGGCGCTGGCGGAGGATTTCCACTGTATTTCGCCTGCCGGTGCATCCGCTTTCCCCGGCTGCTGGAAGCGCTGGACAGCCAGCTGCGGGATTATTTACAGCGGCGGCTGCACCACGCCCGGCTGGACGCGGCCTATCGTCTGGCGCGGGGAGCAGTACCGGCAGGTGGCACAGGCGCTGACCCCTGCGTCCAAGACCGCGCCGCCCGCCGCAGCGCCATCACCTGCCGCACGGCCAGCGCCCTGCGTCCCAAGGACGGCGAAAAGCTCTGCGGCGACCAGTGCGACGCCTTTGACGTGGGCGACAGCGTGTATATAGCGCTGTCGGACGGCATGGGCAGCGGCGAGGCCGCCCACCGGGAGGCCGCCATGACCGTGCGGCTGCTGCGGCAATTTTTGCAGGCGGGCATCCGGCCGGAGCCGGCGCTGCAAACGCTGAACGCCGCCGCCATGCTCCGCTGCCAGAGCGGGGCGGGCTTCACCACCATCGATCTGGTGCGGCTGGAGAAGGGCGCGGCTACGCTGACGCTGTATAAGTACGGCGCAGCGCCGTCCTATCTGAAGCGCCGGGGCACGGTGGTGCGCTGTCAGGGCAGCTCCCTGCCGGCGGGACTGGAAAGCGCCGACGGCCAGCCGTCGCCCCAGACGTACCCGGTGGCGCCGGGCACATGGCTGGTGCAGGTATCCGACGGCGTGGCCGGGGACGACGACCAGTGGTTACAGGATCTGCTGGTAAGCTGGGACGGCACGTCGCCCCGTGCGCTGGCGCAGGAGCTGCTGCGCCAGTCGTGGCAGCGCACCGGCGGCGCGGACGACTGTGCCGTGTCGGTGCTGGCCATGGACGGGCGGGAGGACGCCCGGCCCGTGTGAGCGCAGAAAACGGCAGAAAATTTTGCCTGCCGCGCCGTATAACCTGCCGCGTCCGCGGCGATACTATGCCTGTAACAACAAGCCCGGCGGCTGGTAAGGAGGCATCGGTTTTGGTAAAAGGCGTTTCCCGCCGCGTGATCGTCGTGGAATCTCCCGACCCGCGGATCTTTGAACAGGCGATCTTCATTCTGCCCACGGACGGCGGCGGCGTCAGCTCCCGCCAGCTGGTGGATCAGGCGGTGCGTATCGCCCGCAGCTATGCCCGCGGACAGGGCGGCGCACGGACGCGCTGGCGGCCTCCTGCCTGGCTGTGGGCGGTATGGGGCGCGGCGGCCTGCGGCCTTGTGTGGCTGCTGGCGGCGCTTTTTGTAAATGGCTTTACCCGCAGCGGTCTCCCGCTGTTTCTGCCCTTATGGGTTCTGTTTTTCTCCTCACTTGGGGCGGACGCATCGCGTCCGCCTTCTTTTTTTTGCCCGCGGCGGTCTGCGTCGGGAACATTTTTCTGTCCGTTTTTCGACACTCCCCTGTGGGAGAATAGAGAAAACACCACAAGGAGGAACCAAATATGACCGCTATCACCATGCTCTGCACCCTCTGCGGCGCCGCGGCGCTGTCCCGCGGCGTCCTGCGCCTGCTGGACGCCATCGACGGCGAAAAGCGCGGATAACTGCCCGTTGACAACCGGCCCGCCTGTCTATATAATATTTTTAACGGAAAAATACAATGGTATTTAATACGATATATTATGTAGAGAGGTCTTGTATGGACATTTTCGCAAAATGCTATGAGCCTTCGCTGGCCGGCGAATTAAAGGAAAAGGGCGTATACCCCTACTTCCACGCCCTGCAGTCCCGGCAGGATGTGGAGGTCATGATGGAGGGCAAGCGCCGCATCATGCTGGGCTCCAACAACTACCTGGGACTGACCACGGACCCGGCGGTGGTGGAGGCCGGCATCAAGGCGCTGGAGCAGTACGGCACCGGGTGCTCCGGGTCGCGGTTCCTCAACGGCACGCTGGAGATGCACCTGGAGCTGGAGGCGGAGCTGGCGAGGTTCCTGCGGAAGCCGGGGGTGGTGACCTTCGGCACCGGGTTCCAGTCCAACGTGGGCATTATCTGCGCGCTGGTGGGACGGCACGACTACGTGATCTGTGACCGGGAAAACCATGCCAGCATCTACGCCGGGTGCCAGCTGTCCTACGGCAAAATGCTGCGCTATCGCCACAGCGACATGGCGGAGCTGGAAAAGTGCCTGCAGAAGGTGCCGGAGACGGCCGGAGCGCTGATCGTCACCGACGGTGTGTTCTCCATGGGCGGCGACATCGCCAAGCTGCCGGAGATCTGCGCCCTGGCGGAACAGTACGGTGCGCGGGTCATGGTGGACGACGCCCACGGTCTGGGCGTGCTGGGCGAGGGCGGCCGGGGCACGGCCAGCTACTTCGGCCTGGAGGACCAGGTGGACGTGTACATGGGGACCTTCTCCAAGTCGCTGGCGTCCCTGGGCGGCTATATGGCCGCGCGGCGCGGAGGTGGCGGATTACGTGCGCCACGCGTCCCGCCCGTTTATCTTCTCGGCGTCCATCCCGCCGGCCAACTGCGCCACGGCGCTGGCCGCCCTGCGGAAGCTGGAGCAGCACCCGGAGCTTCCGGAGCGCCTGCGCCAGCTGAGCCGGTACGCCCGCGACGGCCTGACGGCGCGGGGACTGACCATCCGGCCCTCGGCACTGGAGGCACCCACGCCTATCATCCCCATCTACACCTATGAGACGTACCGGACGCTGCGGGTGGCGGCAGAGATCTACGACCGGGGCGTGTATGTGAACCCCACGCTGCCGCCGGCCACGCCGGAGGGCGAGGCGCTGCTGCGGACCAGCTACATGGCCACCCACACGGAGGCCCTGCTGGACGAGGCCATGGACATCATCGGGGAGGTGATGGCACATGAATAACGGCAAAGTAGCCGTCGTCACCGGCGGCACCTCCGGCATCGGAAAGGCCACCGCTCTGGCGCTGCAAAAGGCCGGCTGCACCGTATACGAGCTGTCCCGCCGGGCGGAGGGCGTGGAGGGTCTGCACCACATCTCCGCCGATGTGACGAACGAGGCCGCCGTCAACGCCGCCGTGGCGCAGATCATGGCCGAGGCCGGTCATATCGATCTGCTGGTGAACAACGCCGGGTTCGGCATCTCCGGCGCCATCGAATTCACCGCCCCGGAGGACGCCAAAAAGCTCTTT
>VOFG01000101.1_pt1 | contig 12001 bp, 8 predicted proteins | sample 5384171 | NCBI WGS metagenome assembly VOFG01 (sample SAMN12384726, study PRJNA508395) | human gut metagenome | isolation source: healthy gut F | host: Homo sapiens | reverse complement strand
AATGTGGGCCTCAGCTGGGTGGGGGTCATCATGGGCGAGTTCCTTGTTTCCAAGGCCGGGCTGGGGTATCTCATCGTCTACGGCTCCCAGGTATTCAACATGGACCTGGTCATGGCCAGCGTGCTGGTGCTGGGGCTGGCGGCAGTGGGGATGTACCTGCTGGTGCTGCGGGCGGAAGAATTCTTGAATTCTGCTATGGGGGTTCGCGTATGAAAAAGCGTATTATCTGCATTTGTATGGCCACGCTGCTGTCGCTGTCGCTTCTGGCAGGCTGCGGCGCGGAAGGAAAACGGACACGGGCAGGACGCGGCGGCGCAGACCGTCACCGTCCGGCTCAGCGAGGTGACGCACTCGGTGTTCTACGCACCGCAGTACGTGGCTATGAGCCAGGGGTTCTTCGCCGACGAGGGGCTGGACATCGAGCTGAGCAACGGCGGCGGCGCCGACAAGGTCATGACCGCCGTGGTATCCGGCGGCGCGGATATCGGACTGGCGGGGCCGGAGAGCTGCATCTATATCCACGGGCAGGGCAAGGATGACCTGCCGGTGATCTTTGCCCAGCTCACCAAGCGGGACGGCTCGTTCCTGGTGGGCCGCAGTGATGAGGCCTTCGACTGGAACGACCTGAAGGGCAAGACCATCATCGGCGGGCGCAAGGGCGGCGTGCCGGAGATGACGCTGGAGTACGTCATGCGGCACAACGGCGTGGAGCCGCAGGAGGACGCGGTGGTGGACACCTCCGTCCAGTTCGCCATGATGGCCGGCGCGTTCACCGGCGGCCAGGGTGACTACGTCACGCTGTTTGAGCCCACCGCCACGGAGGTGGAGAAGCGCGGGCCACGGCTATATCCTCTGCTCCATCGGTGAGGAGTCCGGGGAGATACCCTACACCGCCTACTTTGCCGCCCGCAGCTATATGGGACGCCCATCCGATGCTCACGGACTCGCCGCTTCCAGACACCGCTGTGACTAGCGTAGATGTTGCTCCGCTATCATTTTGCAGCGTATAGGTATAGTTCGTTCCGTTGGCGGTAAAATCGCCGAGCCCCACTGCCAGACCTTCAAAGGTCAGAATGTCATCCCCGGGCACTGCGGCTCGCACCACTACGCGGGTGCCAAGCCGGGAGAAGGTGACGGGGTCCGCCGGGAGGTTTCCCCGGGGATAACACCGCCAATACTGGTCTTTTTTCGTTTCCAGAATGCCGTCGTTCCCCTGTGCCACATCCATCGTCAGCTTCTCTCCGGTGCGGGCCAGTGCGCCGGTCATATGGACGCTGGCCTCGCTGTCACTGCCGTCATACTCCGGCAGGCGCTGATTGCCTCCCGTTCCACCGATCTTGCCTTCCGCCCACGCCTCGGCGTACAGATAGGTACCCACATTGGGGATCTCGGTTTTGCCAATGGATCTCATATACTCGCCCAGATTATAGGTCAGGTCCAGTGTAAAGGTTCCCTGATCGATGCGGGCGAGGGCGCTGTCTTCGGAAACGGTGATTTCATTACCACTAACCTGTACGCCGTTTGTGGTGTAGACTACCTCTGCAGGTTTGGTATGCAGATCATCCGCATAGAACGCAAGCTTCACCTCGCGGCCCTTTCCGCCGGACAGAGTGGCGGCAGAAGAATTATAGAGGGTCATGCGCACCGTGCGCGTGCCGGCGCTCTCCGCAATCACTTCCATTTGCGAGATGCCAATGTCGGGATAATCCAGATACACTTTGCCTGTTTCGTTGATGCTGGCAGCGGCGGCGGTGATGGTATAGAGCGGGTCGGTCACGCTGGTTCCCACATGGTGCCAAACGGTAAGGGTGGTGCTTTCATTGGGCAGCAGTTTTCCCGTAAGGGTGGCGGGTTCCCCGTCGCCAAGGCGGACCGTTAGGTTTGTCACATCGTTCAGCCCGGTGTTGCGGATGGTAAAGCGAATGGGTGTCAGGCTGTTCAGCGCCAGCGTTGCATAATCCACACCGATCTGTTCCACTGCCACCGCATCGGTGATAAAATTAGAGGCAGCGGTATAGAGGTTCGTTTTCTCACCCGGAACGGTCACGCCGCGGATTTCCTCCGTGTTTTCATCGTCATACAAGGTGGCCTGAATGACAGCCTGCACCTGATTGGGGCCGCTGACATAGGCATCAAAGTGGTCAGCCAGCGTACGATCCGGCAGCTCTGCCAGTTTCAATGGTGCGGAGAGTGTGTAGGTATTTGCGGCATGGCGCAGCTTGGCCGCCTTCAAAATGCCGTGATCTACCGCGCCGTTGGCGTTATTGACAGTCTCATTCCAGACGATGGTAAGATCATTGATGCTGCGATAATTCTCGCTGAGGGAAGCGAAGCGGAAGTCTCCGCCCACGACGGCGTTGCCGCTGCTGGTCAGGGCAGACAGAGAGCCGGGGAAGCTGTTGGACATGGTGCCGCTGCCGTCCACAGCCAACAGCTGGATATCGCTGCTGCCGTCTCGGACACTATGCCAACCGATGACAAATCGGTCATCCCCGATGCCAAAGTTGGCTGCAACGACCTGGGGGTTTTCGTCAAGATTGCTGTCACAGGTTGCCAGCATGGCTGTACCGGGAGTTCCGTCAGCAGCCACGGGACAGTAGGCGATCTCGTAGGCGGAGGTTTCTCCGGTTTCGCTGCGGTCCAGCGAGTAAACCGCCATAGCGGTTCCGTCGGGCAGCATGGCCGCCTGCAACGCTTTCACGCGGCCGGCAGCACCGTTATAAAGCATTTTGGCCTCGCTCCAGGTGCCGTCAGTGCTGTCATAGCAACGGTACATGATACAATCTCTGGTCGTGAAGTTCAGCAGGCTGTTGCTGCCCGAAGTGCTCACGGGAGCGGGGGTGTAGACGCTGCGCCAGAACACGATGGCCTTGCCGTCGCTGCCCACTGCCGTGGCTGGGGCCAGATCAGGCGTGCCGTCGTTGGTTAGGCGGGTGGAGGTCCAGGCTGTGCCGTTATAGACGGACGCTACGATCTCCGTGCTGTTCATCAGCAGATTTTGCTCTTCCAATGTCACGGGATCACCGGCATTTTTACCCGGTAGGTCGGTGCCCATGCGAACCCAAGCCGCCGCCGCGAAGCTTTTAGTGCCGGACAGAGAAACGCTCGTGTCGCCGTAGCCGGAGAACCCTGTGGGATCGTCAATTTTCTGGGAGGGAGTATAGACGCTGCCATTGAGAGTGGAGAAATGCGCCCGGCTGTCGTAAATACTGCTGCTGCTGCCGTCGCTGATGTAGGCCAATACCTTCCCGTCATCGCTGAGCTGTGGATAGGATGTGGGGTTGGCATTGGTCTGGATGTTTTTCAGCCCATTGGGGGGGGAGTTCAGAGAGAACAGCATCATCCGCCGCTGGGGCTGGCCCCAGGTACGGGCATATTGCTCCAGATAGTCCCGGCTTTGGAGCGTTGCACTGGCAGAAGCCACCTGCATTCCGCTCTGGGCCGCCGCCATCCGCAGCGAGGCAAGGCTCAGCCCACTGGTGGCGTTATCCCAGTAGTCGTCGATCGTTCCCCAGTCATTAAAAGTCTTGGTGGCTCCAAGGGTTCCGGAGGCGATCACCGCCTCGTAGGAGATAAACAGGAAGCTGGCCACAAATTTGATTCCCACTTCGCTTTCGATCCCCAGGGCCTGACCGTTGATCTGGCGCTTTGTCGTGTCGGCAAGATAGGTGCGGGAAAGGAACTTATTCTGACTGTCCACATCCAAATTGCCGAATAGGCCGATCTTCAGCGCCACGACCGAATAGTCAAAGCCAATGCCGCCAAACGCGTGGACATAGGCGTTGATACGCAGCGTGGTCAAAAAGTCATTCACTGCCGTGGCCGTGGGATCGCTCCAGGCAAGACCCTGTCCCTGCTGGCCGTAGCGCACTGCGGTACGGAAATCCAGCTGAATGGCACCACCCAGCTCAAAGGTTGCTGTCAACGGCACGGGGCCAGCCATGGCGTTCACGCTGAAGGTGAAGCCCACGCCAACGCCGGCGGTAAAGCCGCCGCCTACGGTGAAAACCTCCCACTCCTTTTTTTCGGCGTTATAGCGGATCTCCGCTTCGTAAAAGCCCTCCAACTGCAAGTTGAGATCCGTGTTGGTGACCTTGCCGGCTATGGTTGGGATCATAGGTGCCCTTGGCCATCTGGCTCAGGTCCCCGGTACCGGGCACGCCCACTTCCAGGTTCTGCGTCAGCACATTCGCACTCAACGCCACGCCGTCCTCGGAATAGTCCATGTCCTCCATCTCCAGCGTGTTGTACCCGGCCCAAATCATGGCACGGAACACGGAGGGATCTTCGCTGGGGGTGATGATCATTTTGAACACGGAAGTGTCCACCGGACCGTTCAGCTCACCCAGCCGTCCGGTCAGCGCCTTGAGAATGTTACTATCGCCCACTTCGCCAAATTTGTATTGGCTCACTTCACTGGAGGAAGCCATCGTCGCCAGAATACCGGTGACGCGGTCATCCTCTGTCACCTTGGGCACTCGGGTCAGATCAACGACCCGGAAGGGCATTATTTTCTCCTGTAGCAGGATGCCGTTCAGGCTCAGCTGCGTTTTCATACCCACATCCTTGCCGTCGGCGATCCATCCAGAGGTGGTCATGGTGGCCTCGGTGAGGGTCAGATCGTTTTCCGCTACGGGGATGGATGAGAAGGGATACTGCTTGGTACTGCTGCTCTGGGCGGCAGGAAGAACGCCGTATTCGTCCGCCAGCTTGAGACTGTAATTCTGCGCGTTGGCAATATCCTCGCCCCAGAGGAACATGGTGGTGTGCAGTCTTGCTGTTTTAAAGCTGCTGTTAGGGCCAATCTTCCCAGTCGAGCTGCGGACATCCACCTTCTGACCGTTGGCAAGACCGTAATCAACGCTTTGCGCCACAATAAAGGGTTTGTTTTCCTCCCCCGGCGGCACGCGCTCCAGAGAGACAACGCCCTCTGCGGTGCGCATTACATCGTCCACGCCCAGCTTGCCGTTGACGGTCAGCAGCAGCGGATAGTACCTGTCGCCGTCAATTGCGCTGATCTCCAGAATGTACTCCAGCTGATCCAGAGCGGAAAGCGGCGTGGTGTTGCTCTCGCCCTTTTCGGCCGACCAGAACTGGGTGGAATCCAGATAGACGGTTATGTTTCCCGCCGCATCCGTGGTATAGGTGTCGCCGGTGATGCCGCTGACAAGTGCGTTCCTTGGAGCCCAGCAGAGCTGCCTGGCAGTAGCCTCCGTTTTTATAAACGCCGCCGCGAACGGTCACCGTCTTCTTCGCCAGCGGATCGCCGCCCGGCGTGATGAGCGTCACAGATGCCCGGGCGACTTGCCGAAGGCTGAAAGTATTCAAGGGGTAAAGCTGCAGCTTTGTGGCATCCCGCTCGCCGGAACGCAGATTTTCTTTATAGATGGTGCCCAGATAAACATCCGCGCCGGAGCCGGACCGCAGAGACACCTCACTGGCGATTCCGTTGGGTTCGTAAAGCGCCAGCACGCCATTGCTGTTGGTCGTGACCGTTTTGGACGCACCTTTGCCGTCGGTGTATTGCAGCGTAGTTTCCGCCGCAGGCGTCAGCTGGAAGAGATAGAACTTATTTTGCAGCGTCTCCGCTGTCACCTGTACGGCGGCGCTCATGCCCGTGGCGGCATGGGTAGCCGTGACGGTTGCGGTGCCGTTGGCCCGGCCGGACAGCGCCATTTTGGTTTCGGGAAGGTAGGAAGCAAAGGAGAAGTTTTTGATGTCCTCATACAGTCCGCCCTGCTTGTAGTTGACGGAAATGGCATTGTTGTTGTCGGAGGCCCACCTGATGCCGTCTCTAAAGGAGTTCCATCTGTACTTGTCATAGTTGATGCCGATGTACTCGATCAGCCCCAACTCCTGGCGCAGCTGCAAAATTTTATCTGTTTCGGTGGGCAGGCTGCCGCTGACCTTGGAGGTATTGTCCATGGTCAGCTTAGAAATCGTGTGTCCTTTGCCGTCCTGCACCTTCAGTGCGTCGGCATTGTAGACATACAGGGGGAAGGAGTCGGTGCTGGGAGATTCCTCACCGGGATTCTCCACGCTCAAAACCACTTGATAGGTGTCCTTTAGATTGCCGGCTTGCACACTCTGTAATTGCAGGGGGAAGCTCCCGGCGGTGCCGGATAGGCTCACTTTGGCCACCACTTTGGTGGTGTTGTTGTCCTCTGTGACCCGGGTGATGGTCAGCGTGGGCTGTTGAGAGGCGCCGGTAGTGGCATTTACCACCGACCAGTTGATATTGACGGCTCCGTCGGTATCCTTGAGGTAAATGCTCTTGGGCGGTGTCAGCTTGGCTGTGGCAGGTGGTGCCTGCACGATGACCCAGGCAAGTGCCGACAGGCGGACGTCCTTACTCCCGGCGTTGGGGTGCGGCATGGAAACCAATACCGTGTAGGCAGGGGTATTGCCGTTGGAGAGCTCGGAGAGCACATTCTCCGGGATCCGCACGCTGTTTTCACCTTTGCCGGCGGTATAAGTCGCAACGGGATTGAGGCCGCTCAGCGCCGCCTCATTCGCGTAGTTGCCCGCATACAGGTCAATCTGGTAATTGAACTCTTTGTTCGGTGCCATCAGCGCGGCGTTGGAGCTCCAGGCGGGCTGATTTACCCGCGTCACGATGGACGAGCCGCCGGGAATCACCAGTGCCAGGGAATCGCCTGCCGTCACGGTATAGGGCTGTGACTGGCCCGTCACATCATCGGCAGGGTCCTCAGTCCCGTTGTCCGCCGTAAAGGTAAAGGTGACGGTTCCCACCTTGGTTCCTGTGGTGGCAACAAGGCCGGTATCCTCGTCGATGGTGGCAATGTCCAGGTCACTGCTGCTCCATTTACCGGTGATGTAGCTGGCCTGCTCACCGTTTTTCCCCAAAACCTTGGCCTGAAGCGTGGGGCGGGTGGAATCGGCGAGGGAAATCATATAGGCGGCGTCATTCGTTTCCTGGACGACTTCCACCGTGCTCACGGAAACTTTCTTTGCCACCGTGAACTGCCGGGTCAGGGGAAGAACATTCACCCAGTTAGGAGAGTCTTTCGTGCCCTCGTTGGCCTGCAGCGTCACCGTATAGGTGCGGGTGTAAGCTGCGGGTGCGATTGCATAGTCGCTAATGGTGAAGGCTTCCTTCTCTGTGTCCAGATAGACCTGCAGATGGATCGGTGCCTCCGCAGAGTCGTCCCTCAGCTCGAGGCGGAAAGGGGCTTCCTTCGGGCCTGTGCCTTCCGGGGTGTGATAACTGTTGTATACGGTCTTGTAGGCCTGCTCCATGTTGGCGTTCATCGTGAACGATGCATTGCCGTTGTCGTAGTCGGCGGTCAGTGCGGTGGGGGCGTTGCGCATCAAGACGCTCTCCAGCGCAACGCCGGTAATCGAGTCGACATGATACTGAGAGGTATCCAGCGTATGATCGAAAACATCCTTCACGCCGGTCATACCATTGACGGTGACCGTGGTGGCATCTGTATCCTGCACTGGGTACCAGAGCATTGCCGTGACGCCGTAGTCGTTCATGGAAAGCTCAGCGGCGGTATATTCTTTGCCATTGATGGTCACGCGGGCGTTTCTAAGATCCACGAACTCGCTAAAGGTAACTGTGATGGGCACGTGCTGTCCGCTGGCATAGGTTCCCGCCGTGGCCGTGACGCTTTGAATGGTGGGGGCGCCCGTGTCCACCAGCCTGGCGGTGACGTTGCTGTTCTTGGTGGTGGCCCAGGAATTTTGGATTTCGCCCTGTACACTTTTCATATACAGTTGGAAGGGCAGATAGTACCGCTGATCCCCTCTGTTTTTCGTGGTAGACTGCAGGGAGATGCTGACCGTACTGCCCTTGTTGATCGTACAGTTCAGCGCTTTTGTTCTGTTGTTGCTGAGCTCCAGAGTGCTTCCATTGAACTTGTACTCCGTCAGATAGAACGGGGCAAAGGGCTGGCCTTTATACCAGCCATACGGCGCATCGCCAGTATAGGCAGCTTTTTCGGTACTCCAGTTAAACTCGATGCTGGCGTCGATTTGGTATGGCTGATAAAATGGGTCGGAGCCGGCGGGAAGCACCGAGTTGCGAGCGCCCTCCAGAATTCTGATGGTATCGCTTAGCGCAACGAAGTCCGGATTGTCGGCACCAAGGGCCTACAGTGTATCCATTTGCCAGCAAAGGAATATACATATCCCCCTGTATTGTGTCTGTACTTTCGTATCTTTCCTCATAGTTCGGCGCGGTCATTTCTGTTTGTATTGCGGGGACGGGAACCGGCTTGATTAGCTTGAGCTGATGGTGGTCGGCATAACCGGCGCCGTCATAGAACACCAGATTTTCCGCATCGTAAAATTCGATCATCCCCAGCAGGTCGCCATAGGAATAAGAATCCTTGAGCCAGTCCGGGTTCCCTCCATTGGTTGTAACCTTGACAGTGATTTTACAACCGCCTAAACTGTCCGTCGAGTCGCCTACGTCATAGGTCAGCTTGTAGGATCCGTCGCCTTGGGCGACCCCACTCACCCCGCCTATCGAGACCTCCACATTGGTGATATAATCGCTGAGCTGGCCTTTTTGAATGCGGTAGGAAAGGCCCGGAGTTCCAGCTGTTGTTTGCGAGATTCTCCAGCGTTAGGCTCATCATGCCGCTCATATCCACCGTCTCAACGCCCACAGGCGCCGTGGCAGAGGCGGGATACCGCAAGCTGATGCCCTGCAGCTCCAACTGCTCCATCAGGCTATTGAGATTCTTCAGTGCTTCCCCGGTAAACTCCCTGCCGGAGGAATAAGTGTCCTTGATCCGCTGCAGCTCCTGTTCGATTTGGATCATGGTCTTCAAATCGCCCAGCGCCACCGGAGTCCCATCCACGTCGGCTATGCGGGTGAGATCCGTGGCGGGATCTTCCAGCAGCTCCATGACAGCCGCCAGTGTCAACACCCGGCCGTCCAGCGTGATGGTTTGATCCACCTTGAAATTGCCGGCTTCATCCAACAGCCCCAAAGCGTTCAGCATGGAAAGCACTTGGTCGCTGCTGCCGCCGGTCAAGGCGGAGAGCTGCTCCAAAATCGCCTGATTTTCCTCGGGTGTGTTGCGCCGCTGCCTCCGGCGGTTGTTTTCCCGCACCCGCTGCTTGACGAGTGCGACCCGTCTTGCGGTATCGTACATATCGTTTGAACCCCCTTTCTGGTTTGCCTGGAACTGTGATCTAAAGAACCTTTCACTTATATAGGTACAAAAAATCGAAAAAACTCTCACCCAAAACGCAAAATTTTTCAAAAAAATTTGAGAGCCGCCAAAAAGCAGCTCTCAGGGAGTGGTTATTCGGTTATTTCCTCTGCCCAAGGCGGAAAGCAGACAGCTTTCCCGCCGCCACCAGCAGCACCGGCAGGGCGTAAGCGATGTACTGCGCCGCGCCGCCGTGGGCGATCAGAAGATTATAGATGGCGTGGAGGGTGATGGCCGCGCCCAAGAGGCCGCAGGTGCCTGCGATTTTCAGCCACGTCCGCTGCCATGTGTATGCAAGCCCGCCGCCCACGATCAGACCGCACAGCACGTGCATGGCTCCCGTGCCGAAGCCGCGGAAGAAAATGAAGGAGAAGCGGTCTGCGCCGTTCTGGATCAGATAGCACACATTTTCGAAGGTGGCAAAGCTCAGGGCAATCGTGATGGCGGCGGCCTTGATCTTATCCCCCTCCGGCTCGAACACCAGAAGATAGAACACCAGCGGCAGCAGCTTCATCATTTCCTCCACCACCGGCGCGATCTCCGCCGTGGCGGCAAGGGCGTCCGCCCGACATACCGCCGCGAGGAAGGTGTTAATGTAGGCCGAAAGCAGGCACGCTCCCATCCCGGCAATGCAGAACAGGAAGAAGCGGAGCTGCCGTCTGCCCATGCACAATGCGGCCACCAGCAGCGGGGACACCATACACAGAAAAATATTTTCGATGTAGGTCATGCTTCCACCGCCTTTCTTGTGGCGGGAAGCAGCCCTAAAATGGCAAGCGTCAGCAGCATATCGCACCAGAAGGTTGGGCTTGCCAGTGAGGTATCCGGCCAAAAGCAACCCACCGTCCAGAGCAGATATTCCGAACCGGCGAAGCACAGCACACCGATGTGGAAATGTCGTATATCCTGCGCCGTGTCCATCTGCCCATTGGCGTAGACCAGCCCACGAATGGCGCAGAAGGAGAGCCATACCATCATGCCGCACCAGATCAGGTTGGAGAGAATATCCCAAAGCACAGTACAACGCCAGCATCGGCACGCCGAACGCAGGCGCGAGCCATGCCCTGCGGCAGCGGGAAGGCGCGTTCCTCCGGGGCGGAGCGCGGCCTGCAAAATGCGCAGGAAAATTACGCTGGCCACCCAGCCGAACTCCGACACATAAAAAGACCCGGGGTGTTGTATCGAACAGCAGCAGATACAGCGTCCAGTAGAGCGCGCCGAGGGCAAAGCAGCCGTAAAAGCACAGCAGCAAAAAATACGCCTGCCGTCTGGCTTTTGTGATAGGCGATACCCGAAAGCACCGTGCCGACGAACGTGACCAGCAATTGCAGCAGGTTCTCAATCAGCTCCATGCCGTTCCCCTCGCTTTCCGCGTCCCGTCCGTCCTCCCGCTCCAACTGCCGAAGGCGGAAGCACAGAATGGTCACGCACACGCCAAGTAAAAATGCCAGCAGCCCAATAACAATGTATCCCAAGGCAGCGCCGCCGTGAAACATACTTGCTGACGTTTCAAAGCCGGAGTAGTCGCCTGCCTGAATTTTCGCGGCAATGCCGGGCATGGCGAGGGACGCGCCGATGAGCAGCGCAAGGCACGCCGCCACAGCGGAAGCCATGGTGATTACATTGCGCCGCCGCCGTTTCTCCAGCTCAATTTTGGCGATGCGCCGCTTTGCCTCCCGCGACGCGTTCCTCATGACTCCGCATTTGTGATGATATTGGCGGTATAAGGTTTCGTCGCAGGCCATAGCGTTCACTTCCTTTTTGCGGATGCTAAGGAACCTCTGAATCAATCGGCTGCGGCGCTCAGCGGGTCTTTCGCCCCAGCTTATCGGTTTGAAAATCTTGAAATACGAAAAGGATTCCTGCGATTTCCAAACCTCAATCTGGAACAAAATCCCTCGCTGACCGCTCTTGCGATTGAATCAGGAGTTTCCCTTGATCCCGTTCATACCGCACCTCCGCATGGATAATACTCAACATGATACATTATATACGAATATTCGAAGAAGCACAAGGCATCCGGCGAAGTGTTCAGAAAAAAGTTACCTATGCAGGGAACACAATCGCTGCGAAGGACGGGAGAAAACGTGGCAAGCAGGGCAAAAAGCTTTTCGGGCAATTTCCCGCCGCGAAAACTGCCCTCTGCTTGTCGGGGGCGGCAGAAACCCGCCACACATAAGGGAACCTCTGATTAAATCGCAAGAGTGGTCAGCAAGGGATTTTGTTCCAGATTGAGGTTTGGAAATCGCAGGAATCCTTTTCGTATTTCAAGATTTTCAAACCAATAAGCGCCCACTGGCGGTTTATTCAGCCTCGGATTGCGCTGGCAGTGCCTCGAAGTCGTGCGATACGGTCAGGCAGTTCTGGGTACGCGTTGTAGTCCGCTCAGTACTTTAACGTGCTAACGATTTAGCGCGGTGATTTGCGTCTATGGATAGCCTGCGGTGGGGTGGGGGCGCTGGCGCTAGCCCTTGGCCTTTGACTGTTCTTTTGAAAGCCGGGTGCAGAGGGGTGCGGCGGAAATGCCGCAATCTGCCGCACACGGTATTTCTATTGCGTTTTCAAGGCGGCGTGCCTTTACGGGAATTGATAACGGCACGAATTACACCCGCTATGACAAGGATCACAAAGAAAAAAACATCAACGCAAAATTCCAATCGTTCTTGCAAGCTGCTGCTTGCTACTGTCGTATAGCATGATTGTATTGCCATTTGCTCTTTTTTCAGGAGCTGCGAAAAGCCGGACGCCAAAAAGTTCAGAAAGCCCATGCGATTTTGAAGCACATAATCGGCATCCCCGATGTGAATCGA
>VOFG01000017.1_pt1 | contig 12001 bp, 20 predicted proteins | sample 5384171 | NCBI WGS metagenome assembly VOFG01 (sample SAMN12384726, study PRJNA508395) | human gut metagenome | isolation source: healthy gut F | host: Homo sapiens | reverse complement strand
GCGTCTGGATGACTACGACGACCTGCTGATGCCCCTGCAGCTCATCGTGCCGCTGCAATTGTTCGCCTACTATATGGCGGTGCTGCGCGGCTGTGATGTAGGAGATGGACTGGCTGGAGACGGTGCTGGTGTTGGCCGCAACCACCGTAACGGTGGCCGTGCAGCTCACGTTGCCGTCCGTGGCGGTGATGGTGGCCTTGCCGGGGGCAACGCCGGTCACCTTGCCAAAGTTGTTGACGGTGGCCACCTTCTCATTGGAAGAGCTCAGGCTGACGTTGATATAGTTGGCCGCCGAGGTGGGCAGCACCGCCAGCGAAAGGCTGGTGGTCTCGCCCACGGCAATGGTACTGGATGCAAGGGTGATATCCATTTCGGTGGCGATCATGCTGGCATCCGGCTGGGGGTGATGGTATAGGTGCAGCTCACCCCGCCGCAGGTGGCGGTGATGTTGGCCGTGCCCAGGCCCACAGCCTGCGCCACGCCCTCACTGTCCACCGAGACAACATTGGGGTTATCAGAGACATAGGTCACGCCGTTCTTCCTGGCGGCATGGGCGGGGTGGTCACCGGGGGGGGCTGCTGGGCCGTGCCCGCCAGCGGGGCGGCATCGTAGCTGCCGGTCTCGATGCTCTCGGCGGTAACTTTATCCCAGGGAAAGCTCACCTTGGGCAGCGTGAGGGCCAGCGGCGTGGTAACAGGGCCGGCAGCCGACGCAGGCAGGGCGGCGGCACAGGCCAGCACACCCAGCAAAGCCGCGCTGGCGGCCAGCTGTTTCGGGTTCAGTTTCATTCTTTCGTACCTCTTGGGCGTGGAATCGGCGGGCGCTTAGCGGAACAGCACGCCCAGGGCCTCCATCACATAATCAAAGTAAGTCAGTTCATCGTACTCCACACGGGCGGTGACGCTCATGCCGTTGGAAATCCACTTTGTCGCCACTGGTGCTCACGACATAGGTGTTGTCCGGCTTGATGGTCATCTTGTAGTAGGACCCGTTGGTGCTGGAGGTCACGTCACTGTCGATGGAGGTAACAGTGCCGGTCAGGGTGCCGTAGGAATACTCCGACAGGCCGGTGATGGCGACCTTGCAGGGGTCGCCCACGTTGATCAGCGGCCGGTCGTTGACGGTGACAGCCGCCACGATCTCAAGGTCACTGTTCTCGCTGGCCACGGTGGCCAGAGCGGGCCTGCGCTGAGCACCATGCCCACCTTGTAGGGGGTGTCCATGTGGATGACACCGGAGGTGGGGGCGTAGATATAGTAATCGTTTGCACCGGTGTTCAGGGCATCCAGCTGGGCCTCAATGTTGTCGATGTTGGCCTGCACGCTGGTCAGGTTGGCAGAAATGGACTGCAGGGTGGAGTAGTACAGGCTCTCCACCTCGCTCTGGTTCTGCTCCATCAAAGTCTTGATCTGCTCATCGGTGTAACCGGCGGCCTGATAGGGCGAAGCATCAAACGCCTTCTGGCTGACCTGGCTCTTGTAGCTCTCGTACTGGTAGTAATAGGGCTGATCGTCGATGTCGGTCTCGCTGAAGTAGTTCTTGTCGTCCTGAATGGACTTGAGCAGCTTTTCGTACTGGGACTTCTGCTTTTTGTAGATGTCCAGCTGGCTCTGGATGCTGTCCTGCTGGATGTCCAGATCGGTGCTCTTGATGTGGGCGATGAGGTCGCCCTCGGTGACATAGCTGCCCTCCGAGATGTTCAGCTCGGTGATGGAGCCGGAGTAACTGGACATGATATAGGTCTTGTTGGCCGCCTGCACTGAGCCAGTGGACTGACTGGCTGACGTAGGTGCGCTTGTTCTGGGTGCTCCAGATCACCAGAAACACCATGAGGAAAGCCACCAGAAGAATGAGCGCGTAGCCAAAGGCCGGCAGCTTCTTCTCCATCATAATGCGGCGGTCCTGCAGGTCGGAAAGATTCTGAATGCGAGTGGTCATATTACTTCGTCTCCATAAAAACGTCCATGACACCGTTTTCGCTGTCCTGATTGACGTAGATGCTGTAGGTGGTGCCGGTCAGCTCGATCTCGTGCTCATAGGCAAAGATGTTCAGCTTCTGGCTGGCGAGGCCGCTCTGGCTCATGGGGCCGGTGTAGTGGGCGTACAGGCAGCCCTTCACCCGCAGCACAGCGTCCTGCTCGTAGCCCGGCTCCAGGCGGGGATGAGCTGGTTGACCTGCATCATAAAATAGATCTGCGGCTCCGGGTTGGGGCCGGAGGTAAACTTGACGCACTGGATCACAGGGCCAACCGGCATGGCGCTGTGGCTCTTGATAAAGTTCTGCATCTGGGTCAGGATCACGCCCAGGTTGCCCAGCTCGCTGGCATCGATCTTGCGTGCCAGAACGTTGGTCAGCTTCAGGGTCTTGTTTTCTGCAACTTGGATCTCTCTCATAATAATGTCCACCTGTTTCTTTTTTTTGCAATAAGCAATTGTAAAGGGAAGGAATGGGGAACGGCTCAACCCCCAGTCGCCTGCGGCGACAGCCCCCACTAATAGGGGGCCCTTGGCATGGCGCAAAGCTCACCCTCCTTGCCAAGGCCGCCCCTAGTAGGCAACAACGACGACCGCCGCCAGTGGCGGAAACGGAGAGGAGTTGTTGGGGCAGCGGCCAGCAGGGCATGAGCGGCAGCGAAATGACCGCTGGGAGCCGCAACCTGTACGGTGGCATCCCGCAGGGATGACGGTGGGGTTATCCCCGCAACTCCGCAACACGGCGTTCTATTGTACTGTCAATCTGTGCACACACCGCATCAAGATGTCTGTCCACATCAAGGTTCGTAAACCGAAGCACCTGCACACCATACTGTTCCAGGATCGCGGTACGCTGTTCATCGTACTCCTTCCCCTGTTCAGTATGCTGCTGTGAGCCGTCAAGTTCAATAACCAATCTTGCCAGAGGGCAATAAAAATCCACACAATAAAGTGTTCTATCACCCTTTGACGATAGACTTTTTACCGGGTAAGTACGCAGATAAGCATACCACAATCTTTTTTCCTGTGGTGTCATTTCATGCCGCAGGTCGAATGCTCGACCATTCAATCTTCCATCATACGGCAGATTTGTTATTGGCATCCCGGCACCTCCTCTAGCGGCTGAACCCCCAGTCGCCTGCGGCATCCCTTGGCATGGCGCAAAGCTCACCCTCCTTGCCAAGGCCGCCCCTACGGGGCGGTGGCATTGCGGAGCAATCCTCTACTCCAGCGGCGGCGACAGCCCCCATGGGGGGCCTTTGGCATGGCGCAAAGCTCACCCTTCCATACTAGGGGCGGTGGCATTGCGGAGCAATGACGGTGGGGTTCGACTCCAGCAGGTGCCAGCGGCTGAACCCCCAATCGCCCCCCCCCTGGGGGCCCTTGGCATGGCAAGGCTCACCCTCCTTGCCAAGGCCGCCCCTACTAGGGGCGGTGGCATTGCGGAGCAATGACGCTGGGGTTCGACTCCAGCAGGTGCCAGCGGCTCAACCCCCCCGCCTGCGGCGACAGCCCCCGCTAAGGCCCTTGGCATGGCCAAAGCTCACCCTCCTTGCCAAGGCCCCTACTAGGGGCGGTGGCATTGCGGAGCAATGACGGTGGGGTAGCCAGCTCCATCTATATTCATTTCCTTACAATTGCCTACCGCAACGCGATAAGCAACATAAAAATAAGGTGTGCCAGGAGGCACACGCCTCCTGGCACACCAACAGCGCCGATAGCGTCGATGAAGATTAGCGCCACCGTTGACGTGTTAGGTCAGGTTTAACGGTCATTTCCAGATAGTTCGCCCCAAGTGGTCTGCGATAACAGAGTAGTTTGCTCAGGCATCATCATAATGAATTACTCCCTTCAAATGAATGAAAAAACTTATTTTAGCGATCTTTTTCCGGCTGCGCATCCATCCAAAGATCATTTATGTAACCGAGTGCGCACTCGGCTGCAACTTAATAGGTCATTGCCTCGCCATCGTCGTCTTCTTCAACGACTGCCGCGGGGGCAACGGGTGCGGGCTCTTCCTTCTTGCGGCGGAAGATGCCCTGCTGCAGGTTCCAGAGCTCGTAATACTTGCCCTGCTTTGCCAGCAGCTCGTCATGGGTGCCGCGCTCCACGATCTGGCCGTGATCCATGACCAGGATCAGGTCACAGTCTCGGATGGTGGAAAGGCGGTGGGCCACGATCAACATGGAACGATCAGCCAGCTGATTGTAGATCATATCGAAGATGGTGTTTTCAGTACCAAAATCGAGGCTGCTGGTCGCTTCATCAAAGATATAGAGGTTGGAATCTTTCAGGAACGCGCGAGCCATCGCAATGCGCTGCTTCTCACCACCGGAGAGGCCGTTGCCGGCTTCCTCCAGATAGGTGTTGTACTGCAACGGCAACTTGCGGATGAACTCGTGTGCGTCGGCCTTCTTGGCCGCCTCCCGTACCTGATCGAGGGTAGCCTCGGGGCGGGAGATGCGGATATTCTCGAAGATCGTCTTGCTGAACAGCTCAACGTTCTGCGGGACATAGGAAATGCAGCGGCGGACGGATGCATTGCTGTACTCGTCCAGATCAACGCCATTCACGCTGATGGTGCCGCTCTCCGGCTCGTAATACTTGAGCAGGAGCTTGGTGATGGTGGACTTACCGGAACCCGAGGAACCAACCAGCGCCACCCTCTTGCCTTGCGGGATGGTGAAGGAGATGTGGTCCAGTGCCGGGGTGCGGTTGCCATACCGGAAGGTGACATCCTTGAACTCAATGTCGCCCTCCATGCTCTCCATCTCGGTGTACTCGCGGTCATCGTCCTGCTCGGATTCATAATCCATGATCTCCGTCAGGCGCTTCATGGAAATAGAAGCCTCCTGAATGGACATCTGCATACTGATGAGCTCGCTCACCGGAGAAGTAAAGTAGCCCGAAAGGGTGCTGAACGCCATGTAGCCGCCCAGCGTCAGCTGACCATTCAGCACCTGCGTGATGCCCACATAGGTGGTGACCATGTTCAACACGGTCATGATCACGCTGGAGATCAGGCTCTGGCCGGTGCTGATCTTACTGGAACGAATGCTGATCTTCATACTCTTGATGTATTCACGTTCAAGAGTTTCCAGCTCGCGGTCCTCATTGGCATTGCATTTGACGGTCTCGATGCCGCGGAGGCTCTCGATCATCTGGCTGTTCAGAACGGCCGACTGCACCATCGTCTCTTCATTGATCCGCTTATAGGGCTGCTTGAAGATGATGACGAGCAGCAGGCTCAGAACGGTGGTAAACAGGGCAATGGAGAACAGCGAGGAGTTCATCCGGAACAGGACAAAGCCTGTACCCACGGCCATCACAATGTCCATGACCACGCTCATTGCAATGCTGGTCAGCACCGATTTGATGGTGCTTGCATCGGAATAGCGGGTGGTGATCTCGCCGGTCTTACGGGATTCAAAGAACTTCATCGGCAGTTTATACACATGCTCGAAGTAGCCTAGCATCAACGGGATATCGATTTTAATGGAAAGAAAAATCAGGATCCACTGTCTCACAGTCGAGAGCAGCGTGCTGGTCAGGTTGACCACACTGAACACGACAATGAGTGATATGAGCAGACTTTTCAGCCCATAAGGCAGCACCTCGTCCATGATCGCCTTGTTAAAAACGGTGGACACGATGCCAATCAGTGTCAGGATCACTGAACTGAGAATAGCGTAAGCAAACAGCTTTTTTCTGGGGAAGCAGCAGATCCATGTACCGCTTCAACATGTTGTTGCGGGCTGCCTTGGCTTCCTCTTTGCCCTCCACCTTATGCTTGCCGGTGCCGCCCTTGAACTCCGCTGTGGGATTCAGCAGCAGCACGCCGGTGAAGTTTTTATAGAACTCATCCAGGCTGATCTTTTTCAGTTCATTTGCAGGGTCGCCGATGACGACGTAATCCTTGCATTTGTACTTTTTGCTTGCATCAGCCTTGCGTTCTTCTTCCTGCACCACATGCTTGCGGCGGGCATCGTCATCCTTGATGGTCGTCTTTTTGAAGATGACCACAAAGTGGGTCAGGCCCTGGTCGGTAATGACCTGCGCAATTGCGGGCAGGGTGAAATCGCTTAAAAAGTTCTGCTTTGCCCTGCCCTGATGAGAACCAGGGCAAAGCAGAAGGCCGCTGCTTATCAAAAGAAGGGAGCGCCTACCCTTTGATCAAGTCATTGCTCTAGGGATTTTTGCTCAAATCTCCTAAAGCTTGGGTGTAGTATAACACAATATGGCGCTTTCTTCAAGAGGACATTTTTAAGAAACCATTAATTTTTGAAAAAATGTGAAAAAGGTTCCAAAATCGTAACAAAAATGCAAACAAAAAGGCGACAAGCCTTTCGACTTGCCGCCTTTTTGTTTAAAGCACAATCAGATCTTGCCGGTAGTGCCGAGGAACTTGACTTCCTTGACATACTTCTTGGTCTCGTTGGTGCCCAGCTGATAAACAGCAGCGCCCAGACCAACAACCTGCATGAACTTGTTGAAGCCGTTCAGCCCTTGGAGCCGCCAGCAATGCCATACTTCACGATGCCGGACAGGCTGCCGTCGTCGCCGCCCCAGTTGCCACCGAACATGACACCCAGAGTTGCGCCAACCAGCTTGGAGACATAAGAGTTACCAACGATGGTAACAAGGTTGGTGTTGAAAAATCTTGACATTAGCAGCGGTCCAGATCGGAGCGGTAACAGAACCGATAGCCTCGATCACGCCGCCGCCGACGACATAAGTCATCTCGTTCTCTGCAACAACAGAGAAGTTTGCAGGCATCATCATAATGAATTACTCCCTTCAAATGAATGAATCGTATTAAAACGGCCCCTCCGTGGATGCGCATTCACAGTCGGACCTATGTAACCGAGTGCGCAAAGGCTCCATCGAACTTAAAAATTATATCAGGCACTGCAACTGGGCAGAACCCACCATTGACCGGATATAACAGCTTTATAGTACCACACAATTCCAGCTTCCACAAGGGGAAAACGGAAAAACATGACAAAAAACCTTTAAAGCTTGGTAGTAGTGTAACACAATATGGCAGTTTCTTCAAGAGGACATTTTTTAAGAAACCATTAATTTTTGAAAAAACTGTGAAAAAAAAGGCTAAACAAAACTGTTACACATCACGCAAAAAAAAGCGGTGAACTGTAAAGCTCACCGCTGCGATGGCGCCCTTGCCTGACTCGAACAGGCGACACCCTGATTAACAGTCAGGTGCTCTAACCGACTGAGCTAAAGAGGCAGATCTTCAATTTGGTGCCGTCCACTGACTGCAAGTGGTATTATACCGCATGTCGGGCAGGAATGCAAGCGTTTTTTTTTTGAAAACTTTACGGTCTGCCAAAGCCTCCCCTTTGGGAGAGGTGTCACCGTAGGTGACGGAGAGGGCAAGGATGTTACCAAGAACAAACAAACGCAGCGATACGAAGACTTCTGGTTAGGAGTCATCGTATCGCAGGCAAAGAGGTATTTGTCCACGGGCTTGCCCTCTCAGGCGCTTACGCGCCAGCTCTCCCAAGGGGAGAGCCCTTGGCAAAACGGAAAACATCCACTCCGACACCTTTCCCGCTCTTACCGTGGTACGATATCTCAAAAGGGGCCGGGTGTATCAAAACAGTCATCTATCTGGATGTGCTCCTGCTGACCAATTTTGTGCTGGGAGCGCTGTTCCTGCTGGCGGCGGGACTGGTCAGCGGCCAGCGGTGCAGCGGGGGCGGGCTCTCTGCGGGGCGGCGGTGGCTGCGGCTTCCTCGCTGGCGCTGCTGGCCCCCACAGCGCCGTGGAGCGTCGGGCTGCTTTACAAAAGGCGGCACCGGGGTGCTGGCAGTGGCCGCGGCCTATGGCTGGCCGGGGTGGCGGGCTTTGTGCGGCTGCTGGCGTGGTTCTGGCTGCTCAACCTGATGCTCACCGGGGCGGTGCTGCTGCCCGGGGCCCGGATGGAGGTGAACAACCTCAGCGTCTATCTGCCGCTTTCACCGGAGGTGCTGCTGGTGAGCGCCGGCTGTGTGTACGGCGGGCTGACGTTGGCCCTCCACCTGCTGGGGACGGAAAAAAGGCCTGTTTTCCGGCAGAGCTGGAGATCGCGGGCGTGGTGCTCCATGTTCGGGCGTTCCACGATACCGGGTTTGGGGTGCGGGAGCCTCTCTCCGGCTGCGGGTGGTGCTGGTACGCTTTGCGGCCGTGGAAGCCCGGCTGCCGCCTGCCTTACGTACTTATTTAAAAGAAACGTTTTCCGGGAGCGGCATCCTGCCCCCCCGGAGCTGGGGTGCGGCTCGTCCCCTGCGATACAGTGGCGGGGCACTGCCTGCTGCCTGCTGTCCCGGCGCAGGCGCTGCGTTGGACGGCCCGGGCGGCAGCAGACACGGCATGGCCTGTATGCCGCCTTTTGCGATATGCCGCCCCCGCCCCCGGGCTGGACGCTTCTGGTGGGGTCGGATGTGATGGAGGGATCATGATGCTTCAAATATTGAAACTGCTGTTTGATCGGCTGTGGGCTGCCCTGGCCTGCCCGGGCGGGGTACACTATGTCTCCGGGGCGCAGAGTCTTCGCCGCCCCTGACGCAGGAGGAGGAAAAGCCCTCCTTGCCCGGATGATGGCAGGCGACGCTGCCGCCCGGGATGAGCTCATCACCCATAACCTGCGGCTGGTGGTCTACCTGGCCAAAAAGTACGAGAACAGCGGGGTGCCGCAGGAGGATATGATCTCCATTGGCACCATCGGGCTCATCAAGGCTGTGAACACCTTCACGCCCGAGCGGAGCATCAAGCTGGCAACGTATGCCAGCCGCTGCATCGGGAACGAAATTTTGATGTACCTGCGCAAAAGCTCCAACCGGCGGCAGGAGGCCAGCATTGACGAGCCCCTCAACATTGACGGCGACGGCAACGAGCTGCTGCTTTCGGATGTGCTGGGCAGCGACGAGAACCAGGTGGGCCTCCGGCTGGAGCAGGACGCCGAGCGGGCCACCCTGCGGCGCTCCGTGGAGCAGCTGAACCCCCGGGAGCGGCAGATCATGGAGCTGCGCTTCGGCCTCGTGGACGGCGTGGAGCGCACCCAGAAAGAGGCCGCCGACGCCATCGGCATCAGCCAGAGCTACATTTCCCGGCTGGAAAAGCGCATCATCCGAGACCTGCGCAAACAGTTAGAAGAAACCTGAAAATATTCCCATGAATGGGATACACCCTCCCCGCCCATACTTCCGGTGAAGTCCAAACGAAACCGGAGGGCGGGGGATGTACAACAAAGTCGAACTGTGCGGCGTCAATACCGCGGAACTGCCGGTGCTGTCAGAGCAGGAAAAGCGCCAGCTGCTGACCCGGGCGCGGGCAGGGGACCAGAGCGCCCGCCAGAGCATGATCGAGGGCAACCTGCGGCTGGTGCTCAGTGTGGTGCAGCGGTTTTGCCCAGCGGGGCGAGAACCTGGACGACCTGTTTCAAGTGGGCTGCATCGGGCTCATCAAGGCCATCGACAACTTTGACCCGGCCCAGCAGGTGCGGTTCTCCACCTACGGTGTGCCGATGATCATCGGCGAGATACGGCGATTCCTGCGGGACAACAACGCCCTGCGGGTGAGCCGCAGCCTCCGGGACACGGCCTACCGGGCCATGCAGAGCCGGGAACAGCTGGAAAAGAAACTGGGCCGGGAGCCGACCGTGGAGGAAATCGCCCGGCAGGCCGGGATGTCCCGCCGGGAAGTGGCGGCGGCGCTGGAATCGGTGGTGGAGCCCATCAGCCTCGAGGAGCCGGTCTATACCGATGGCGGGGACGCCATGTATGTGATTGACCAGGTGCGGGACCCGGACGGTGAGGACAGCTGGATCAGCGGGCTGCAGTTCCGGCAGACCGTGGCCGGGTTGACCCCGCGGGAGAAGAAGATCATGGAGCTGCGCTACCTCAAGGGCAAGACCCAGATGGAGGTGGCAAAGGAAATCGGCATCAGTCAGGCACAGGTCAGCCGGCTGGAAAAGGCCGCGCTGGGGCAGTTCCGAACCGGGGAAAAATAACAAAACCGGCGTGCAGAGCCCGGAAAGGGCGGACCGCGCGCGCCGGTTTACTGTGATATTTTCAGGGAGAGTGTTGATATTTACGGCGGGTAGCCGCTCCGCCCCGCAGATGGCGTTCTGCTTTGTTGCGGGCCAGCACAGCCTGCACCTGAGCGAACAACCCTGGACTGACCGCCCGCAGGCGGGTGGAGACGTCTTTGTGGACGGTGGATTTGCTGCATCCAAAGGCCTGCGCGGCGCCCCGCACCGTGGCGTGGTGCGCGACGATGTATTCGCCCAGCTGGACTGCCCGCTGTTCTGGATCTCCTTTCATGGCCAACGCCTCCCACCCTGAATTGCTTACTAGAAAATATGCGGCCCGGGGCGGCAATATGTCTGCCGGGGCTTGACATTTGCCCTGCAGCGGATATACTGGAACTGGACATAAAAACAGGGGCGCCGAAAGGCTGAGATCTGCACGTGGCAGAGTACCCTCGAACCTGATCCGGGTAATGCCGGCGTAGGTAGTTTGCGGAAAGTCCGGATTTTTCACAAACAGCCCATGCGCCTGCGGAATGCGGGCGCGTTTTTGTTTTTGTGTACTACTTGCTATGAACTAAATCAGGAAGATTCGGACACAAGCTGTAATCAGTAGTTTGCAAAATATCTATTGTTTTTGTCCAACTGTCAGATGTTTGTCCTAATCCATGCACATATATTTGTTTCATATTGTTCCCCCACTAAATATGTATCTTAGCTTCTGCAAGCAAAGCAGCCTGTTCCATTTCTTTTTCATAAGCTCCTTTGGCATAAGCAACATCACTTTTTGCCCGGAGTTCTTTATCTTTTGCCAGTTTCTTCATGACCTCCGCAAGGTCAGCGTCCAGAGTACCACGCTTTACATAGCGATTTATGGTGTTCAGCCTCTTTTCATATATCTGGATAATCGGATGATCGTCTGCAAGCTCTCGCTGTTCTCTGCCTTTTAGATTGCCGATCTGCCGGCAAGTGCGGTGCAGCTTGTCCCCCGGTGCATAGCCGCCGCAGTATTTGTGTGTGCCTTGCGTTGGTGGTGAGGAACCACTTGCCGCAGATTTTGCATTTTTTTGGGCATGACCAACACATAAGCCCTCAAAAAGATCAGACCGGAACATCCCTACAAAGGATCCAGCTTCGCAACTTTTTCGCCGGGACGGATGACGGATACATACTGAACGGAATTGTTCAGGGTAGACATCCAGGCATTGCCCTCTGTGATGGAAAACTCCGGCGGGAAATAATTGCCGAACATTCTGGCAAAGCCCTCTGCGGTGCGGTCTGCTTCGTTGCCGTCTGATTTTTCTGCAAAATCAAGCATGGCCGTTTGGTATTCCCCAAGGGAGTATGCCAGATGCCCGAAAACTGAGGTATAGCGTTGGAGCATCATCGCATCGGTAAAGTTCTGGATTTCTTCAAATTGCAAAGAATTGGTTGCGGCTTTTATGGCGAACTCCACATATTTCAGAGCATTGTCCGCAGTAAAAACCCTTTCTATCCGTTCCCTGTGCTTTGGTATATCCATATAAGAGAATGGCGGCGTTTCGCTGAGAATATCCAGCATCGCCAGAGTAGCTTCCCTTGCCATAGGAAAGAGTGCAGAAGCATCCTGTCCGGCGTTCAGCATTCCGAGCAGCAGATTGATTTTCTCGCATTGCTCGTTCATTTTTGTAATAGTATCCGCAGGAACATTCAGTGCATCACAGGCAAGCGTGCCGACAGGGAATGTTTTGCCCTCATATATGACCGTATCCTGCCAAAAATCCAAAGTCATCAATTCTTGGTTCATGCTTGCCCTCCTGTCCTGTTTTTTCATTTTTCTAATTATATCATGTATATGTGAAGAAATCTACGTCCTCAGATAAGTTGTCCTGTTTTTTGAAACAGGATTGTCCTGTCATTAGCCTGTTTTTTGAAAAATCCGTCATAACCATAATAGAAGGAGCGAAGCACCTGCCAATCACGGCGGGTGCTTCGTGCTTTCCAGAATATTATGAACGG
>VOFG01003249.1_pt1 | contig 12005 bp, 9 predicted proteins | sample 5384171 | NCBI WGS metagenome assembly VOFG01 (sample SAMN12384726, study PRJNA508395) | human gut metagenome | isolation source: healthy gut F | host: Homo sapiens | reverse complement strand
GCTACTACAACATCATGCTGACTTCCCGGAACATCCGCGATGCGGAGTCCGGCGAGATGCTGGATCTGATTTTCCAGAACCGGGCGTGTTTGACATGGCGTCTACTTGCGGATACCTTCAGCTTCTACAATCTGTTCAAGAATGACGTTTACCAGAACACCAACACGTTCAGCCTCCAGCCAGCGCCGCCAAGAAGAGCTTCTTCTCAGCCTCGCGGGTAATGAGAAAGCTGAGCAAGTAATTCGGCAGGGTTCCCGGGCTTCTACCAGGCGCCCCGCGCGGCACTTGTGTACGCGCGGGGCGCCCTTGCTTGCCGGCTATCCTCCCGCTGTGGTGCCCGATGGGTAGTTTGGCCCGGCAGGTCGCCGGGGCGGCGGGCGTTGGCGGTGCCCGATGGGTGGTTTGCCTTCTTTGTCGCCTGCCAACCTTGCCTTTGGCTTTATTTCTTTCCCCCATCCCCCCCCCCCTTCCCGGCGGGAGGGGATTAAATTTTCATGCAAGGGCTTCGCCCCTGCATCCCCGCGGGCTGAGCCTATGGTTCGCCGCATAACCGAAAGAAAGAGGTTCCCGCGAGTGGTGCCGCCCGGGTTCAGCCGCCGGGTACCTGCATGGCAAGGCTTGTAAGTGCCGCAAGCGGTCTAATGCCGGGGTGCCGGGGGCGAAGCCCCCGGCGAAATAAACTTTGGATCTCCCCCTTCCCGCTGGGAAGGGGGGCGGGGGGATGGGGGAAAGAAAGTAAACTAAAGGCAGGGTAAGCAGGCGACAAAGAAAGCACGCCATCCCTTGGGCACCGCTAACACTCTCCGCCCCCGGCAACGCAGGGGGCACGCCCTCCGCTGGGTACCCGTTTTGCTGGGACTGTAAATGCCGCCCGGGTTCAGCCCGGGGATGCAAGGGCGGAGCCCCTGCATAAGAAAAACAAAGTCTCCCCCCTTCCCCGGAGGGGAAGAGCTCTGCGAGCGCGGGCGGGGGGATGGGGGAAAGAAAGTAAGCTAAAGGCAGGGTAAGCAGGCGACAAAGAAAGCACGCCACCCCTTGGGCACCGCTTCGGCAAACCCACCACACTGGGGGGCAGAGGGGCACGCCCCGGCAAAAACTCCCTCCCACGCTCTGAAAAATCCCGCAATCCTATTGACTTTTGCCCCGCCGCATGGTATCATATTTACAAGGATCCCCCGGATAACTTGCACGAATATATAGCAGAAGCACCAAAAAAGAAAGGCAGGAACGACAATGCTCTATCTAAAAAAACTGTATCTTGACGGCACACCGCTGGAGGACATCGTAACGGTTGCCGAATTCTCCCGACAGCACGCCGCACCGGCGCTGTCGTGGTCGCTCGGCTCCGACCGCCCGGACGGAACACAGACCGCGTACACCCTGACACTGACCGACCTGGATAGCAGGAAGGTGCTGTACGAAAGCGGAAGAGTCGAAACGGCGGCACAGACCGCTACCTTCCCGGCAGGCGATTTCCCGGCGGGCGCATTGCTCCACGCCGACCTTCTCGTCGAGGATGACGCAGGCGGCACCGCCACGGGCGAGGAGCTGTTTTTCAACGGCGCACTGGATGCGTTCCCCGGCACATGGATCAGCTCGCAGGAGGACGAGGGGAACCGCGTCCTGCATTTCTATCGTGATTTCGTCCCAAGCAGCCGGTGGCGGACGCGGTGCTGTATACCTGCGGGCTGGGCTACCACAAGGCGTACCTGAACGACGAGGAAACAGACGACGCCGAGCTGGATCCCGCCCACAGTAACTACGCGCACGTCTGCTACTACCGCGTCACGCCGGGCGTCGGCGAGATCGTGACCGAGGGACTGAACAGACTGGAGATCAAGGTTGCCCCTCGGCTGGCGCAAGAACGGCACGGAGTTCATGTTCTCCATGCTGGGTGAGCGGAAGATCGAGTTCTACGGCGACAGCCAGCTTTGGGCACTGCTTCGCCTGACCTACGAGGACGGCACGACAGAGGACATCGCCACGGGCGAGGACTGGTTCTGCGTGGTGGGCGCGCAGGAATCCGAGATATTCAACGGCGAGACCTTTGACGCGCGCCGGAACAGGGAGCCGGAGGAGCTGGATCCGCGCCACGCGCGCGCGGTGCCGGCGCCGGGCGGCGTCATGCGCCCCATGACACTGCAGCCCATCCGTCAGCAGGAGGTCTACGAGCCGGTGGAGATAACCGGCCCGAGCCCGGAATGTTCGTGGTGGATTTCGGGCAGAATATCGCGGGCGTGGTGAGCCTTGACCTGCCCGACGGGATGGAGGCGGGCACCCGGGTGGTTCTGCGGCACGCCGAGGAGCTGAACGAGGACGGCACGCTGTTCACCGAGCCTCTGCGCGGGGCAAAGCAGACCGACACCTACATCGCGGCGGGCGACGAGCGCGACCTGGAAGAGTGGATGCCGGAGTTCACCTACCATGGGTTCCGCTACGTGGAGGTGACGGGGCTGGCTGCGCTGGAGCCCGAGGACATCCGCGCGGTGGCATTGCACACGGATATACAGAAGCGTTCCAGCTTCACCTGCGGCAGCGCGATGCTGAACGCGATCCAGCAGAACCTGCTCATGACCGAGAAGGACAACCTGCATTCCATTCTGACCGACTGCCCGCAGCGCGACGAGCGCATGGCGTGGATGAACGACGCGACCGTGCGCTTTGAGGAAACGCCCTACAACTTTGATGTGTCGCGCATTTTCCCCAAGATCATGCTGGATATTCACAACGAGCAGCGCGCCGAGGGACAGTTTACCTGCTGTTCCCCCACATTTACGGCGGTCTGCCCGCCGATCCGGTCTGCTCCTCCTACCTGATGGCGGGCAAGCAGGCGCTGATGCACTGCGGCGAGCTGAACGCGGTGGATGAGCTGTTCGACGGCATGGCGGCGTGGGAGGATTTCCTGCTTTCGCACAGCCCGGACGGCACCGTGGATTATTCCTACTACGGCGACTGGGCGGCGCCGGGGTATGCCTGCATCGGCGGCGAGGAGGGCGCGACCAACGCCGAGACGCCCGGTGTGCTGATGTCCACCGGCTACTCCTACTTCAACTGCGTGACGCTTGCGGATTTTGCCCGCCGGACGGGGCGGCACGCGGCGGAGAGCAAGTACCGCGCGGCGGCGGCTCGTGTGCGCGACGCCTTCCTTGCCAAGTGGTTTGACCCGGCAACGGCGCGTGTTGCGACCGGCTCCATGGGCGCGCAGGCGTTTGCCCTGTGGCTGGGCATTCTCCCGCCGGAGTCCGAGGCGGCGGCGGCGCGCCTGATGCGGGATGATCTGGTCAACCGGGACTACCGCTTCACCACCGGCAACCTCTGCACGCGCTACCTGCTGGATATGCTGGCGAGTTCGGCTACGCCGACGAAGCCTATACCCTGACCCGCGACACCTACCCCTCCTTCGGCTTCATGATCCAGAACAGAAGCAACCACTGTCTGGGAGCGCTTCGAGCTGAAGAAGAACCCCAATATGAACTCCCATAACCACCCGATGTACGGCGCCGTCGGTTCCTGGTTCTACCAGTACCTCGCCGGTATCACACCGACCGCCCCCGGCTTTGCCGAAATGACCATCAAGCCCGTCTTCCCCTCTGCCCTCCTGTCTGCCCACGCCGTCGTGGATACCGTCATGGGCGAGGTCTCCGTCCGCTGGGCAAAACGCTACGGGAAACTGTCCCTCTTTGTCCAGCTCCCCTTCGGCTCCGTCGCCCACCTGGACTTCAACGGTACCCAAACGACCCTGCGCGGCGGCTACCACGTGTTCGAAAAAAACCTGTAATCTCCCCGCATTCCGGGCACCCTGCGGGGGGAGAAGCGCCGGGGGACTCTTGAAAGAGTCCCCCAGACCCCCAGAACTTTCCTCAAAGTTGCTATTGACCGAAGCCAGCACCGCCCGGTTTCAGCCCCCGCCGGGTAGCGGAACGGCAGGACGAGTCGGCAACAAGCCGGGCAAGCCCCCTGCGGCACTTGCTATCCCTGCCCCGGGGGGGACCATCTCAAACGCCGAAGTTCCTCCCCCGGTCCCCCCTCTCCTTGGCTGCCGGCACCGCTCTGAGAAAAGGGCTTCTGTCGGTGTTGCGGCGAACCGCAGGTTCCCCTGGCACCCGGGTACCTGCCCCGGCAGGTTCAGCCAGTGCCGTAAGCGGTTCAGCGCAGGGGGGTGCCGGGGCGCCAGCCCCGGCGAAATAAACTAAAGTCTCCCCTTCCCCGGAGGGGAAGAGCGCTTCTGCGAGCGCGGGCGGGGGATGGGGGCAGAAAAAGTATTGATAAGGCTGGTAAACCCGGCGACCAAAACCGCCGCCCCCCTTCCCCCAAAAACCCAAAATAACAGCCGGAAAGGAATACAGTATGGAAGAATACATGAAACAATACCACCGCTGGCTGGCATCCGACAGCCTGACGGCAGACGAGAAGGCAGAACTCCTCGCCATTCGGACGACGATAACGAACTGCGCCTGCGCTTCACACACTACCTGTCCTTCGGCACTGCCGGATTGCGCGGTGTCATGAAAACAGGCATGAACGCCATGAATACCCATACAGTCGCCTACGCCACGCAGGCGCGCTGGCAGAGCTGATCCGCCGTGAGGGCAAATCCGCCGCCGGCGTGGTCATCGCCTATGACTGCCGCAACCACTCGCAGGAGTTCGCCCGGACGGCGGCTTCCGTGCTGGCGGCGGCGGATATCCCGGTCTACCTGTTTGACGAACTGCGCCCGACGCCGGAGCTGTCGTTTGCCCTGCGCCACCTGCACTGCGTCGCGGGAATCAACATCACCGCCTCGCATAATCCGCGCCAGTACAACGGCTATAAGGCGTACTGGGAGGACGGCGCACAGCTCCCGCCGGAGCACGCGGACGTGGTCGCATCGGTCATGGAAAGCCTGGACATTTTCGCGGACGTCCATACGGTCGATTTCGGACAGGCGCTGAGCGCCGGAAAGATCACCCTGCTGGGGCGCGACATCGACGAGGCGTACCTTGCCGAAGTGGAGAAGCAGGCGGTCAACCCGCGCGCGGTGCGGGACGTGGCGGACAACCTCAAGATCGTGTATACGCCCCTGCACGGTGCGGGGTATCGGCTTGTGCCGGAAATCCTGCGCCGGATCGGTCTGCGGAACCTGTTCACCGTGCCGGAGCAGATGGTCATCGACGGGAATTTCCCGACAGTCGAAAAGCCCAACCCGGAGTATCGGGCGGCGTTTGAGCTTGGCATCGGCATCGCCGACCGCGTGGGATCGGATCTTGTCATTGCGACCGATCCGGACGCCGACCGCGTGGGCGTGGTCTCCCGGACGCGTGATGGCAGCTTTGCTACCATCACCGGCAATCAGATGGGCTGCCTGCTTCTGGAATATATCCTGACTGCATATGAGGAAACCGGCACCATGCCGGATCACCCTTCGCCGTCAAGACCATCGTGACCACCGAGCTGGCGGCGAAAATCTGCCGCGCGCACGGAGTCGTCATGCACAACGTGCTGACCGGCTTCAAGTTTATCGGCGAAGTCATCAAGGACTATGAGCAAAAGGGCTTCGGGCACTTTATCCTGGGCTTTGAGGAAAGCTACGGCTACCTCAAGGAACCTACGCCCGCGATAAGGACGCCGTGGTCGCCTCCATGCTCATCACCGAAATGACCGCATACTATAAGCGCCGCGGCATGACGCTTTCCGACGCGCTGGATGCCCTCTATGCCAAGTACGGCTTCTGCTACGAGGCAAACGTGGAGATCTACATGGAAGGGCTGGATGCCCGCCCGCATGGCTGCCCTGATGGATTCCCTGCGCTCCCGGCGCCCGCGTCCATTGCGGGCGTGCGCGTCGTCCGCTTCGGCGACTACCAGAGCTGCCCTCCTGACCGATTGCATCTCCGGCTCCTCCCAGCCGACCTGCCTCCCCCGCTCCAACGTCCTCTCCTTCTCGCTCGAAAACGGCGACGTCATCGTCGTCCGCCCCTCCGGTACCGAACCCAAAATTAAATTCTACTTCCTCCTCTCCGGCTCTGACCTCCCCGATACCCAGCGCAAAATGGCTCTCTATCGCACTTCCCTCGGCGTTTAAGGGGAGAAACGCCGGGGGGACTCTTTGAAAGAGTCCCCAGCCCCCGGGGATGGGGGCGAAGAAGCACCGGGGGACTCTTGAAAGAGTCCCCCGAACCCCCCAGAACTTTCCCGAATGTGTCATTGACCGAAGCCAGCATCGCCCGGGTTCAGCCCCCTCGGGGTTGCCTGTATGGCATGATTTGTCAGTGCCGTAAAGCGGTTCAGCGCAGGTGCCGGGGGGGCCAGCCCCGGCGAAATAAACTAATCTCCCTCCCCGGAGGGGAAGGGGGTCGGGGGGATGGGGGCAGGAAAGCATTGATAAGGCTGGCAAATCCGGCGACCAAAGCCATTGTGCCCCCGTCGGGCGCGTGCGTTGCGCCCTCCCCGCGCCGCCCGGGTTCAGCCCTCGGCTTGCCTGTATGGCATGATTTGTCAGTGCCGTAAGCGGTTCAGCGCAGGTGCCGGGGGAGCCAGCCCCGGCGAAATAAACTAAAATCTCCTTCCCGTCGGGAAGGGGGTCGGGGGGATGGGGGCAAGAAGCGCCGGGGACTCTTGAAAGAGTCCCCGAACCCCAGAACTTTCCTGAATGTGTCATTGACCGAAGCCAGCATCGCCCGGGTTCAGCCCCCGGGGATGGCAAGGGGCAAGAAGCGCCGGGGGGACTTTGAAAGAGTCCCCTGCACCCCCAGAACTTTCCCGAATGTGTCATTGACCGAGCCAGTGCCGCCCGGGCTCAGCCCCCTTGGGTTTGCCTGTATGGCATGATTTGTCAGTGCCGTAAGCGGTTCAGCAGCAGGGGTGCCGGGGGCGTCAGCCCCGGCGAAATAAACTAAAGTCCTCCCTTCCCGGAGGGAAGGGGGGCAGGGGGGGATGGGGGCAAAAAGCGGCTAAAGTAAGAAATAGACCGGCGACCAAAATCGCCGCCGCCCTCCGGGCGCGTGAGGCGCTACCCCATCTCCCGCGTCGCCCGGGTTCAGCCCCGGGGATGCAAGGGGCGAAGCCCCTTGCATAAAATAACCTGGTCCCCTTCCCGCCGGGAAGGGGTCGGGGGATGGGGCAGAAAGCATTGATAAGGCTGGCAAATCCGGCGACCAAAGCCATTGTGCCCCGTCGGGCGCGTGAGGCGCTACCCCATCCCCGCGTCGCCCGGGTTCAGCCCCCGGGATGCAAGGGCGAAGCCCCTTGCATAAAAATAACCTTGGTCTCCCCTTCCCGCCAGGGAAGAGCGCTTGCGAGCGCGGGTCGGGGGATGGGGCAGGAAAGCATTGATAAGGTTGGAAAATCCGGCGACCAAAATCGCCGTGCCCCCCCAAAAAAACAAAAAGAAAGGAGCCCCCCATGCGCTACAACCGCGAAAATGACTGCATAGAGATGTCCGTAGCCGAGCTGTGCGCACTGGCAAACCGCCGCGGAGACCTCAATGTACGCCGCCCGCGACGGCAGTGGCTCCCGGAACAGCCAACCCCTGATACGGATGCCCCGGCGGCAGGCGAACCGTATCGGCAGAACGTGACGCTCCGGAACCGCGCCCGGCTGGATACCCCGCAAGCGGACGCCGTGACCTTCTCGGTCAGCGGCAGGGCGGACGGCGTCCTGTACGATCCGGCAGGCATGAGCCGCGTGGAGCTGACCCGCACGGCGGCAGGCAACCTGCAGGCGCGGGCGCAGTATCCCGACCCGGAAACGCTGGCGCAGCTCTGTACCCCTCGGCTACTTCCTATGCGCGGCGGGGATCTGCCGCAGGTGACGCTGCGCCTGACCTATGTCCACGCGGGCGGGGATGCGTCCGCCGAATCCGAGCAGATCATGACGGCGGAGCGGCTGCGGGCAATGTACGTTGCCATGCTGGCGCAGGTCCTCCCGCGCGCAGCCGACCTGCGGGATCGGCAGGGGCGGGTGCGCGACCTGCTTGCCGGGGCAGCCTTCCCCTACCCCACCATGCGCGGGGAGCAGGAGGACATGATCCGGGAATGCTACCGCGACATCCGCCGGGGGCAAACGCTGTTTGCGCAGGCACCGACCGGCATCGGCAAGACGGTGTCCACACTGTACCGCCGTGCGGGCACTCGGAAAAGGTATATGCGACAAGATATTTTACCTGACCGCCAAGGGCGCGGCACGCCGGGAGGCGTACAAGGCGGCGGAGCATCTGTGCGCGGCGGGCGCCCCCCTGCGTGCCTGCGTGATTACGGCGCGGGAGTCGGTGTGCCTGTGCGAGGCGGCGCGGGCGCGGCAGGACGCGGACATGACCTCCTGCTGTGATCCGGTGGTCTGCCCGTATGCCAAGGGGTACTACGACCGGGCGGAGGGGTGTCATCCGCCGGATGCTGGCGGCAGGGAACAGCCTGTTCACCGGGCGTGCCAACCGGCGGCGGCGGAGGCGGACACGTGTGCCCCTACGAGCTGTCGCTGGATCTGTCCGAGTACTGCGAGCTGATTATCTGCGATTACAATTACGTTTTCTCCCCGACCGCCCGCCTCCGGCGGTATTTCGGCGACGGCGAACCTGCCGGGCGCTATGTTTTCCTGGTGGACGAGGCGCACAACCTGCCCGACCGGGTGCGGGAAATGTACTCCGGCGGGCTGTCGCTGGCGGCGGTGCGCGGGATCCGGGAGAGCTTTCTCCGCTTCGAGCAGGAGGGAAGGGAGAAGTACCTGTTCCCGGACGAGGATCTGCCGGTGCGCGGGGAGGAACTGACCGCCGCGGCGCTGGAGGATGTCATCGGGGCGCTGTCGCAAATGGCGGCGCTGTGTGCCGGGACGGCTGTCACGGGGACAGACGGTGTCCGGCGGGGGGCGGCGCTGGATCGCACCTGCCCGGACGAGCTGATCGCGGCGGCGGATGCGCTGTCGCGGCGCTGTGCCCGCTGGATCCGGAATAACCCGGAGCATCCGCTCGGCGAACCTGCCGCCGCGCTGTTCCGGATGCTGCGGGAGCTGCTGACCGCCGCCTCGTACTACGACCGGGGCTATGTGACCTACATTGAGGCGGTGGGGAGGACGTGACGGTGCGGCTGGTGTGCCGATCCGGCGCCCATCCTGCGTCCGCTTCTGCACCGGGCGGTCGCGCGGGTGCTGTTCTCGGCGACGCTGACGCCGACCGAATACTTTGCGGACATCCTGGGCGGCGGGGCGGACAGCGTGCAGGCGATGTTCGGGTCTCCCTTCCCGCCGGAAAACCTGTGCATCAGCGTGGCGGATCAGCTGAGCACGCGCTTTGGCGACCGGGACAAGACCTGCCGCGCCGTGGTGAGTTATATTGCCGCCGCTGTCTCCGCCAAGCCGGAAACTATCTGGTTTACCTGCCCTCCTATGAGTATCGGAGAAGGTGAGCGGGCTGTTCCGCAAGCGCTACCCGAAGGTGGACACGGTGGTTCAGACGCGGCACATGAGCGGGGCGGAGCGGGAGGCGTTCATTGCCTCCTTCCGCCCGGATAACCGGCGCCTGCACATCGGCTTCTGCGTGCTGGGCGGCTCGTTTTCGGAGGGCGTTGACCTGCCGGGCAAGTGCCTGATCGGTGCGGTGATTGTCGGCGTCGGTATGCCCGGGCTTTCGAGTATGCGCAACATCATGCGCGAGTACTACGATGAAACGCGCGAGGGGGAGGGGTATGCCTACGCCTACACCTACCCCGGCATGAACCGCGTATTGCAGGCGGCGGGGCGTGTTATCCGGACTCCGGAGGATCGCGGTGCGGTTGTGCTTCTGGATGACCGGTACACCGCGGCTCCCTACCGCCAGCTTTTCCCTCCGCGTTGGGCGGATCTGTGCGCCGTCGGCCACCCCTGTCGCTTGCCGCGCGCCTGCCGCGTTTTTGGGGCGGGGATGCGCCGGGGGACTCTTGAAAGAGTTCTCCGCCTCGCTGACTGACCTTGCCTTTAGCTTGCCTTATTGCCCCCATCCCCCCGCCCCCCTTCCCCTCCGGGGAAGGGAGTTTTTGGTTTGCTTATGCAGGGCTTCGCCCTTGCATCCCCGGCATTAGATCGCGTGCGGCACTGGATGCCCCTGCCGTACAAAGTGCCCCTGCGGGGGCGGAATCACTCGCAGGGAGCGCTTTTGCCGGGTTTGCGGAAACCTATGGGTTCAGCCGCAGGGGTGCCGGGGGCGAAGCCCCCCGGCGAAATAAAGTAATAATCCCCCCCCTTCCCGCCGGGAAGAGCGCTCTGCGAGCGCGGGTAAGGGATGGGGCAGGAAAAGCAAGCTAAAGGTAAGGTAAGCGAGCAACCAAGCAGGCAAGCCCCCTTTGGTCACAGGAAACCAACCCCACCCACCATGTCACACCGCAAAAAAGACATAAAAAGCCCGGAACGTGCCGATTCCGGGCTATCGTAATCCTATTTTGGAAAAGTTCTGGGGGTGCAGGGGACTCTTTCAAGAGTCCCCCAGCGCATCTCCGTATCCCCGTATCCCCGTATCTCGTTAATTTACGGAGAACATGGGCTGGACAGCGCCGCCGTACTGCTTTTCGATGTACGCTTTGACGGAGGCGGATTTCAGAGCCTTGATGAGGGCTTGGATTTTGGGGGAGTTTTCATCGCCCTTGCGGACGGCGATGATGTTGGCGTAGGTTTTGGCGGCGTCGCCCTCGACGCTCTCGACGGCAAGCGCATCGGCAACCTTCAGCCCGGCGCCCAGCGCATAGTTGCCGTTGATGACCGCGACGGTGCCGGCGGTGCTGTTCTTGAGCTGTGCGGCGACCGTATCCGCCGCGATGGGGCGGATGTCATGCCCCTTGGCATCTTTGATGTCCAGAGTCGTCACGCCGGTGCTGACATTTTTGCCGTCCTTGAGCGTAATCAACCCTTCCTGCGCGAGCAGAAGCAGGGCGCGGGTTTCGTTGGAGTCGTCGGCAGGGATCAGAATGGTCGCGGAGGGGGCAATGTCCGCCACACTGCTGACGCCGTTGCCGAACAGCCCGAACGGCTCATAGTGGATCAGCGCAGCCGCCACAAGATCGGTTTTGTTCGACTGATTGTAGCTGTTCAGATAGGGCGTGTGCTGGAAGTAGTTGGCGTCCAGCTCCTTGTCCGCCAGCGCCTTGTTGGGCAGAACGTAGTCGTCGAACTCCCGGACAACCAGCGTATAGCCCTCGGCGGCAAGCGCAGCCTGACCTGATTCAGAAATCTCGGCGTGGGGCGTCGGGCTGGCGCCCACCACAATGGTCTTTTCGTCGGTCGCGGGCTTCCTGCATCCGACCAGCGATGCAAGCGAGAGCGTGAGGATCAGCGCAAGGGTGAGGCAAAGAATCTTTTTCATGGCAATATATCTCCTTATTTTTTTATTTTGATGATTTGGGGAAGTACAGGATGGCAGCCGGCAGGCGGCAGCCGGTAGCCGGCGGGCGCCCGCCCTGCGGCTCACTTCCGCACGCGGCGGTCGGTTTTGCGCGCAAGCAGGATACCCAGCTCCTGGAATGACCTGCACGATGAGCACGATGAGCAGCACGCAGACCCAGATGATGTCCTCATGCGACCGCTGATGCCCCCAGATGATGGCAATGCCGCCAAGTCCGCCGCCGCCGATGGTCGCCGCCATGGCGGAGTAGCCCAGCACGGTCACGGTCGAGATGACGGCGCCCACGATGAGCGCGGGCTTTGCCTCCGGGATCATGACCTTGCGGATGATGCCAAAGTCCGAGGTGCCCATGGACTGCGCCGCTTCAATGACGCCGGGGCTGACCTCCTTGAGCGAGGACTCCACCATGCGGGCAACGTAGGGGGCGGCGGCAATGACCAGCATCACGATCATGGCGGCGTTGCCGATGCTGGTGCCGACGATGACCTTTGCCACCGGCAGCATGGCGACCATCAGCACGATGAACGGGATCGAGCGGAAAACATTCACGATAATGCCCAGCGCACGGTTCAGCCAGCGCATCGGTCGGATGCCGCCCTCGCCGGTCACGGCAAGCACAACGCCCAGCGGCAGTCCGACTATATAGGCGATCAGCGTGGACAGGAAGG
>VOFG01004890.1_pt1 | contig 12018 bp, 20 predicted proteins | sample 5384171 | NCBI WGS metagenome assembly VOFG01 (sample SAMN12384726, study PRJNA508395) | human gut metagenome | isolation source: healthy gut F | host: Homo sapiens | reverse complement strand
CTCCTGCTGACGAAACTCCCGCCTGTACGTCGGCGGGCATTCCAAAAGGGCAATCGGCGATGCGAAGGGCGGTTCACGCCTTGCCTCGCCCGCAACGCGAGATCGGATCGTCCGGGTATACAGCAACGATGGTACGGATTCTCGGAAAAAATGCTGGAGTCACGAGGCGTACCGTACACTTGCCCGACCGTCGACGGCACGGTGCCGCAGTCCTCCTGGTCAGGATGCTGCTTTCACATGATGAAATGCGATGTCATCGTAGCAGTCAGCTCGGCATATTCAGCACAACGGACTGTCCTGCAAGGAGGGTCATGGGCGGTTCCTTTGTCCGGAGCACCGGCTGTCCAGGGAGGGCGATGCGCAATGACAGCGTGATTCGCGCCGCATTGATTCCATGACCATGGAGGAACGCAAAAAATTCACCGAGCTGTTCTTCGGCGATACGGAATCACCGGCGCACGCACGCTCACCGAACTGAACGCAGGCTCGATCCGGAACGTTATCATCATGCTCCGCACGGTAAGCTTGATATGGACAGAAACCAAGGAGATGGCGCTGCTTATCTTATCGGAAAGCTGTTCGATATCCGTCCGCTGATGGCCGTGCCCCGCAAGCAGAAAAAGCGGGTGCCGTCCGCTTTGAGTTCAGCACGACCGTCGGACGGAGAAGTCTGCGCCGATGCAGGAGCAAAAGCCACGATACCACATAAAAAGGGGGTTATCAAAAAACTCATTTGAGTTTTTTGATAACCTCGCATGATAGGAGGCTCTTTTTGCGGATGAGCAGTACCGCCGCCGCCGTTGCGCCGCCGAGGACGACTATCGCAAAGGGCAACCCAAATCCACATAGAGGAGCCGGCTGGTTCGAGGGTGTGACTCTCGAATCGACCGTGACTGCCGCCTCAACCGTGAACTTTGTTGTGGCATCGCCGCTCTCGGAGCGGATGGTGAGTGTATGCTCGCCATCCGCAAATTAATATCTGGAAGTAACTTTTGCCTTGACGTAACAAGGATACTGCCTTCGCGCGCGTTTCGGCGCTGTCCGACGGAATCGTGTTGCCGTCCACAGAACCGGTAAAGTCCGCGTATGCGTGTCGACCGGAGGTCAGCCCGACCTCACTACGCTTTGCTCCACCGGCTGTTCTTGCCGTCCGTGATGGCAGGGCAAGCTTGCCGATAACAACCGCGAGCTTCCGGTAACCGCAGACCGTGCATTCCGCATGCTTTTCGCCTGCCTCGGTTACAGTTGCTTCCTGTCGGTCTTCCATGCAAGGTGTGTGCCGCCTCGTCCTTCTTGTCTTTGCAGGACTTGCAGGCGTGCCAGTGCCGTTCGGCGTCCGTGAGCCAATCCGTGCCGTAGTCATGCGTGTGCGGGATATCCTCCCCACACGGCGTAGAATGTCATGTTCGCCGCCGTCACGTTGCAGGGAGGCATCGGAATAAGCCAGAACCGGTCGCGCTGGTTGCCCAGCCCCCGAACTGCTTTACTTTGCCTGCGGGGCGGTGAAGCCGCTTGCGAGACGGCGTAAACGCACCTGCGGGGACATTCTCCACATTTTCCATTGTTCCCGTGCCGCCGTTGGCGTCGAAACTGACGGTGTGGGTCGGCGTGGGTACCGTCACGCGGATGACGCCCGCATCCGTGCGGAGCGCCACCCCGTTCCGGCGCGATCGACTGCCTCGGCTACCAGAAAACTCCACCGCATAATCCTTTGCCGGCGCGGTGCTTTTGACCTCGAATTTCAGCGTGACCAACGTGCCGTTTCGGACTCGTTTTCCTTGCCGGCGGCTTCGGAGAAAAGAACCACAGCACCGGGGTTGGGGGTGAATGCGCCTGTCATGACGTCTCCGGGCAACATGTCCTTCAGCACAAGGGGACCGTTGCGTCATAGGAAAATTTCAGCTTCATAACATCCATTCCGGGGTTGTCCGCGACAGTGACAGCCACGTTCACGGTATCTCCCGGATGAGCCTGCGTCTCTGCCGCCGCCACCGTGGCGGGGAGTTTGCCGCATACGCGGTAACTCCCAGTGACAGGGTCAGGGCGATGATGAGTATGCCTGTAAGTAATCTTTTCATATTCCACCTCGTTATGCACCAAGTCCCGTGCCGATTTCGACAAGATACCTGCGCAGGCACGCCAGATCCGCGAGCGTTACGGATCCGTCCCGGTCATGTCTGCCCCGGGAATATTTCGACATCCTCCTCTGCAAGGTACCGGCGGAGCCTTTGTGATATCCAGCGTATCGACCACACCGTCGCCGTTTACGTCACCCGGCAGGACATCCCGGATCAGGATGTTTGCCTGTCCGCCGCACAGGAGGATCGTTTCCTCGGATGCGTTGTTGCAGGACACGATTTCGAGCGCTATGCGGTATTCGCCGAGCGCCGCCGTGTCGGATACCTTAAAGGTCAGCGTCAGGAGCGTGCCGTTTTCCGTTACGTCGGTCGCGTTGTCGAAGAGGAACAAGCCTGCCGACGGGTTGCGTGTTGCGTTGCCGAACAGCTCACCCGCGACGGCGCTCTCAAGCGTCATCGCGCCCTTCGGATAGGAAATACGGAAGGCAAGCGCCGCAATGCCGGGATTGTTTGCAAGCGATACAGTGATGCGCACGGTGTCGCCCGCTCTTGCCATACTGCCGGAGACCGACAGGAGCGACATACTGTTGTCCTTTTCGGCTTCGCCACAGACGGAGCAGATCCGCTCGCAGGTGTTGTCCGCCAGGTTCAGTGTCCATTCCCCGAAGACGTGTCCCTTTGCCTCTCCATAGGCGTAGGTGTTCGTACCGACCCCGCCGCAGGAGCAGATGTAGTAGTACCTTGCCGGCTCCGTGCAGGTAGCATCACCTGCGAGGTACTCCGCTAGCGGCAGCGCCCTGGTGAAGCTGTGCGTGCGGCGTATTCCGGACCGACACCGCCGCAACGGTTTTCACTGTACCGCAGGCTATCTCAAAGTATGCCAAGCCATCGGAAACAGCCGTCACAACGCCGTTGGCATCCACCGTTGCGATTGCCGGGTTCAGTGCCCGGAAGGTTATCTTGCCCGCACTGCCCGTGACGGTCGATCGGTCATCGGTCAAGCCTTGCACCGGCATCCAATCTCCCGGATTCCGCTGTAGAACAGCGCGGTGATCGGGTCGGACGCCGCGTCGGTAATCAGAACGTACTCGCTTTCAAATGCCGCCATTTCGATGCCGTTGTAGGTCAGAATGCCCTTTTTACCGACCACCTTTACGGATGCACCGACTTCTATCGGGTCATCGGGGTAAAGCGGAATTTTGTCGCCACGTTCTGTCCGACAGTCACATCGTTCTCTCCCGCCTTCTGCTTGTTTCCGAAAGCGGTGAGTGCCGCATTGAGTGCTTCCACATTGCCGTCAAGCGCATCACCGCCGAGCAGGACGGAAACAAGGCGTTTCGCGTCATCCACCAGCACGGGGCGGTCAAAGGTAAAGTCAATGTACGCGCCCATCGCACCTGCCCGGACTGCTTTCAGCATCGCGGGCGAGGTGGAGACCATGCTCATGTTGACATCCAGATGCGCCGGAGGAACATCCAGCTCGATGCTCTCGACCGTGTAGTAGCCGTCCTTTTCAAAGACGACCTTCCACTTGCCGATGAGAACATCCCAGCCGTACTTTCCGTCCGCGCCCGAGATATTCGGGTTCGGGCCTTCTCCGTGCGCCTCGGAATCCCACTTGACCCACTCGCCGCTTGCCGTGTCCAGGTAGTAGACCGTTGCGGTCACATTTTCCAGACGATTATCCTCCGTACCCTCGAAAATATAGCCCGATGGGTCGATATAATAGTCAGGATCGAATGACCAAACGCAATCCAGGGGGAAGCCGTTGGCACCGCGCTTGATATTCGGTTCAGCCGGCGGGGGCGGATAGCCCGGACGGTAGCCGTGCTCCTTGAAGAATTCCATCTCCTCCTGCTGTTTTTCATCTGCTCGTTGAGCTGTGCCATTTTGCGGTACTGCCCGTCGACGTCCTGATCTCCGAGTACGGTTTCGATGACCAGATCTCCCACAACAGTCACTGCGGTGCCGATGCCGGAAATGCCCATCACCGATTCCACACCGATGCGGAGAGCTTCTGTCTGCTTGTAGTCGTTGTACGCTTCGCGCTGTTCGGGTGTCAGGTTGTTTTTCCAACCTGCGGCATCCGGCTTCGCTTGCCGCATAATCCGCAACGCTGTCCAGCGTTGAGTAATCGGAGTATGCGCCAACTGCGGTTCCGACCGCCTTTCCGACCGTTCCCCAGCCGGCACTGCTGACGTCTGTCGGCTTGATATCCGGCAGAATCACGGCAGGATCATCAGAGGTCATGGCGAAGCGGATGCTCTTTCCGTCCTCGCTCCTGCTCGCTCCGCTCGTTACCTTGGTGAGATACTTGCCGCCGTCCATCACGGCGACATCCATGCTGATCTGCGTGTCCAGTGCCTTGCCGCTGAAGTCGTAGTAGTTCTGCACCGTTCCGACGAGCTTGCCCTCCGGGTTGTAGATTTCCAGAAGCGGTCTGTAAAGGATCAGCGCCTTGCCGAGGATCGGAAGCAGCGTCTCCTTTTGGTTATCGGCTTGTCGGAATTGTAAAGCTCGGCGTACTTTTCCCATGCGCGGTAGGTTTCGGCAAGCGTCCAGCCGTTTGTCGGGGCGTTTTCCTTTACGGTCCAGCCCTCAGGCAAATTGTACTGCTTTTCGCTTGCGGCGTTCCTTTCCTGCTCTGTTTTCCGCATATCCTTCAGCTGGACGGTCGGCATGCCGTTGTAGGGCTGCTCCGCGACAAGCTCGTATACCACGCTGAACTGCTTCGGCGGGTTGAGCGCATCGCCCAGCATACCCGTTCCGGTGTAGCAGCCCAGTTCCTCATCGTACCCAGCCTGATGGCGAAGTTATCGCATTGCGTGGGAACATTGCCGATTGCATAGACATTGCAGACTTCCGCCGGCTTGTCGAACCACGCGCGGAATGTAAAATGTCCGTTCCGTTCCAGTCAAGTTTAAACCGGGTGTCTTTGCTTTGCTGCTGTTTGCAGTCCTCCCGGTCGGCGCGGTTCGTGATGGTTACGTACTGCATTGGGGAGGTTTCGATGCCCCCATTGGGTGTAATGGTCGAAATCCCACTTCTGCAGAACGGGCGCATCATAATACATCCGGATATCGTTGCTGTTTTCCAGCATCTCGGTCTCGCCTGCGCCGTTCTTGTACTTGAATTTCAGCTCCGCCTTGTAGGTGTGCGGATAGCTGTCCGGCTCGCTCATCGGAATTGGCAGGATGCCATAGCCGGTGGAGCGGTTATAAAAAGCCGTACTTCTCCAGGAAAGCAGAGGTGAGCCAGTAGCAGTTATTCTCCTTGTCATAGCCTGCGGTAAATGAGCAGGACAGGTTGTCGGGGGGAATATTCTGCTTAAAGCCCACGATCCTCGTGGAGCTGAAATACGAGGCATTCGGCCATAGCGTGTCGATATACGTCACCGCTCCGTCCACATTCAGCGCAATGGCAAAATCATCGGTGTTCGCCTTGAACGAGACCCACTTGCACTCAAATGCCTTGTAGCTGCCACCCTGAGCAAAGCGGTGTATGCGGTATCCCGGTAGTCATCCACCGTGTAATCCGGCTTGTAGTACGGACTCGCAGGATTCAGTCTGTCATACTCCGTCGACGTCGTTTTCCCGGTGATTGCGTTTGTAAACAGGCGACGTTCCAGTCCCCAGTATGTGCCGAACCTCGTGCCGAGATTAAAGTAGAAGATGCTTTGTACCGGCTGGGTTATTCCGGGTCCCAACAGAGACGTGCCGTTGCGCAGCGCTTCGTGGAACATCACCTCGTTGGTGCTTACCTTCATGGGAACACTGTAAGCGAATATGTCATGATCGATCTCACGAACGAATTGCAGACTTCTGTTGCCCCTGTGGTGTGATGATATAGCATCGGATGCTGTTGTCTGACTTCAGATCCGCCTCGGAGATGCAGAAGGATACATCGTGTGAGATGATTCCCGGTTGGAGCTCCAATTCCCGGGAAGACTGCTCCGTGCCGTCCAGCATGACGTTGAACGCACCCGCAGGCAGAGCGATCAGGCTGTGGTAGCCGGTGGCACCGTTTTGCGTGAGCGACGAGGTAGCTCCCGTCCTTTTGCTGTTTTACGGATTTGATATTCGTGTCGTGATCGCCGGTATACCGCGGAATCCGATAGAGCAGTTCGTAATCAGCCGTCAGTACAATGGGTTCCGGTAAGCTGCTGTTATATCGTTAAAATCAAATCTTGCGGCTGTCCCGCTGTTGCAGGCATCGACCCAATACGAATACACGGAGGCGGTGTATTTTTCCACATATCCGACCCACGCCGCGAACAGAGTCTCCGGAGGGGAAAGAGGGTCGGATATATTGACCCGCAGAGAGGATTTTGTAATTAGTTGCTTCGAGTTGTTGAAAATATAGGCAAATGCGCCGTCATGCGGGTTCCCGTCTTTGTCCTCAAGTCGGAATTCATAGATGCTTTGGAACCCCAGCCGGAAAGACCGTTCATGCGGCGAAAGGTCGTCAAGAATCCATTCCGCGCAGTATGTGCCGAGATGCTTCAGCGATTCGGAAATATCCTTTGTCGAACGGGGGCGAATGATCACGCGCTGTCCGTTCGTCAGCTTCGGAATTCGGACAGATGTCCCGTTCGCGCCGAGTGAGGACAGTATCGGCGTATCCCCGATCAGCACGAAATACTCAAACGCCGGGATCCTATTCCCGACAAGATCGGTAGGACTATTTACCGTGTAGTACTCGGTCTTTGAATCATCAATTCTGAAAACCGTTTCTGCGGTTTCCTTATTCAGTACGAAGGATTGAATAGCGGTAAGCGATTTCAGCAGGTCATAGCGTTCCTGCGCGGCATCCGGCAACATCAACATTGTATTGATGGGTCGGGGAACAGCAATAAGTTCTCCACCCAATGCGATAACGTGGGAGGGAACCACGCTGTTGTCGGATTGCAAGTGGATTGCTTTTTCGTCCCGTCCTGCGTATAGAAAAGATGCCTTTCATATTGGTTCCGGCTGCGCCATCCATGCGGATGCTGATGAGGGAGTTTATGCGGATTTCGTATTCGCCATTCAATACGTCGGCGAGCGACAAATACCGGGAGTCATTCCACTGGATGTTGCCATTTTTGCCGAATATCTGGACAGATATGGACTTCGCTTCGGCATTACGCGACTCAACAAACACCTCCGCGGAAAGAATTCCGTCCGCACCGAGCGTATACTCTTTTCTTGTGAAGGCAGTCGAAATCAGGACAGTGGCGCCCTCCACGGAGTATCCCGAGGGGTCGGTGAATTTCAGCTTCACGGTCTGCTTTTCAATCTTTTGCGCCTTTACCGTCATCGTGTGATCGGTTCCTTCCAGGCGGAACGACTGGGACGGGATGTAATAGTCGTCTGTCAACCGGGAATCAATGCTGAGCAGGTAGTCGCCGGGTGTTGCTGCCTTCAGCGGGAGCTCGATTTCGCCGCTCGCGTCCAGTCTGAAAGGAGAGCTGGTCGTTGAGATTGCTCCGCAATGTGCCCGTAATACCGTCCGAGGTGCATCGGATTTGAATTTCAGACGGATGGTTTCGATTACGGTCTCCTGTAGCTGAGGCCTCAGCAGAACATCCGTGTCGGAACTGCCAGCAGCATGAAGAATCTGTGCTGGCTCGGCAGGTATGCCACAACGGATCCGTCCTCGGAATACAGTGTCGTGTCGGCAACACTGTACGAGACACTGTATCCGCCGACATCGGGCTTCAGGAGCAGGACGGTTGCCTCGCCGTTTTGGTCAAGCGTTACCGTCTTCCGGTAGTCCCCCATGGTGCTCACCTGAACCGAAAGACCCGCAAGGCTCTTGCCGGAGGCAAGGAGAACGGAACCGGATCCGTTGCGCCTGCAGCGACTCAAAACCGGAAAGAGGCGCAAGCGTATACTCCCTTGCTGTCGTTCAGGGTGATATTCTGGTACTGCGGCATTCTGTAAAAGCCGCCCTCGACTTCGCAGTATTCCTCGCAGACGCGGTAGAACCGGACTGTTCCGCCGCTATACCAGAACGCGCTGTCTTCCCCGTTTGTCAATAGCCGTTTTCATCCACCGAGTATCCGTCGGACAATCGGCGGGTGTATACAGCAGAGTGGTGCCGTAGGGCGATTTGAAGCGGACGAATCCGGAGATGGTATGCGGCGGCAGCACGCCTGTCCGCCTCGGCGGCAACGGCGATTTTGTCCACCTCGTAAACCGTTCTTCCGTCTTTTAGCACCGAAAGGGTGTAGGTGCCGGCGGAAAAGCCCGTCAAAGGTAGAAATTCGTTTCCGATTCCGTCAGGACGGGCAGGTATAGAGTCGCGTTCCGTTGCTTGCCCCGGAGGACAAGCTGCATATTGCCCGCGGCGGCTTTGGCGAACGTGCGCGTTACTCACGGTCAGCGCGATGGAAACGCTCGATGCAATCAGGCACGGGAAGCCCTCCGCCGCCCGCTCGGCGACGACGGCACCGTTTTTGGTAGGCGGTTACCTTGACCGACCGGATTTCGTAGACGCGGCTGAGCTTCCATAAGCCGTTCCATGCCGCACCCGCGTTGCCGAGGTCTATGGTTCTGACCTGCTCGGTCGTCTTGTCATCCAGCGTTTTGTATACGACGGTTGCAACGACGCTGTCGATGCCCGCGCCGATCACGGCACGTATACCGAGCGTTCCGCCGGTAATGGCGCCCCTCGCGGTTGCGGTCCAGCGTAACGTCCAGTTTGTCGATGCTCAGCCGTCGGGCGTTTTTGCCTTGACGGTCACGCTTGCGCCGGACTCATTGCCCGCGCCGTCATACGCTGTTATGTGGTAGGAGTATTCCGTACTGACCGCAAGACCATCGTCGGTGAAGGTGCGCCTCGCCGTGTCCCGGATCAGCACGCCGTTGCGGTAGACGCGATAGCCTGCCACGCGGACGTTATCCGTCACGCGCGTCCAGGTCAGTATGACATTCGTGCCGCTCACCTGCGCTCTGACCGTTGCGGAGTGGTGGGCTTTTCGGTGTCAGGGGAACCTGTCGGCTTGCCCATGGCGGAAACCGCAGTGCTACGCTTGCCGGCAGCATTCTCAAAGATCAGCTCATAGGTGTAGACCCGTGCGCTGTCCAGATGACTGTCGGTAGGCGGTATGCGTCTCGACAGGAAGCCGAGCGTTTCGCCGTCGCGCGTGATCACAGCTTGCCGGTTCCGACCGGTGCATCCCACGTGAGCTTCAGCTCACCTGCCGCGCCGTTGACCACCCGGAAGCCGGTGACGGACTGACGGTGGAGGAGATGCTTTCACGCGCTTTTTCTGCGGTCGCGTCCGGTTCGTCCGGAAGCGTCGAAAGCGCCGAGAAGGTATAGAAGCCCGTGTTCGGTCAGCGGCACGCTCAGTCTGTATATGCCGCTTTCGGGAAGTGTCACGGGAGTGAGCGTTTTGGAGGCGCCGCCCGGCGTCGTATAGGAAAACACGCACGACCGCACCTGCTTTGCCGCCGATGGTCGATCACGTCATCTGCCGCCGAATCGGCAGCTGCTGTCAGCGTGACAAAGTGCGTGCTCGGCGCTTCGGACACAACAAAGGAAAACCGGGATTCCTGTGCGGCAAGCACGTTTTCGGTATCGTCCTTGCTGCCCGGGTCGCCGTCAAAGGAGACGACTTCGCCTCATATTCACCCACTTCGAGCTTTCCGAGGCTGAGTCCTGTCCAGTCGGAGAAGGTCTTTCCTGCCAGGTTCCGCCTGCTTTGCGGTATTTTATCCTGAGGACGTACTGCGTTACCTCCCCCGTAGTTCCCGTTTTGGGATCGTCGCCCGTGGGCGATACAGATCCGCAATACGCAGTCCACCCGTGACGGTGGCGTGGAGGTCGATGAGAACATCCTCTGCCGTTGTAAATTCGCTCTGCGCGGGAGACGCAAGGAAGGCTTCAATCCCCCCTGCCGTTGATGGTGAATTCCGTCTGCTCCAACGGGAGCATGACCTTGTAAACAATACCGCCCCCCGCCAGTTGAAGTTGTACGAGGTCAGCTTTGCATACAGCGCGGTAACGCCGCTGTCCAGCAGGAGAGCTTCTGAGAACGGTAGACCGGAGATATCCCCTTTTCGCTGTTCGGCATCTCGATTGCCGAGTATGGGAAAAGAAGGGTGACGCGCGAATCCTCGCTGTTGTTGTTTACAGTGACTCCCTGAATTCTTCCCCCTTGAATGAGCGTTGCACCCTCGGCAGGGACATCGACATGACGGTAATAAACCGCGGCTATGTCATTCTTGTAATCAATTGCTGAAAGCCGCCGACGTAATATCCGACCGGAACACCGCCCTGCACGCTGACCGCGAAGGTGTGACCGCCGTACCACAAACAGCGTTAGCCACCGCGGATTGTCCTCGCTGCCGAGGCAGACTCCGCAATGCGCCGAACTCAGATCCGGGACAGCTATTGTCCGGGTCGGATTCTCAGGGTCATACCGGAAATAGTCAAAATATGTCACGCCTCCGCCCTTGCCGCCGAGCGAAACCGACACGAACACCTCCGTGGTCGCGTCCCAGCTGCTCGCATCAAGGAAAAGGGCGCAGACCCATCGTCGCCGCGTTCGTTGTCGATCCTGGGGGCGTTTCAATCTTCCCGTTGCGGATAATCAGCATGGCTTCGCCATTAACATCGCCATCGTTGAAGCTCTCCATGCAGATTGCCATCATTTTGCCAAAGCCCGACGTGGACAGTTCCGTTGCCTCGTTGAACTGATAGGGCAGATAGCCCGTGTACGGCGCGTCGCTTGGACCAGCGCGGTATCCAGCGCGAACCGAACTGTCGAGAATATAGTCGCACTCCGCAATCGGCATTTGCGGGCGGTTGTTGCCGGATTCCGGAATGCCGTTGTCCGGATCAAACAATCCGCCGCCGTGTTGGAGTAATACTCTTGTGTCCGCAGGGTTTGCGCTCTTCATACTGAAAGAGTTGGCGTTTTTGAAGCGCCATGTGTCGGAGTCGGGGAACGCTTCCATCTGTACCTCGCCGCCGACCAGCAAATTGCCCCTCGTTATCGACAGCCTTGGCATCCACGGTCGTCTTTTCGCCGTAGACCAGTGTATCGCTCCGATATCAAGGGTTGTGATGATCACCAATGAGGGTCGAAGTCGATTACCCTACTGAGCTGACATCGACTTCCCCGAGCAGATGCGTCACATGATAGTACCTGTATACGGTTTTCCAGGATCCGCCGGCAGATTGATAGGTCATGCTGATGCGGTCGTAAATGCCGACAAAGATGCTGCATTGCGGGCGACAGATATACAGTCCGGATTTCCTTTTCGTAGGCACCCAGCGATACGCCGTCGCGCGCGGTGCGGAGCCAGCTTCCCGATGCGGCGATTGTCCAGCGGTCGCCTTCACCGAGGGAATCCACAGAGGTGACAGTTTACTTCCTGCGCCGCGTCGATATCTGCCGCGAGCGATATTTCCATTTTGTTGCCGTCCTGCACGGTTGCAGAATTAGGTAGCGCTTTCGGCATCCCGGACGAGGAAGCGGAATTCGCCGTCCGAGAGGCAGAGCGTCGAGGGTCGCCTGCGGCATCGGTCACCGACACGGATTCCGTATCCCCCCGTAGCTGAGGAAGACGTCCGCCCGGGCAAGCATTACCGCATCACTGCGGAAGTGAAGCGTTGTCTTCTGCACCTCATCGCCGCCGAGTATGATCTCCGTGCAAAAGGCAGTCGTTTTGATGTAGACCATATCGTCCTTAATAAACGAGAATGTCCAGCAGACCGCCGCACTGGTCGAACAGCTGTTTAGCGACCACGAGGTCGGGGCTCAGGGCGCTACCTGCCGTCGCGACGAACTCTCCCGTTTCGGCGTTGCGGATCGTGACCTCGCCGGAAATCGACTTCCGTCTGCATCGTAGATGTACATACATTGGCTGTCGTTACCATCGGGCTGTTGCGGATAATGGCGGTGTACTCCGAAAAAATTTATCACCGTCGTTGCATCCTCTGCCTGC
>VOFG01004880.1_pt1 | contig 12033 bp, 25 predicted proteins | sample 5384171 | NCBI WGS metagenome assembly VOFG01 (sample SAMN12384726, study PRJNA508395) | human gut metagenome | isolation source: healthy gut F | host: Homo sapiens | reverse complement strand
GAAGGTGGAGCATCTGGCCGGAGATCACGCGTGGTCGGCGGGGGAGGAACGATCCGGAACAGCCAGCCCGTCTCGATAACGTTACCGGGTTCCCAATCCTGACTTATCGCTTGTTAAGGTGGCACGGTGGTGGCTTCCGCTGGCACGGGCGGGGTTCTCTCCTTTAGCGTTTCAGGAAACGGGGACGTACACGATGGAGGCTGGTTTGCAGGATATTTCGTGCCGATGACGGGTAGCGTGACCGTGGACCATTCATTACTCCACGGAGCCTCACGTGGTGGAGACGATCTATCTCGACCCCACGACTCGGGGACGGGGCTAGGACGATCAACAACGTGACTTACCTTGACGGTTTCGGCCGAAAGTTACAGGAGATACAAGTCAACGCCTCTCCCGGGAACACAGTGATATCGTGAAAGCGTGTCGTTACGGTGTACTGGGTCGGGTGGAAAGGGAGCATGTTCCTTACGCTCTTGAAGGTAATCACGGGGGCTTTGTTCGTGACGCTTTATCCCCGGCGAGATGGAAGATGTTCGGGGAGTCGGAATCGTTACATGTACGTTGACGGGGTACGATAACAGCCCAGCTTGACCGCGTGGTGAAGCGGAACGGGACCGGGCAAGAACTGGCACGAGAACGGGAAGGGTGACGACGGATTACGGGCTGAACCGGGCCAACGAGGTTCGGCTTTACCGGGTGTCGGGTGACGGGTCGCTGGTCTTGTCGGGTATTACGCGGCGGGTTCCTTGCGAAGGTGACGGTGACCGACGAGGACGGTAAACGGGTGGAAACTTACACGGACAACCAGGATCGGACGGTGCTGGTTGTGAACGTGGAGGGTGATGATAACCGGCTGGAGACGTACAGCGTGCTTGATGACCGGGGTTTGTTACGGTACGTGTTGCCGCCGGAGGCAGAGTGCCCGGGTGGGGACGACATCGACCCGGGAGACGGAGGCGATCCGGTTGTTCGGTTACTATTACGGGTATGATCGTTTCGGTCGGTTAATCTTGAAACAGTTGCCGGGTTGTGATCCGGTTTACCTGGTTCACGACAAGCGTGACCGTTTGGTGATGAGCCAGGACGGGAAGCAGCGGGCGGGGAACGCCGACAAGTGGAGTTACTCGTTGTACGACGGTAGAACCGGGTGGTCGAGACGGGAGAGGTGTGGTGTTAACGGGAACGGACCGGTCTCACCGGGATTTACAAGATGCCGCCTCGGGTAGTGATAATTACGTCCCGGCGGGTAATCGGGTGCCCTTGCAATACACCCTGTATGATAATTACACGGCCACGGGTGATGTCCCGGTGCTTGCCTTTCAACCGACGACTGGTTACGCTTCCGGCTACCACGATCTGGTGACGGGACTGGTAACGAGCGTGAGGACGAGAGTCCTGGGAGCCAGTCCCGAGAAGTGGCTCATCACGACCACTTATTACGACGATCGTTGTCGCGTGATCCAGACAGTGAGCGATAACGTGGAGGGTTTCACGAGCCGTGTTGACGTGAAGTACGATTTCAGCGGGTAACGTGGTTCAACAGCGAGAGTCACCAGGTGAGCGCCAGCCGGACGGACGTGCTGGAGAGCGAGAACACGTACGATGACCGTGGCCGGCTGCTGTCATCGACGACGAGGTTGAACGGGGTAGCCCGGCAACGGTGGTTTACACTTATGACGCGGTGGGTAGGCTTGTTGCGAGGAAACTGGGAAACACAACGGGAGACGCTGGCACAACCCGAGAGGGTGGTTGACGAGCAAAAGAGAGTACCCCTTTCAAGATGAAGTTACGATACGAGAGCCCGTCGGGTGGAGGCGTGGCCTGCTGGAACGGTAACATCAGCGAGTGGGGAGTGGCAGCAGGGGATGAATGTAGCGTTGATGTACGGTTTCACGTATGACGGTGTTAATCGCTTGAAGGAAACGACGCAGAAACAGAAGAGCGGGACGACGTGGTCGACGTTAGCGGGTAGTTACCTGGAGAGGGGTTTGACTTACGACCGTAACGGAAACCTCAAGACGTTGCAGCGGACTGCGGGAGGCACTCTGGTGGATAACCTGGTTTACACGTGCACGGGTAACCGGTTGACGAAGTTTGACGGAGAACGTTTCCTCCCACGCTGGCGGGGGATGTTTATTCCGTGGTGGTACAGCATCTGGCACTTACGCTTATGACAAGAACGGGGAACATGACGAATGATAGCCGTCGAGCATTGGATTTCGGTTATAATGTCTTAAATTTGTTGAGTGAAGTCAAGACTGTTGGCGGCGAGTTGAAGGCAAAGTACGATTACCTTGCCGATGGCACGAAGTTACAGGTGAGGGACAAGGGTGAGGGTGAACGGTTTTGACTACCTTGGTTCTTTGACATACAAGAAAAGTGGGGCAGGGTTGCAACTCGAATCGGCAAGCTTTGGGGACAGGGTGATCAGGCCAGGAGCTTCAAACGGGGGGGTCAAGGAGAGGTGAATTACTTCTTGACGGATCACCTGGGTAGCCTTCGGGTAATCGTTGACGGCACGGGAAAGGTGCTGGAGCGGAACGATTACTATCCATTCGAGGGCGAGACAGGCGAGGTGACTACCCGCAACTGGCGGCTAATCGATTCAAGTATAATGGGAAGGAGGAGCAGGTGACGGGGGGAGTGGTTGGATTACAGGGCTAGGATGTACGATAGCGGGCTAGGGAGATGGTTCGGGGTGGATCCTTTTCAAAGAGAGTTTCATTTCATTATCGCCATATAATTATTGTTCCGGAAACCCGATGGTATTTATAGATCCCCAGTGGAGCTTTGGTGACTCATTACGTGGACAAAGATTATAATGTTCTTCTAAACACGGATGATGGTAGTGATGACGTGGTTGTCGTTCCTGACGAGTATGTCGGTGATTTTAAAAATTTGCAAGTTTTATATTCCAGGCCAGGGTTAGCTCCCCGTTTACGATAGCAAAGGTTGGAATTCTTACTGGAAGATAAGATTCGGACTTGCCGAGCGTCAATTGGTGAGCTAGAGTTGGCTGTCAGTGACCTATACTCGGGTAAAGATGGCAAGAACAAGGCTATAGCCTATTTCTTGAGCCACCAGGGAAGTTTTACTGGCGGCAGCTTGGGTGAACTTGGTATCACTTGAAAGTATAGAATCATGGGTGGATGGGCTTTTCGATGACATTTGTTATGAAAGGGATGTTTAAAAATCTTGTTAAGAATGGAACTAACGTGGTTTTATCAAAGGAATAGATAAAGCAGGAACAGTTAGATATATAGGAATTACAGAACGGGAACCGGCTGTTAGATTTGCAGAACACTTGAAGTCGGGAACGGCAAAGTCTCTTTTACAATATTATGTAATAAATGGCGCAACCGGCTTGTCAAGAACTGAAACTAGAGTCTTGGAACAAACTTTAATTAATCGATACGGCTTGCCCAAAAATGAAGTTTATTATTGAATAAAATAAATTCAATTGCGCCTAAAAACTGGTGGCAATACGGTATTAAATAGTGAAAGAACAAAAAATAATGAAAAGAGCAAACACGAGAATAGGAGATGTCTTTTCGGTTAAGATGGACAATAATAAGAAGAAGTATTTACAATATGTAATTAGCGATCTTACCCAATTAAACAGCGATGTTATTAGGGTTTTCAAGACGGAGTATCCAGACGATAAAAATCCCAATCTGTTGGAAATCGTGAATGGAGAAGTTGAGTTTATGCTCATTGTATAACAAAACTTGGGCTTAAGATGGGATATTGGGAATATGTTGGGAATATTGCTAATGTGGGAAAACTGATCATGTTTTGTTTAGAAATACTAATGATTACGGTTCTAAAACCGGGAGAACAAATAAAAAATATCTAATAACTGGCATGTTTGGAAGATCAATGATAATGATTTTACCTGGGTTGGAAAACTGAAAGGAGAAAATAGAAAGGCAGAAATTGGAATTGTGATAAGTCCCGATAGTATAGTCCACCGGATGCAAACAGGAAAATATGATTTCGTTTATCCTGATTTTGAGTGATGTATTATCCTGAAAAAGTTTACTCTAAAAGTTACTTTAGATATTAATTTAAAATGTAAAAATCATCGAGGAGGAAAATGAAGAACCTCCTCGATTTTCATTTTATGACAGGTTTGGTGACGAGCCTGAGGATGAGGGGCTGGGCACGGGTAACCCGTTGACGGGCTTGACGGAGAACGTTTCTCCACGCTGGCAGGAGATGTTTATTCCGTGGTGGTACAGCATCCGGCACTTACGCTTATGACAAGAACGGGAACATGACGAATGATAGCCGTCGAGCATCGATTTCGGTTATAATGTCTTAAATTTGTTGAGTGAAGTCAAGACTGTTGGCGCGAGTTGAAAGTAAAGTACAATTACCTTGCCGATGGCACGAGTTACGGGTTAGGGACAAGGGGTGACGTGAACGGTTTTGACTACGTGGTTCTTTGACATACAGGAAGAGTGGAGCAGGGGTTGCTACTTGAATCGGCGAGTTTCAGGGACGGGGTGATCAGGCCGGGAGATTCAAACGGGGTCAAGGAGAGGTGAATTACTTCTTGACGGATCACCTGGGTAGCGTTCGGGTGATCGTTGACGGCACGGGAGGAAAGGTGTTGGAGCGGAACGATTACTATCCTTTCGAGGGCGAGACAGGTGAGGAGAGTGACTGCACACTCGCAGCAGACCGATTCAAGTATAACGGCAAGGAGGAGCAGGTGACAGGGGAATTTGGAGTGGTTGGATTACGGGGCGAGGATGTACGATAGCGGGCTAGGGAGATGGTTCGGGGTGGATCCTTTTCAAAGAGAGTTTCATTTCATTATCGCCATATAATTATTGTTCAAAACCCGATGGTATTTATAGATCCCAGTGGAGCTTTGGTGACTCATTACGTGGACAAAAGATTATAATGTTCTTCTAAAACACGGATGATGGTAGTGATGACGTGGTTGTCGTTTCCTCCTACAGCGAGTATGTCGGTGATTTTTAAAAAATTTGCAAGTTTTATTCCGACCCGGGGGTTGGCTCCCGTTTACGATAGCAAGGTTGGAATTCTTACTGGAAGAATAAATTCGGACTTGCCGAGCGTCAATTGAGTGAGCTAGGTTGGCTGTCAGTGACCTATACTCGGGTAAAGATGGCAAGAACAAGGCTATAGCCTATTTCTTGAGCCACCAGGGAAGTGATTTACTGGCGGCAGCCCAGAGTGAGACTTGGTATCACTTGAGAAGTATAGAATCATGGGTGGATGGGCTTTCGATGACATTTGTTATGAAAGGGATGTTTGAGAATCTCGCCAAGTCTGGAATACAATATACTAAGTCTAGTTTAAAACTTGGACAAAAATGCATAAAGCATATAAGGCTGGTATGATAGGGAAAGAATTTCGATTGCCAAGTGGAAGGCGGATCGACTTTCTTGATATTAAAAACAGTACTGTTTATGAATAACCTTATAATCCAAGAGCAATGCAACAAGGGAAAAACAACTCCAAATGTATATACAAGAGTTGCAAACGATACCACAATTTAAAGGAATCAATGGAAAAAGCTGTACTAGAAACTTCTTAATATGGAAAGTAAAGAGTTTAAAAATGTGTTTGAAAAAGTTGCAAAAGCGAATAATTTTGAAAAGGCTTTTGGTGGTTGGTTTAAGGAAAGTACTGAATGTATTGTCGTTCTTTGTTTACAAAAATCAAATTTTGGATTATTACGAACTAAATATTAAAATATTCATCCAGGGTATGTTTGGTAATAAGTATACGAGAAGCAAGGATTTGGTAAAGAAAAATGTTGGAGATGTTTTTTACTAGACAACAAGTGATTATTCTAATGTTGTGGATTTTGATATATCAATGGATGATGGAAAAGAATAGAAAACTAGAAAGTTTATTTCGTGAGTTTATAGTTCCTTTCACGGATTTGGCTCTTTCTCGTTTAGGTTTGAGAGAATTAGCCAAGGAGGAAAAATCTTTACTTCCAGCGGTTAAAGAAGGATTGACAATTTTGTCTTGAGATTATTAAAAACAAAGAAAGGAATAAGGGATATGCTTTTTCGTGAATGATAGTTTATCATTGATTTATTCAGGTTTAACTGATTTGTTTAACGGTAAAAATGTATTTGCCATGAAAAAGTTTATTGATTAGCAGTATCAAAAATCGAGGGGAAACATTTATTGTTCTCCTCGGTAATAGCAATAGGACAGTTTTTCTTGAATCTACAAACAATGAAACGGTTTACGAACTTATGGATGCTACCGGGTCAAAGCGGTGAAAGTGTTTGCTCAAAGAGGGGAACGGTAGTTTCCTCTCGCTAGGGAACGGGAGAAGGTCTTTCTTTTAGCGTTTCGGAAACGGGGACGTACACGATAGAGGCTGGTTTGCAGGATTATTTCGTGCTGATGACGGAAGTAGTGTGACGGTGGACCGTGACGAGGGCATCCATTATACCTCCACGGAGCCTCACGTGGTGAGACTATCTACCCATATCCATTTAAAGATGGATCAGCATTGAATATAGACGGTTCTTGGAAGCATGGGAAGTAAAATATTAACAAACAAGGAAATAGAATTTTTGAAATGTTATGAATGGATATTACCGGATTAATAAACAGAGATGTTTGCAAAAGTTAAGTCTTGGTCAAAATTATGATCCAAGGACAACGCTGGAAGTTATATGATGACATGTAGATGAAGTAAGTAAAAGTGTTTCAAGCACGGAATCCGGTTGTATTATACGGGAAAAAGTTGACTAGACTTTATAATTAACTTGGTTGGTGCAGACACATGTCACGTTGTCTGTACCAACCGAAATTTGTTTATGAAAATCCCACTGAGGATTAATTTTTTAATATATTTGAGAATGTTCTTTCAAGAATTGTTTAAGATAGGTTTCAAATAGTGGTGAAAAAGAGGAGGATTACTTTTGGTAGCGGCGAACCGGTTCAAGTATAATGGTAAGGAGGAGCAGGTGACGGGGAATTTGGAGTGGTTGGATTACGGGCGAGGATGTATGATAAAGCGGGCTCGGGAGATGGTTTTCGGGGATCCATTGCAGGAACGTTATTATCCTTTATCGTCTTACAGTTTTTCAGTATAAAAGAATCCAATATAACGTTTAGTTTGCATAGTCATCCTTGGGGAGGATGAAACACAGAAAGCTTCAGGTTTTTATAAAAATGGATATTTGGGAGATATGGCCCACGATCGCTAGAAGGTATAATGAATTTAAGACAATTGGTAAGAGATATCGGAAGATTTTCCTCGGCATTATATATCACAAAGGAAAGTCAGAATTTGTACAATTACACACCTTGAATCCTAGTATATTAATTATAAAAGTTGATTCTGGGAAAACGTTGAAAAATAAGATAAAAAAAATAGTAAAATGAGAAAATACGTATTTTACATGTTATTCACGACATTGTGTTGTTTCGCTTGTAAACGGCATTCAGGTCTTGATGAAAATAATCGAGGATCAGAAGCGTTTGCTTTTGTATTAAGAGATAGAATAGAGGATTTTATTTCTTATGTAGACTCAATTTCTCCTTATAAAAATAAGAATGAATTTTTTTATGTTTTTTTGAAGAAGAAAATGACAAAATGTTTGTGTTTGTGGGAACAGATTTCTTTTATCGAAAAAACAAAATTAAAGGTTATGCTTTCGTGAATGGAAGACTTATTGTGTATAATGGTAATGATAGCGATCGAAAGCAATATCTCGTGGATACAACTAAGTTAATCCAATTTGTAGATACAATTCCAGGGTTTTGGAGTGATGATACTGATATCCACATGGATTACGAAGTGTTAAGGCGAGAGTTCGTGATACATGGTAAGGATAGTTTAACCTTGACGAATCTCGGATATTAATATGTTTTGTTGAGAGTGTCTTATTCGGAAAATTGACTCTCAATTAGTGTGTTATTCTAAAAAGATTTACTCTAAAGTTACTTTAGATATTAACTTGAAATGTAAAAATTATCGAGGAGGAAAAAAATGAAGAACCTCCTCGATTTTTATTTTGTGACGTGCTTGGTGATAAGTAGTTTTTTTGTAGATTTAAAGAATGTTTTTGAAAAGGATCAAATTGAATAAATTGGCGAGGATATTTTTGGCCGATTAGGGAGCATCAGCGTATACACGATATGGAATAAAAAATTGGTCGTGTATATTTGGTGATGGAATTATTATTTATCAAATTTATCAGGCTTACTCCTTAGGGGCTGATACCCAAATGTACCTGAAATAAGTACCAAATAATACCCCTTATTCAGAGCTCATTCGAGGATCAAACGTTGCTCATCCATGCTCATATGGAGAAGCTCTGAATAATCTTCGAGTGATTGACGAAAAAGGGGTAGTTTCTCGAGAGTATCTCCATTTCTCTTGGTTGAAATAAATTGATTTCAATCCTCGTTTTGATATATTTTAACAAAAAATAGATACAAATTTGCTACAAATTCTCCTAAAAATTATTGTATAGATTTAGACCCTGACTTTATAACGAGAAAGTGTGGGGTGTGTTTATAAAGATCAGCCGAAGAATATATTTTTAGAATTGTATTTTTTAAACTTGATTGCAATATGAAAACAATTCAAAAATTATCGAAACAGAAAAGGCGTGATCTGGAAAAGTAAATCTTTTGCTGCTTTTTCTTTGCCGGAATTACTGGTGGTGTTGGTGATTATCGGCTGTTTTTGTCCCGCTGTCTTTTATGATCCGTTCGGGTTATGAAGAGGGGTGAGTTAATACCTTCACCCGGGAGTAGGAACATAAATTGAAACAATTGGAAAATCTGCTGAACCCGTTCTTTTCATGGGGATAGGCGGGCTTGTTATTGATGTACTTGCCGATGTGTAGGCTTGGAGGTGTCATCGGCTAACAGTAATTCGTGTTAAACTTTAAAATGAAATGCTTATGGGGAAGGATGTAGTCAGTGTCTCGTGAAAATCACTAATTGGAATTCACGGGAAGAAGTAAATACTCAAGAGGAATTCCTTTTCTAAGGAAGACGCTTTAATTATTCAAGTACTAATGACAAATTGAAAAGAATATGAAAATTACAAGTCTTTTTATTCTGTTTGTAATGTTGACTACTATGAGTTTTGGTCAATCAGAACTAACACCACCTTCGTCGCCCGAATCACAGGGATTGTTACGGAGTTTAAATATAAAAAGTAAACAAGGGGACGGGGACTGCTGGGGTTAGTATTCCCTTTTGTACACGATAGCTGCCGCAGAAAATGTGAATATCCTGATAGTGTTGTCATATACTTGTTCCGGGATTAAAGTACAGGACTTGGCTTCTTGGGTGGGCTTAGGCTGGAATCTCTCGGTCGGGGGAAAAATTACTCGTGTTATCGTGGATAATGATGATTTGGTCAATGGTTATTGTAGGGGATCTGGGATACTGGCGAATAATTTTTCCTCGTGGTGGGGTACCACGAATTTATTGAGAGAAAGAGGGACCATTGTACCTCCAAGTCTAGTTGTACCGGATGCGTTACTTTGATGGTGAACCCGATTTGTATTATTACGAGATTCCCGGTAGGACGGGGTATGTTTACGATAGATCAGGATGGGAAAGCCTGGACGATACCTTATACCCCGGTTAACATCGTTTTGGATAATGATCTAAATTTCACGATTACGGATGAATTGGGAGTAAAGTATATTTTTAATTTGAAAGAATCGACAGAAGTAACCCGGTATAGCGAGGTAAAACATAATTCCGTGAATAGTATTACAAGAAGTCATATTTCAACATGGCACTTGACAAAGATAAAACCTCTTTCGGGAAACGAAGTCTCTTTTGATTATCTTCGTGGTGGTGAAATTAGTTATTCAATTATAATTATTATCGTAAAAAATGACCCTATAATTGATAAATCAATACAATACAGGTCGTCTCCCCCTATTATTTGCAGTATATTACTTGGGGAAATGGAAAACTTAGTTTCACATCGCAAGCCGGAGGTCATGAACTTCCTAATGGCCGACAATTGAATGAAATAACAATTGTTTCAAACCTGGAATATCTGAAATCGACCTCACAGAGGTCAAAAAGGTAGCGACACTGTGGCAAAAGAGGGTGCAACGCAGCAAAAAATCGCCACAAAGACGCATTAAATCCCCTTACCCCACCATGCGACTTGAGGCAATACGCAAAATCACGACCATAAGTTGTCGGTGTCATCCAAAGTCATTCTGGAACACATCAGCATAAGCGTTGTTGCATGAATAGATATTCAGCACATACTGCCTTGATGTCCTGACCCATTTGGCTGGCACAGAGATGAACTTGAAGACAAACGCCTTGATGCGGCTTGTTGCTTTGAGTCCGAACCTCTTCACGTCAAGCCTCGCCATGATGAATTTATAGAAGTTGCGTATGAGTGCCGTAAGCAGAAGAAACACCGTGTTTTCTCCCATGAAGGATTTTGGAAGCCTGTTCCAGCCGAATCCGTTATTCATTTCATCGAAGATGCGTTCCTTCCCTCCACGGAGGTTATAGAATTTGACAATCTCTTTCTCGGAAGACTCGTAGTCATTTGTAAGGATGCAGCGGTAGGTGTATTCGCCTTCCCACAGGTCAATCTCACCGTCAATTCGCTTCTGCCTTTGGATTACAAGACGGTATGCCCTCCTTTCCATTTCTCAACAAGAATGGAGTTCAGTTCAAACTCAATGCCGCCCAGTTCCTCTCTCTTCCACCCTCTGAGTGCAAAGATGTCATCGTAGAGCGAACCGCAGCGGTTGGCGCGGATATATAGAAAGTCATGCAATGCTTTCCGACCTCTTCCACAATTTCCTCTGAGCAGGATCCGCAATCTGCCCTGAAACGATTGACTGTCAATCCTTTCTGTTCAATCCTCTCAAAGAATCTCCTCAACGTGTCCTTCTGGTGGAAACGAACGTTAGTGTTGCCGTCGCTGTTCTCTATGCCGACAATCATGTCGCCAATGACAGCCACACCTGGACGGTACCCGAGAAACTTCTTGTATGTGGGTTTCGCATCAAACTTCTCAGCCTCTATGAACTGGTGGTCGAAGTCAACGTCATACCCCTCGCCCTCTTTCAGCTGCCCTGTGGACAATAGGCAATTGAGGAGCAGTGTATTCAGCATGTCTGCCGTGTTGAAGTCGTAGGTCTTGCCAGTGTCGGATGTGTAGGAAATGTTATCCTGGGTCCAGTTCCTTTATGGCTCTGAGAATCGTGTCGGCACTGCATGTGCGAAGTGTCGGATGAAGCGAGGGTGATACATCAGATGAGTGGTGACATCCTCTATGCATGAGCCGCCACAGAAATAAACGCTCATAAGCGAACGGATGATTTCGCTGTATTGATAACCATACAGCCTACATCTCATACCGAGGGTTGAGTCGATTACAGATGAGAGATGGAGTCAAATTGCTCCATTATTGAAAAAATTCCTCCAAAAGGAGAGAGTTTCTCAGATTTTATTGCTACCTTTGCCATGTCTGTCGGGTTTGATACATATTTTGATTTGCAACACTAAGATAGGTGAAGGTACTAAACTAAAAATGCTGGATATCAATCGACCAATAAAATTGATCGAAGATGGACAAATTCAACAAGTAAGAGGTGATGCTGGGTAAATTCGAGTACAACACGTCACGAAACTTACCAGCCCGGGATAGTAAAGATTTTGACCATTGGGGATATTATAATGGGAAATCGAATACCACGTTTTCCCACGGAAAAGACGAGATGATCTCCATCTTTCGCTCACACGACAGCAAATATTTTAACGAGGTTTATAATAATCTTGGTGGGTACGTGGATTACAGTACGAAATAATAAGTTGATTAATGGCTCTATCGTGGGTGGGGTTCGGGTTAAAAATATCAAAGATACGATGGCGCCGGTAATTGCCTTCCCACGAATCATTCCTATGCTAATGGTTCCGGGGTGATAATCTATAGTAATAATGATTATACGGATAATTGGAATACCAGGGAAATTTTGTTACCTCATGATGATAAAAATACGAGTGTTTATTACTCTA